>Ga0315288_10004075_pt1 | contig 18591 bp, 9 predicted proteins | sample YL17G11_20_MG_FD_203454 | JGI IMG/M metagenome (GOLD analysis project Ga0315288, IMG submission 203454) | Sediment microbial communities from Yellowstone Lake, YNP, Wyoming, USA - YL17G11_20 | ecosystem: Environmental > Aquatic > Freshwater > Lake > Sediment | place: USA: Wyoming | collected... | reverse complement strand
AGAATCCGCAGCGCGTCGACGCGCTGATCACTGGAACATCGACAAGCTGGACATTGAATGCATTTGGTGTTCCGGAGCACGTCATTGTGGGCGCGAAGACCGATCCCAATCCGTTCACGCCCAATAATGATGGCCGCAACGATGTTACATTCTTCAGTTTCTTTGTATCAAACCTCGTGGTTGAACGGCCGGTTTCGATCAAGGTCTTTGATGTCTCCGGGCGGCTTGTTCGGACCGTGATGGAAACGCGTTCCACGGCGCAGGCATTTGTCGAACAGAATGCAATCCGGTGGGACGGCCGCGGCGACAATGGCCGCGTCCTCCCTCCCGGCCTCTATATCTACCAAATCAAGGTCGATGTTGACGGGCTCTCACCTGCCGTAGTCACAAAGACCCTTACTATCGCTTACTGATATCACCGTATGAATGTACGAACAGGTTTTCTCATCGCTCTCCTCCTTTCCTTCGGTGCGAGAGCCAACGGCGGAGGGTTTTCAAAACTCCCCAGCAGCGCCCGGGCTGTGACGCTTGGCGGATCGCTCATCAGCTTCACCGACGATCCCAATGTCCTTTTTTACAATCCCGCAGCGATCGGGCCAATGCACTCGCTTTCGATATCGACCTCCTACACGCGCCTCTTCCCGGGCGTTACTGATGACCGGTTGTTCTACGTCAGCGGCTCGGCGGTCGCGAATCTCGGGTTCGCCGGCAACCTCGGGATTGGCGTGAAAGCGTTCTCCTCGAATTCGTGGAAGGAGAACGAATTAGTCGGTACCTATGCCTTGCAACTGTTTGACTTTCTTTCGGTTGGGGGAAGCGCCAAGATGCTCTATTGGTCCGCCCCGGCTCCTGCAGGCCTGCTCGCCGTCCCGGAAGACCCGATATCAACTGTGACTTTCTCTTTCGATGTGGGCGCACTGACGCAGATTCGGAATGTCTTCCCAGACAACGATCTTCAGGTCGGCATCTTTTTTGGCGACATCACGCGTCCTACCATCGCAAAGAACGGTTCCGGCGATGGAGCGCTCGATTTAAGGATGTCCCTCGGGGCGACGTATATCTCGAGAGTCTACGACTATGCAGTCACGGCCCATTACACCGTAGCAGGCGAAACGAGACACCTCGGCGTTGGGGCAGAAATCACAGCAATGAAAACGTCCGTTCTGGACCAGGCGGTGGAGCTCACCGTGCGAGCCGGAGCTGGCGGATTGCAGGCCTCTGCCCACCAGGCCGATCTGAACGGCGGCCTTGGAATTCGGGTGGCTGATGTTGTGCTCGACTATGCGTACGCCTATCAGACGCAGCTGCTGTATATCGAAGGGACACATCACATCACGCTGCGCTATACATTTTGAACACTTCACCATTGAATAGAATACCTATGAGACTTCGCTCTCTGCTCCTGTTCACACTGCTCGCCTCTGCGGTGTGGCTCCCCGACAGGACCTCTGCCCAATTCATCGCCAGCGACCGGGACAAGGGTACGTACCTCAACTACTCCGGAAGAAACTACGAGAACTATAGCACCGTCCTCCAGCGCCGCAAGTTCTACGACAACTATGGCAACTTCCTGGTCGACGGGGTGACCATCTTCGGACTCAGCGAACAGCAGCGTCCGGCGAACTTGGATGTTCTCGACATCCCTATCAGCAGTCTCAGCAAGTCCCGGTTCTACAGTTCATATTTTTCCAACCTCGTGATTCTGAACGACAGCTACAGCGGGCTGACGAGCCGTCTGATGATCGGCGACGCACTCCGGACGAAGTTCACTTCTCTCACACTCGACAGGGCACGGTTCAATGGCGTCCGCTGGGATGTGGCAACGAACAAGTATCGAGCCACAGTACTCGCCTCCCGCACATCTGATCCTATCCGGATGAACCCCGAAGTCGTCCTCACGAATTCCCAGCAAGTTCGCCGAACCCATGAATGGATCACTTATCTGTTGGGCGGACATTTTGAGACTGATATCGGGGACATTCTCACGATTGGTGCCACCTACGTCAACGAGCACCAGCGGCGCAGTTCTCTTGACAGCAAGGATGTCTCGGTGCGCGGTGTGCCGGCGAATGCCGTCCCCCGCGTTATCTTCGTCCGCGTCCACGATGATTCGCCGGGCGATAACTCTGGTCCATATATCTTCAGTACTCCCCAGATCGTCGTCAACGGAAAAGCAATGCCGATGACGAACATCAACGGCAAGGTTCCCGATCCGCAGAAGGTCGATCTCCGGTATCCCATTCAGTACTGGATCATGCGCGACTTCCAACCCATCTACGTTGGCACGTACCCTGCCCGCGATACGGTTAGCCAGACTGAGTATGTTCACTACAGTGCACGGTCATCACTCACACAAGTTCCAACTTACCCGGTACAGCTTCCAAGCAACCGCATCGACCTCGATTACAACATGACGTACGCCTATGTAATTCCGCCGGGCGTGAATTCCGTAGACTTCAGCGTCATCCTTGCAAACGACTACCGCATCGACGCTGGTCACGACTGGGTCAACAATATCGACGAATATCAAAACACTGCATTCCGATCACATGCTGATAGCATTACCATCGGGCCGCTGGCGGTGCCAACGACATTCCGCAATGTTGCGCGCGCGGAGGGCAACGTCAAGGATGGCTCCAATAAGCGTGTGGTCACGTTCTCATACGGACTCGTCTCGGGCATTGCAGTCTACGGACTCAACTTCAAGTTCAACTGGGAGGGCTTCAACATCGAGGGAGAAGTTGTGCGGAGTCTGGAGTTCTTGAAATACCCCATCGGAGCCGGGGCTCTCTTTGAAGACGTGGGTCGGGGATTCTTCTTCAGGGGCACGAAGAAGGTCGGGCGGCTCACCATCGGGATGGAGCGCTACAATATCGAACCGAAGTACACGACGATGCTGAACCTCTACACGATGGACAACAGCTACTTTGGAACGCAGAATGCTCCTATCCCGCCGGACTTCCTCGGCTTTGATCCTTCGATCGATGTATCACCCTTCAGTAGTCGTCCGGGTCAGTACATCCCCGGCCAGGCAGGAGGCGCCGCATTCTCGCTGGTTGATGACAACGATGACAACGATCGCTGGGAAGACGGGTTCTATCACTACAATGTGAGAGCGACACCCGATATCCGCAACGGCGACGTCGTTAACTACAACTACAGACTCGGTTATCCGGGCTTTGGAGATCCCTTCCTCCTCGGCTATCGCCAGAATTACAACGAACTTGTCGGGCTCGGTGATATCATCCGGCGGCCGGATGCCGGAATTTTCCCCGGCCGGGACAAAGACCACGATGGAATCCCGGACGATGACAAAAACTCCGACGGTATTCCTGACTACGTTCAGGACTTCCTGACGTACTACACCGATCCGCCGTTCTTCAACTACGGAGACGACTGGAACAACAACAGCGTCATCGACGAGCAGGAGAACGACATTCTTCCTGACTATGCGTACAACCCCGACCTCGACGGCTATCACCTCTTCGGGAGCTTTGAGATCATCCGCTCAATGAATCTCCGGCTTGGGACCATCCGGGAGAGGGCTACTGCGCGGGGAGGAAAGAACTACAACGATTACATGCGTTGGAGCTACGAGGCAAGCACACCCAAGTTCGGCGGGATCAATCTCCTTTACATCATGAAGCGGGTGGAGGATAACATCCCCAACAACGGGTACCAGTTCGTAAACGCGTTGACGATCAACGCCGCCATCCCTGATTTTGTGTTTGATCCGCTGGAGTATAAGCACAGCTTTGTCAACCAGATCTACTTCGGAACGCTTTACACACAAGTACCAGACCTTCGGATCGAAAACAACTTCAAGTATGAGTACAATAATCAATCGGCAGTCGGAACGGGCATCCGCGACAGCAAAGGGAACTACATCAATCCCGACGAACAGACGGACGGACACATCATCAAGTTAGGCATCGTCAACAAGATTGAATACAATGTGAAGCTCTTCAACGGACGCATTCAGGTTATTCCCCAGTTCAAGGTGCGCACACAGAAGATCCTTCAGCGCGAGCAATTCCGCTCTGCGAATGGGGTTATCGACGAGAACGCGGTGAAGACGCACGTCCAGGAAGTCATACCGATTTTCCGCATCGACTATCGCCTCACCGACAGGACAGACCTCCGGTTTGGACTTCAGGGATTCAGCGTCCCGGGCACGGGGAACACCTTTAACTATCAGATAAAAGATTTGCGGTATCCGGAACGAGACGAAAATCGCACTACCGTTGCCGTATCGCTGGCGAACAAATCGGCCTACGGCGGTTACAACGTCGTCATCGACATGGGGTACAAACTCACGAGCAGGGAGTTTCCGCGCCAGGTCGACCCCCGGTACCGCGAGCGGAGAGAATCATTGATCTATCTTTCGATCTACGCCGGTTTCTAACCATGGACGCAAAGACGATCATCCTTATCGTCCTCACTGCTGCGATCGCAGCGTTCTTCATACCAACGCCGCAGGAGATGCAATCGCATTTCAAGAGCGGGCAGGATTATTATGCCTCGAGGGATTACCGTCGCGCGATCGACCAGTATGATTGGATCATCAACGCCAAGAGCAAACTCCTCGAGGCGGATAGCATCCGCGTCGCTCTTCTCGGCAACGAGCTTATCGTCGGTGTTCGAACCGCGGCGTACTACCAGAAGGGAAACGCGCTCCGGAACCTCGGCAAGAAACCTGAGAGCATCGAAAACTACAGGATCGTCGAAGGCCGCAAAGACTCACCCAGGCTCTCCGCCCTTGCCCAGTTGCAGATCTACGAGACATTTTACGCAGACAAGGATTACCGCCACGCCATTGAGGAAGCATCGCTTCTGATCCAACGACACCCGCTGGACGACCGGGTGCCCCGCGCATGGTATGACATCGGATGGGCATACCGGGAGCTTGGGATGATGGACAGCTCCAACTACGCGTTCCAGGTTCTGGCGATGACGTACCCCAAGCACGAGCTCGACGCCCGTGCACGCTACCAGCTTGCGCAGAATTACCTCGACCAGAAAGAATGGGAGAAAGCCCTGGCCGGGTTCAACGACGTCATTACCCGCTATCGTCCTGAGTCTTTCGCAGCGACAGAGTGGCAGAATATCGAGTTGAAGGCCGTCAAAGACCAGCGCCTGTTCGAGGCCCAGGCCGGGCGGGACACGGACGCGAATACGCTGGAGTTGGTGGCGAAGGCGCAGGTGAAGGTGGCCGACGTTTACCAGCAACAAGATCGATACGACGACGCGATGCAAGCTTACCGGAAAGTCATCGCCACATTTGCGCTGATGCCGACGCTTGTCGAAGCGACCTATATGAAGATGGCCGAATATACGACGCGGGTAAAAGGATTCGACGAGGGCATTCTGGTCTATCGCAAGGCGATCGACGACAACTTCAATAACAAGCCGCTTCAGGCCAAGCTGCAGTACAAGATTGCGAAAACGTATCAGGAGGAGAAATCATTTCTCAAGGCAGCACAGGAATACCTCTTCTACGCGTCAGCGTTCGGCCCCCAGGCAGAGGAAATCAGATTTCCCCTCATCCAGGCCTATTTTCTCGCAGTCAGCAACTACTACAGCGCGCGCGATTACAAAAACACACTTTTGATTGCCGATTCAGCGTTCGTGCTCTTCCCCCAGAACGACTATGCAACAAAGATCAGGATGTACAAGGCGCTTGCTGATATTGGGCTTGGAAGATACGCGCAGGCGCGCGACCTCTTTGGGCAAGTGGTCGCCGATGCCCCCGGATCAAACGAGGCACTCCTGGCACGAACCCAGATCGGCAAGAGCTACTTCGACGAGAAGAACTATGAGAAAGCGGTCGAGACTCTCGAGGCCCTGGTCACTGACACCCAGATCAAGACAGATCAAAGTGAAATTCATTACCTGCTTGGCCTGAGCCACTACGGTCTCGGCCATCACGAGAAATCGATAGAACACCTGTCCCTCGTTGATTCGACGTCGCCGTACTACCCATTCACGTTTGCGCGGGTGACGCGCGCCCTGACCGCGCAGCAGCGGTACGACGATGCCGCCAAGTTTCTCGACAGAGCTTTCCGTGCGGCGAAACGCGACACCGCAGATTATTCTCCGTTTGTTCGCCTTGCCCGTTCAGAGTTGTATACGGCCCAGCAGAAATATGATCTGGCCGTCGTCGAGTTTGACTCGGTGATTCAGGATAAGAACCAAACCGAGAACACGCGGGTGCAAGCCCTCTACGGACGCGGACTCCTGCACTTCGAAACCACGAAATACAAGGAGGCCGCAGCAGATCTCCAGACGTGTGTCAGCTCCGGAGTGTTTCAGCAAGTCTTTCCGGCGCTTGTTCCTCAGGCGAAGGAGAAGCTCGCCTTCAGCTACCTTAACCTCGACAAAAAGAAGGAAGGTGCTCAACTCCTCTCCGAACTGATCACCGGCGCAGCGACCGAGTTCGAGAAGAGCAAATACCTTGGCATGCTCTGTGAATACCAGTACCGGGCCGGCGAGTATCCCAAGGCGATTGAGACGGCGAAGCAGGTTTTTGCTTTGCAGGACCGGGACGAGTTTTCCGTTGTCCGCTCTTATGTTGCCATGAGCAACAGTTACGGCAACCTCCAGCAGCATGACAAGGCAATTGCTACGCTGAAAGAGGCAGGGGAAAAATATCCGGCCAACGCCTATCTGGAAGAAGTGTTCTATCAGCTGGGATTGATTTACTACAACAACAGCGATTTCAAGAGCAGCACGGAGGCATTCGAAAGTCACCTCCAGCGATTCCCGAAGAGCAAGTTCAAAGAGAATGCTCAGTTCTTTTACGCATTCTCGCTCTACCACATTGGCAAAGCCGACTCGTCCGTAAGACTGCTCCGCGAATTCCTGACGGCGTACCCAACCTCCAAACGGGCAGCCGATGCCCAACTGCAGATTGGTGAGGCCTACTTCAACATCTCACGGTTTGAGGAAGCTGCGAAGGAATACCAGATTCTCTATCGAAAGTATCCGCAAAATGAGAATGCGGCGCTGGCCATGTACAATGAGGGCTGGTGCTATTATCAGCTGCAGCAGAACAAGCACATGCTGGAGACGTTCCAGGAGCTGGTGCAGAAGTTTCCGTCAACGAGGGTCGCCGCCGATGGCCAGTTTACGATGGGAGACTACTATTACAATCAGAAATCGTACGATTCCGCCCTTGTGGCGTATCAGGATTTTGTGAGAATCTTTCCGGGCGACTCCAGACTCGAGGAGGCAAGGCTTCTCATCAAAGATCTGAGCCAGGTGGAAGCGTACAAGGCGTACGAATCCGCCATGGCATTTTTCGATGCGAAGAACTGGAAGGTGGCTGTTGAAGAACTGACCAAGGTCATGGCCAGGTATCCGTCCACGGAAATCGTCTACGGCTGCAAATCAAACATCGCGTCCGCCTACGAACAACTTGGCGAACGGAAAAAAGCTCTGGCAGTGTTCGACGAAATCATCAGTGAATGGAAAGAAGTCGAAGCGGCGAGAACCGCCGTATTCTTCGCCGAGATGCACAAGCGCTGGATAGAAGCCGGTAAATAGGGTGTTACCGGAGGTGGTCCAGTTGTAGCGTCGACCTGCCCGCCACATAGTTGCAAGAAAGGCAGGCGGGACTTCAGTTCGACGAGCCCGGAACTGCTATGAAACCAACAACAGACATTGGCGGAACTCGGAAGCTCGGGCAGTGGAAACGCGCGTACCAGAAGTACTTCGGCATCGCGTTTCTTCTGGCCGCCCTGTTTCATCTGCTCGTGACGTTGATCTATCACGTCGCGACCGAGCGGCCGCCCACGGAAGTTTCGGTGAGCATCGAGAAGCATGAGTACGATCTCGTTCAGCCGCCCGTGAAGTTCGAGCTGCGTGCACCCAAGCTGGCAAAGGCTTTCTCCGTCTCGAAAGTTCCATCGTATGCCCAGACCTTCACTCCGAGAGAGATCAAATTTGAGACGACACCGGTGACAAAAGTGGAGACGGCGCCGACGCGAACAAGCAGCGACCGGGCAAACCGCGTTGAAGGAAGCATCTTCTACGGAGCAATGACGGGGGCGGGCGCCGGCGAAGCCAGCTGGGGAATCCCCGGCGGTGCTGTCGCCTTCGGTCGAAGCCTCGGCATTGGCGGGAGGCTTGGCTGGGGTGAAGGCCAGACGGCGGGGGTCGATTTTTCTCCCGAGCTCAATGAGGAAGTTTCTAACGTACGGACAGGGGGAACAGGACTTCAGTCCATGCGCAACGAGCTGGTTGGCGCGGAGAACCTCTTCGACCGGTTTGAAGGTTTTGTCGAGACAAATCCGACAAACAAGAAGAAGATCAAGGGATTTGTCAACTTCTACCAGCTGCGATGGCGAACCACGCGATCAGAACCGAACGGCGAAGAGGGATGGAACGTGTTCCCCCGGGCAATGGGGATGCTGCAGCAATATGCTCAGGATAGCACCGAGGTGAAGGTGTCGCTGGCTGGGAACGTCCGGCTCGATGACCGGCAGCTCATGAGCATACCGATTGTTTTCATGATGGGATATCTCTATCCGGTCCAATACACGGAGAAAGAATCAAAGAATCTCGGCCTCTGGCTGCGCCAGGGGGGCTTTCTCTTCATCGATGATGGATACGCCACGCAGTATGGAGCATTCAACAAGAGTTCTCGAGCGCTCCTGACCGCGGCGCTCGGGTATGACGCGGAATTCCTCCGCATCCCGACAAACCACTGGTTGTACCATTGCTGGGATGACTTTGGGGGACCGCCGGCGGGCCTGGACGACGCGAACCTTCCTCTCGAACAGGATGGAAGAACACCGAGGCGCGTCCCGGAACGGTACCCGTATCTCGAAGGAATTTTTCTCGGCGGAAGGCTCGCCGTCTTGATGTCGAGCAAGGGCTATACCCATGCATGGGGAATGTGGCCGTTTGTTTCTCCCCAGCAGGGCGGTCCGCTGGATAACGCTCGCCAGCTTCATTTTGGTATCAACATCGTTGTCTATGCAAGCACCGTAAAAGGAAGCATCATTGACCAAAACAAAGCTCGAGTTGCCAGTGAGTTTCAAAAGAAATAGCATGCATCCGACCCCAACCGGCTCCGGACCGTCAGCCCTCACCTGCGGCCGTCATCGGCACGCGGCACCGTTCATGCTGGCGGTCATCATCGGCTTGCTTTCTCTCCTGATGATCTCCGCCGGATGCGACCGGGCATATCGATATATGTTCTTCCCGCCGGACCGTGCGGAATACACCCTGGCACCCGATCCCGCCTTACTCCACCTGGCGAACGATACGAGTTACTACATCGGGAGGGACAGTGCATCAATAGTCTACGATCGGAAATCATTCAAGATCGAAGTGAAGTATCTCGCCGACTATCAGCTCAATACCTTTGAATTCCCGGACGACTCCAAAGACGGAGAGATGTCGGCCAACCCCTTTACGTTCGCCAATTGGGTCGATCCGCAGCTTGGCTTTACACCGAGCAAGTTCATGGTGTTCAAGGTCAGCATCTTCAACTACGCCTCCTCCAAGCTGAACTTTGATCCCGAGCTTTCGTTCATCGTTACCGACCGGGGAGACATATTTTCCGGCTACGGCCGTGAAGAAAAATCGAGCCGGAATCAAAGCATCGAGGGGTACTACCGAAAACGGAAAGGAAGCAGCGGCGTTGAAGATGAGGTGTTCGAGCGCCGTATGGGGATTGTGCGACAGACGGTTCTCTATCTCGGCAGGCCGATTTTCCAGGGCGACAGCCGCGAAGGACTTGTTGTCTACGATCCGATGGACGAGTCGGTTGAGAAAGTCAAGCTCATGATCAAGAGTTTCATCACGGCTTACGACGAAAACAACGAGCCGACCGGGTACACGGATCTTCAGTTTTTCTTCAAACGAGTCCCGCTGCAGAAGGAAAAACTCGCATCGGTGATCGCCGCCAGGGCAGACACGAGCGCAAAGGCCAAGGTACCAGGTGGAGGAACAGTCGCAGGGACGCTTCGGAACACAATGATCGAGCTTCATCAGATACGCTATAGAATCGAAGAGGAGGAGGCGGCGAGCACACTGCAGGACTGGAACGTCAAGCCAAACGCTCTCCCCTCACTGGCAGGGTTCCTCCGGGACAGCCTGAAGGTCAGAACGTCCATCAAGATCTCCCCTGCCGATTCGCCCGATCTGCTCAATGCGAGAGTGGCGTTTCTGTTTGCCGGCCCATCCAAACCGAACTTCATCGACGTCGAGGTCGCTTCGATGGCCAATATCATCAAACGCGGCGGATTCCTGTTCATCGACAACTCGGCATTCACCTCAAACTATCAGTACTTTGACTACATGGTCGCGCTGCTTCAGAACATTGGCTCGAAGCTCGGCAGGGAAGTTCGTGTCATTCCCGTTCCGAACGACAATCAGATCTACTCAATCTGGAAACGACTCTCGGGGCCGCCCACCGGAAGGGACGACATCGAGAACATGCCTGACAAGAAGAACTTTCTGCAGGGACTCTTCTGGCGCGACAAGCTTGTGGCAGTCGTTTCTTCGAAGGGGTACTCCATGATATGGGACCAGGCCGATCCTTCGAACATTCAATCTTTCTTCCTTGGCACGAACGTCGTTGTCTATGCTGTAACATCGTTGATTCCACAACAATAAGATATCGTGAGCACATTATGCATGTAAGACTTCGTTCATTTGTTCTGTCTTTACTTGTTCAGGTCTTCCTGATCGTGGGGGCAGTGATGGCACAAACCTCAGCCACCGTTCCCAAGGACAGCGTCAGGCCGCGATTGATCGATTCGACGGCTCAGAGTGGCTTTCTCGGCAGCCCCTGGTCGGAGAGAAGAGTTGTCAGCACTGTACTTTCTGCACTCATTCCGGGCAGCGGACAAACATACCTGGGTCATACTGAAAAGGGTGCGGCGTTCACGCTCGGAACGATCGCTTGCGCCCTGGTCACCGGACTCTCGGAAAACAATATCGTGGGGAGGAACGAACGAATAAACGAACTCAAGGCTCAGTACCAAATCGCAACTAACTACGTCGGTGCGGACACGATCTGGACAAAAATGCTGAGCACGAAATCATTGTTGGACGACAACGTCAAGCGCCGTGACCTTTTCTTGAAAATGACAGTCGCTCTCTGGGTCGCCAATATGGTCGACATCATCTTTTTCAGTGGTGACAAAGGCGAAAAACCCTTCGGATTGCTGGGAACTGACCGCGGAACGTCGCTCGCACTAGTTCCCGATGCTAAAAACGGTGTCAATGCTGTACTTACAGTACGATTCTGATATTCTTCTTATGCACACTATCCGCTAGAAAGACTATGAAGAAACGAGGCTTATTTTCTATTTGCCTTCTTGCCATTTTCTTGTACCTTTTGGTCGAGGGCTGTGCAGAACCGGAAGAACTTGTCGCCCCCACGCACTTTACCCGAGTCCCAAAAGTCTCAAATCTGCAAGGCACGATCGGCGTCACCCCTACCGGCAAACGGCAACTTCTCATAACCTGGGAATATGACACGCTCGGTACCAACCTGCGGTCATGGGATATTACTCGCAACATCAACGACACCACCTCCGCCAATTTTGTGCCGCTGGAGATCATCCGGAAACCCGCGACGGGGTATCCGTTCTATTCTGATACGAGCGCGACCTTCCAGAGCGCGTACATGGCCACAGACAGCCTTGACGTCTACTACAGAGTCATCCCGAATGGCATCACCAGCAACTTCGTCGGTCAGCCATCCGACGTGCTTCATATGATCGTTCGTCGAAACTAATTCCTGCCAGCGTTAGCATAGTTCACACCATCTTCATTGAAGGAGGCAAGTGATGAAACTACTGATACGACCAAGCACTCTCCTGATGTTGGTGGGCATCCTCCTCTTGACAGCGGCAATGCCGGCCTTTAGCCAGGTTACGGCAACAAAGTCGAGCATCTCGTACGGAAGCATCATTGCCGGCGTTACGAAAATCGACAGCTTCTACGTCAAGAGCACGGTGCCCTACAACATCAACTCGGTGATAACGTCATTGCCGCAATTTACGATACTCGATGATCCACGGGGGATCATCATGGACAGCGTGAAAGTACGCGTGTCGTTCATCCCGAACGGTGTCGCTTCATTTGTCGATACCGTGACGGTGAGTCACTCGGGACCGGGCGGTCCCTTGAAGGTTGCCGTGAGCGGCACCGGCATCTCCGGTATCGTTCTCGCTTCACCCCGTACCGGCGCCACGCTGGCAACACTGGCGCTGGTTGACACGTTTGCCGCTCGTATTCGATATGACAGTCTGACGATTCGTAACTTGAACAAGACTGCGTTTTCCATATCGGCGATAACGGTAAGAAATTCCGAGTTCACAGTTCTAACCTCCTTGCCTCTTACCGTGGCAGCTTCCGATAGCCAGCGCATTCGGATTAGTTACCGGGGAACATCCGTCGGTCGAGACATTGATACTCTTTCTATTGTACACAACCTTCCCGCGACGGGCAGTTCTCCTGTCAAGCTTCCGCTGAGCGCCAGAGCCGTGTCAAGACTTCGTTTCGCACTTGGCACTGACGCCGGTGTGCCTGTAGCGCGCTCACGAGCCTATGATAACTTCGATACGCTGCGGGTCACAGCGGCAAGCACGGGCACGGCAAACCTCTCAACGCTCGATCCAAGAGTCCCGGTTGATAGTGCCAAGGCTGCATTGACTTCTCTGTGGAATGCCGGAGACTCTGTGTGGGTGCGCGTGGATAGCATTAAGTTCACAGGACCTCACTTCTACAACGTCACTCCGACGCCGTTCACGCACAGGCCCGGAGGCGCCTACGATCGTAACATCAACTTCATCTATAAGCCAAAAGACCTGAGCCCATTACATCGTGACACGCTCATCCTCTACACGGATGACAATATACCGGGCGGTAATCGGCTGATGCTGCTTGTTGAGGGTGGTAGCCGGCGCGCGAGCTACGTGCGCAATACACTAAAGGGAACATCACTGACGTTTGGCACTGTCGGATTAGGGGTCGCCTTGGACAGTGTGGTTCGGATTTACAACTACCAGGACATTCCGTTGAAAGTCGACAGCATTCGTTTCCTATTGAAAAATCCGAAGTATAGCATTACGACACAATCTGCTGGTTTCGTTGTCAATCGGGGCGACTCGACAACCACCATTATTCGGTTCACGGCGAATGATACTGTTTCAACACTGTCAAGTGGAAACCACTTAGACACACTTCTGGTGTATTCAGATTTCCCCGGCCTGCCCTTGCGACTCCCCCTGACCGCCAAAGTCACGGCGACAATCCTGTACAGACCAGCCGTTACTTCGATAGGATTCGGGACGTTGACACTTGGATTGACCAAGGATTCCACGCTGAAAGTGTACAACAGGACGACAACTCCTTATAAGATTGATTCGGTGACGGTATTCTCCGGTAAGGAGTTCTATGTTCTCTCGAATGTGTTGACGACTCAGCTGCCCGCAGGTGACAGCACTGCAATTCAGGTGCGATACAAACCTCTCACCGCAGCACTTGTGCGAGACACGCTGTATATCTGGCACAACTGGACAGCCCTCGGCCCCACACGTCCAACCAAGATCGTCCTCACGGGCACGGGAAGCACACAGGCGCTGATTGACCCCGCCAACTATGTAACTGTTGACAACGCGCAAGGGCTGGACGGCTACGCGATTTCTTCACCTGATTCCAGCTATGTTGAGACAACAGTCAACGGCTTCTATAGGAATGCAACGACGTCGGACTTCGGCGGGACTTTGACGGGTCATAGGCGTTCACCGAACCTTTCAGGTTCAGCCAATGGCTCATCCGCCCGCTGGACATTCAAGATCGACTCTACGGCACCCTATCTGATCTACCACTACCTGCAATCCACCCCGAATTCAGGATCAATGAACTATGTCCATTTTCGCAAGTTTGGTGTGGGCGGCATCGTTGATAGCATCCGTTATGACCTTCGAAGCAATTTCACTTCACTTTTTAGCGGTGCGTGGATGCCATTAATGATGCACCGTGTTGAAGGAGTCGGCCCTGGCGCAGCATCGATCACCATTGGTGCAGATGCACTTTCTGGTGTTTTTTTGCGACTCGATGCGGTACGCTTTCTCCGATCACAACAGAAGGCAGACCTTGAATTCGGTCGTCGCACGATTGATTTCTCGCCTATTCGGGTTCCGGAAGACTATGGTCAGATATCGATCGGCGACGAATATGCTAGGCCGTATCGCCTCTACAACCTTGGGCGTGATACGCTTCGGATAAGCGACATCAAGATCATACAGACGTTGACGCCGGTTCCATGGTTCTTGACAAAGAACTACACGAAAGGGACCACACTAAAGATTCCGCCAATGACGGTGGGCGCCGACGGAAAGGAAACGGGTGGCTATTTTGATCTCCAGGTGGCCTTTGCTCCCTATCAGGAAGGATTGGCACGCGATTCGATAGTTTTCATCTGCAACGACGATAATGAACCCAACGCCTACACCATCCTCAACGGCGAAGGGCTCAACTACAACTTCATTATGAATGCTAGCGCTGGTAATACCGAGCCACATTTCCGTGCACCAGCTCCACCTGAAGTCCCAATGTATCCGATATATCGAGAGAACGCCAACGGCACGTGGCAAAATTCCGCCGCCTCGAGCGTCATCTTCCCAATTTCTGGCAATATCTCCAGCCGGGTGAATACTGGCGGTGCCACATCATTGCCTCACTTGGCATGGTACGAGTTCCAGCTCCCCGAAATTGCGCTGGGCAAGATTCCAACCGATGGGATGTACATACTCGACTACGGTGGCGCCGCGGCCTCCTCGAACGCGTACACCCAGACCCAGGCCAAAGTCACCCACACTTTTGGTGTTCCCACTGACAGCGTTCGGTTTAGCGGTGTGACAGCCGGGATCCTATACCCATACTGGATCCAGATCGGTGGCTCGGCAAGGACGTGGTTTCTCGCGCCCGGCGGCCCGATCTCAATTGAGTTTGCCAGAACTGCTCAAACAGAAGCCGCAGGTGGGGTCGGCTTTTTGCGCACTGACTTCCTCAGAGTTCGCAAGGTTCCAACCGGAGCGCTCATCGGTGTCAACATTGCACAGGGCGCGACGATCGGATTCGGTGATGTCAGCTTCCGTACTCCCGCCGGCGTTGACGGCAAGGCCAACCGAAAGGACATCACGGTTGCCAGCCGTGGTGAATCGCAAATTGTCGTTCGCGGTGTGAAATTCCGTGATGGGCGATACTTCCGCGTCGCTGGCACAGCTCCAACACCTGCATCTCCGCTTTATCTGCGTGCTCTCGTCGGCGAACAGAGTTTCACGATGACATTTACTCCTGATCGGATCGCTCCATCGTTCCTCGACACACTCGAGGTTCTCTCGAACTCCGTCCGTGACTCTGTTCTCCTCATTCCGGTGACCGGCAACGGCATCGGCGGCATCTACGTCGTTGATGATGACGGGACCATTCAGGAAGTTTCCTCTACTCCTGCCTTCGGCGGCTTGTTCCTGAACGGGTGGGATAAGACCAAGATGAACAACTGGCAGGTGGAAACCTCGAACATCGCCGACAGTATCGGCCGCGGCAAGACACGCCGGTGGGCTCCGATCTACTTCAACGGCAAGGCTCAGTTCGAGTGGTATCCGGCCATCCCGGCGTCTCCGAGTGACCCCGACTCCGTTCTGATGAATGTTGCCGTAACCGCGCCCCGCGGCTATGCCAAAGCTGCCCCCCGTGCACGCTACAAAGTCTTCAGCACTGGCGGCAACATCACAAAGGATACGCTCATTAACCAGAACTCCGGTGTTGTGACAGGAGCTTCCAACTTGGTTGAGCTTAACCTGGGTAATCACTGGTTCTTGCGCGGCGGTCGGGACGTTGCAGGTGGTCAGGCATTCTTCGGCCACGTCCGGCTGGAAAATGATACCGCTGCTGTGAGCGCCTTCTATGGCACAACGACCAACTTCGCACGACGCGACACTTTCGGGCTTCTCGCAGATGCGATTGTTCTCCGTGAACTTGACCGATTGCAGCCATCGGTTACGGGCGTGAAGGACGAGATCCCGCTGCAATTTGCGTTGAGCCAGAACTATCCGAACCCGTTCAACCCAACGACGACCATTGAGTTTTCGCTCGCACGCTCTGTGCCTGTGGAACTCAAGGTTTATGACTTGCTCGGTCGGGAAGTGGCGGTGTTGATTAACAGCAATGCCATGAACCCGGGCCGGTACCTAATGCGGTGGGACGGCAGGAACAGGTACGGTCAGTCGGTCGCAACAGGCGTGTACTTCTACCGCTTGATCGCCGGTGACTTCGTACAGTCCAAGAAGATGGTGCTGGTTAAGTAGTTTATGTAAGACCTGTCAGGTTTTCCGTCGCATCACCCAAGAAACCTGACAGGTCTGCCACAGCTGGGTTGCAACTCAAGGGCATCCAATGTATCTTTGGATGCCCTTTTTTATTGCGGAGACGGCATGAAAACGAGCACTGCGTTGACTCTTCTGGCCCTCCTTGCGTTTTCAGGATGCACGCCTGAGAAGCCCGAGACAACAACACGCGGCCATTTGCAGGTCCTTATTGCCGAATCGATCGCTCCCCCCATGGTTGAACAGGTTGAGCAGTTTGTCAACATTTACTCGAAAAACGGCGCTCAGCTGTCATACACGCTCATGTCTTCGAATGACGCCATCAAGCACCTCGTGAGCGACACCGCCCGTTTCATAATCACAACTCGGTCTTTGACAGCTGCCGAGCGTGAGCGCGTGCCCGTTATCGAGGATTTTAATCTGTATGGGATTCTCGTTGCCTACGACGGCATCGCCATAGTCGTCCACCACAAGAATCCTGTTGAAGAGATTTCTACGACCGAGATTACGAAGGTTCTCACTGGGGAGATCAAGCGGTGGGAGCAGCTTTCCCGATCAAAAGGGATGAAGGGGGGAATCGAGGTTTTCTATCAGGATTCTTCGGACGTCTCCTCATTTGCCGCCGACCGATTGCTGTACGGCAAGCCGGTTCGGAAGGACGTCCGTCGGACTGGTTCGAGCCTCGAGACGCTCCGCTCCGTCGTCGATCGACCGTTATCACTGGGGCTCGTGGGGACATCGTGGATTGATTCCGCACGGGTGCCGGCAAAATCCCTTGAGGTGGCAGAAACGCGGCAAACAACCGACACGACTTTCCGTGTGGCACCCGAGGCCTTCGGCAAATACTATTCGACTCACCCCGCGAACATCTATCGGTCGTACTACCCGCTCAAGCGGGCGATCTATATTTACAGTTTCGGTCCGGTAGGGAGCATCGCATCCGGGTTTGGGACTTTCGTCGCCAACAAGGACGGTCAGCGTCTGCTCTTGAAGCGGAACATTGTGCCTGCAACGCAGCCGATTCGACTAAAGGCACCGCAATAATACCCGATCGGTGTAAATCCGTGGCTGCTCTTGTATTAGCCACGGATCTATTATCGGTGTGTATCCGTCCCGATCCGTGTCATCCGCCTGCCCGCCTGCGGAGGGCAAAGTAGGAAGGCGGGTGGTCTATAGTCTTGCCCCGCCACAGCAAACAAAAAGGTCCGGCACTGTGTGTCGGACCTTTCTTTGTACTGCGGTAATCGGCTGGTTAGAATTCCGGCCCCATGGAGAAATACCACTTTGGTATCGAGAAGGACGATCCATTGAAATTCCATGCGACATCGATGCGGAGCGGAAAACCAAAGAGAAAGAAGCGCGCTCCTACTCCGGTGCCCACCAGAAGATCTTTCTGGCGCGTCCCTTCTGGCGTTGATTCGTACGCCTGCCACGTTTTTGTGTTGCTCCACGCCGAGCCGACATCGACGAAGGCGGCACCGAGCATGTTCTGGAATCCCACCGGCAGCGCCCCGAGAATCAGATACCGGACCAACGGGAAGCGAATTTCAAGATTGACTATTCCAAAACGCGTTCCATTCAGAGCGTTGTAGTCGTAGCCGCGCACCGGCATCACGGGTGTCAGAAAGGCGTAGTCTTCGACATTCACAATGGGAATTGCTCCTCCCTGGTCGAATTCTCGATTGATCCACCCTTCTGTGCCTCCGATAAAGAACCGTTGACGATTGGTGCCGTAGCTCGCCCCGCCAGCCACGCGATAGACGAAAATCAGCTCCTTTGCCAGCTTGTTGTAACTCCGATAGTCGAACGTAAATGTCTGCACATCGATCGCCTCGCTGCTGATCTTTGCGCTCCCGTAGAGAGTGGCATTGAACCGCGAGCCGTTGTTTGGAGCGAACCAGGCCCCCTGCCAAAGTGAGTTGTCATTCACATAGGATATCGTTGGCATGAGGAACGACCGCACCTGCGAAGGTTCTGCCGGGTCATCAAGGTTTTCACGCGACAGATTGAGCCAGTTCATGGACAAATCAAGCCGGTTGAAACGGTCGATGGGATACGAGGCGATTGCGCCGATGGCCCATGAGCGGAACCGGTACAACATGTAATTGCCGTAGGCGTCATTCAGGTACAGGAAGCGTGCGGTGTGGAAGCCCTGGAACCCGTAGTCGATTCTGTTCGGGAGATAGAGGTACGTCAGCCCATAATCACTATTCTTGAGGTCCAGCAGTAGGTTGGT
>Ga0315288_10004073_pt1 | contig 18599 bp, 24 predicted proteins | sample YL17G11_20_MG_FD_203454 | JGI IMG/M metagenome (GOLD analysis project Ga0315288, IMG submission 203454) | Sediment microbial communities from Yellowstone Lake, YNP, Wyoming, USA - YL17G11_20 | ecosystem: Environmental > Aquatic > Freshwater > Lake > Sediment | place: USA: Wyoming | collected... | reverse complement strand
AATAAAAAAAAGTGATTTATAATTTACTATATTATTTTATTTATATTTAAAATTGAACGCACTAAAATAAAACATTCATCTAGAAGTTATTTTATAAATATTTATAATATTTATAATATTTATAATGGGAAAATACGAAATTCTGGCAACAGTTTCACTCACTGTAAATGTTATTTCATTCATGTCTATAATTTTACATATGAATAAAACGAAAAATGCAAGTAGTTTTACTTGGACATATTTGATCGGAAACTTTGTAGCACAAATACTATTAATAATATATGGAATTGTTAATAAAGCTTGGGGCATTTATGGTCCAACAACATTTATATTTATAGGATTATTGTATGTTATATATGTGAAATATCATTATGCGGTTTCTATTTCTAGTAAAAAATCAAAATCAAACACCACAATCATGTAGCCAATCAATCGGCAAGGTGAACTTCCTTGCCTATCGTCTTTATGATGCGTTTTTCACCGACCTCCGGTATCGGCGTGCATATGTGGTTAAATGTCATTAAAAAATTTTCATTCTTTAATGAACTCGTCTTCTCTACTTCCGGATCTGAATTTTTCCATTCTTTCAACGTTGTTATTTGTTTCCGTGAAATTGCACCAATTGTATCTTTCAATTTTGAGTTTCCTTCATCCTTTTCCCATTTCTCTTCATCCTTGATGTACATGATGTCTCGCTTATTGTCAGTGCAATGAATGGGGCGCTTGTAAATGTCCAGCTCTTTTAATCCTCTCAAAAAAATATTACCCACACTATCTTCCAGCGTCTTTTCTCTCGTTACATTCAAATCGTCCAAAGTAATTTGCAACGATTTTATAAAATCGCCAATGTTGATTGCATCTTTGCATTGCTCGTTTAAAAACACATTCAAGTTGAATTTTTGTTTAATGTGCGTGTTATTATTTGTAATTAAATTGGTACTACCGCACATCATCGGTATCATATCCACCAATTGTTTATGATACTGCTCCTGCTGTTCTCTCATAAATTTCTGCTGCTCCTTCATAAGTTCTTTCATTTCAGCATTGTCTCTCATCAAACTTATAATTATATTGTCTTTACCAGAATGCAAACGTTGCTTATGTTTCATTAAACCGTTTTGAGTTTTAAATACTTTTCCACATTCACATTCAAGATTATTGGTTTTACTTTCAGGCTTTTCTACAATACATTTTAATTTTAACTTCATATGCTTTTTTGTTTTCATGTGTCGTTTATAATCACTCTCAAAAATGCATGAATAAATACAACATTCACATATGTACTTGTATTTGCAATGTTCCATTGATGTAGTAATAGTTATAATATTTAACCTAAACCTGTCGTGTATACAATAACCATATATAATATTTCTAAATAGATTTGTTAATTAATTAATAACTGAAATTACTATCATTAATATTATTGAAACTTTTTAGTCGGTGTAATTATATTTTTTTCAACCCCCCAAAATCGTGTTTTTAGTTTTTCAATCCACGAAATATCGGGTTTTAGGGCATGATTTTGTAAAATAACGGTTTTTTAGAAAACGCGAAAAACAACCCATGTATGTGCGACGTTTTTTACCAATTATTGCGCCCACTGCATAAGCCTAGCGGCCAAAAAAAACGAGTAAAAAAACGAGCGGAAATGTGAGCATTATGTACACAAAAAATGAAAAAGTCAAAAAGTCGTGAGAGCATCACCCCGTGGATTGAAAACGGTCCAAAAATGGACCGAAAAAAACGAGCGTTTATATTTTAGAAAAATACCATACCATGCATGCTTTCATTATTTGAAAAACATGAAAAAAAGTGCTGATGCTCGTTTTTTTCGGTCCATTTACTCGTTTTTTTGCACTTTTTAAAAATGTCCAAAATCAGAAAAATGTCCAAAAAATCGTGGTTTTTCCAGTTTTTCCTTATGATCTGTGGCATTTTTTATAACATTTATGTTATACATAATATGCTCATATATATTCATTTTATGTCTCAAAATAAAAACACAAAAAACATGAAAAAAAATATTTAAAACTTTTTTTAAAAAATGAAAATTGGACATTTATTTTTGTCCATTTTCTAAAATTAAAAAAGAGTTTCAAAAAATAAAATAAAAAGATTTTCCGTTTTTTTCAATCCCCAATCCCCAAAATTCTCATTTTTAGTTTTTCAATCCACAAAATATCACTTTTTTGAGGATGCTTATATAATTTCGCGCATTTCAAAAATGGAAAAGAGGTAGGGTTATTGTTTTTTTATCTGTTTGTTTTTAGAATTATTTTGTATTTTATTTTTTATTCGTTTTTTTTATTCATTTTATATATTATTACAATATACAAAATGAATCTCCAATTTTTAAATTCAAGAAAAATAATAAGTACTATTGAAATTGCATCCCAAATCATTCTTCAAATTTATCACCGACATGATTTTGGAATTGAAATAAAACAAGATAAGTCCCCCTTAACAGAAGCCGACAAAAAAGCAAATGAATACATCTGTAATCAACTAACAATTCTCTACCCAGACATCCCAATAATATCAGAAGAAAATAAAAATGCGGAATACAGTGTGCGCTCAAAATACAAATACGCTTGGCTCATTGACCCGCTTGACGGAACAAAAGAATTCATTAATAAAAATGGCGAATTCACTGTAAACATAGGACTCATCCATTTCGGTGTTCCGGTCGCCGGTTTTGTAAATATCCCGTGTAGCGGAATAACATACTGGAGCATTAAAGACTGTGGCGCGTGGAAGAAAAATTACAATGAAGATGATTCTGTTATGATAGAGCGCTTCGACTCATATGACGGCTGTCTTGAAAAAAGGAAAACAATCGTTTTAGCAAGCCGGTCGCACATGAATGATGAAACTGTTCAGTATATCGAAAAATTAGGAGAAGTCGAACTCAAAAATGTCGGGAGCTCAATCAAACTGATGTGGATTGCCGAAAATAAGGCAGATATTTATCCAAGAATCGCGCCCACTATGGAATGGGATACCTGCGCATCTGACGCAATTTTACGAGAATTAGGAGGTGGATGTATGATGTATGGGAATGAAGATGAATATTTGATTTATAATAAGGAGTCGCTGTTGAATCCATCATTCATTGCGAGGCTACACTGAAATGCGGTGGTAGTTAGTTGCGACTTTGATTGACCATAACCCATATTGATTTAATTTTACATGTCACAAATGTAAAAAAGAAACAACAGTGGATACAAAATCTAAACAACTATAAATTATTAATAATGTGCGAATAGTTGGGTGCTTCATCGTATGACATTGTGCACAAGTATTTGAAAATATCCAAATAACTCGGCGGCATTTCGAAAAACAGGTCCTCTGGTAAAATTGTTTTTTTCATTTGTGCTACCAGTTCTGGAGATGCTGCTGCTTTCCAAGGTAGGCGCCCTTTTACCAAGTAAACGAGAACATACATCATTGAAATCAAATCGTCTCGTCGACTTGGTTCGCATCCATCATGCACGTTGATGCTTACATAACGCGGTGTTCCAATAATTCCGGTTGTGCGCATTTTATTACACCTGTGCGCGTTTGTTTTGTCGTCAATATATGTTCGAGACATCCCAAAATCAATCAAAAATAATTCATCCTGTGTTTTCAGTTCATCTTCGTTACTTTCATTTTTCTTCATGCCAATCATGAAATTGGGAGGCTTAATGTCTCGATGGATAAACCCCCTTTCATGAACAGCCCAAATAATTCGAACCATTTGTTTTGCATACATTTGAACAATTCCAATTGGAACTGACTTTTTGTAGTCACTTGAAACCGTTTGTAAACTTTTTCCCAACAAGTCAATTGCCATGTACCTGTTGTGGTCGGGCACTCCATAGTACCGAAGATTAGGAATCCCCGGAATCCCTGAAAGTTTCATTAAAACGGCGGCTTCGTGAGTTAGCGTGTCCACCTGAGCAGTTGGTTCCAGTTTTATTGCAACAATTTCATCGGTATTCACGTTTCTTGCACTGAATATTAATCCAAATGCACCAGATCCTATGCGTTTCTGCAACTTATAACGGTCATTTATCAACATTGTGTGATGATGATGATGAGTACAACTAAGGTATGAAGAATTAGTTTTTAATATTTATTTTTTCAATTTAAAAAAATAAAAATAATTATCATAATAAATTATAAATTGAAATAAAGTCATATAAATAGTTTTGTCATAAGTAAGATAACGAGACGCCAAACGATTCGTGATACAATGGCTGACACGATGGTTCAAATACACCCACATATGCATAATTTACAACAACAACAACAAGAGGACTTGCGCAAAAGATACGATATTCCGCACATTCCACACGCATTAACTTCATCATCTGATGATGAGTGTTATAATGGTGGTCACGCGGCATCAAGTCCGGCCACATCTTTTATATCAATAGACGGAGACTATGATGATGCGGAAACTTCTGTAGAAGCTGGTGTCGGTGTTGGTGTTGTAATTCCTTTATTTACTGGTGGATACGTTGTTGCAACATTTGCAACTGCACCTCCATTAGACGACGAAGACAATTTTGTGGCAAATGTGCCAGAAAACAACCTGCATGCCGAAAATAATAAACATCGTCGCCATAACAAAATAAAATCAACACCAACTCACCCAAAACCAATAGAAGAAGGAGGGGAAATATGCATAATATGTTATGAAAGAGTTGAAGAAGAACGCGGAGATTTTCAACGTGATTTTTGTAATACTTGTAAATACACAGTTCACATTGGATGCATTGATGATTACATTGCTCGAAAAGTCATAGATGCAGTACACGCATCCCAAATGAGTTTGGTGGGAATAAGTTCGGTCCCAATTAAATGTTTGTTGTGTTCAAAAGAAGTGGAGAGAGTTATACTTTATGAAGACAATAATATCACTGCTAGAATCAATGAAAATAACGGCGATAGACTTGGCGCCGAGCAAAGACGCCAATTCCAAATTCATAACCACGCGCTAGAAATTATGGAAAGACGACTTCGTCGCGAGAGAAGAAACAGAATGAAACAAATCTTATGTAATATCTGCTTTTTATTATTGGTCGTGTTATGCGGACTGGGAGTACTTTTATCAGTTATTCTAAAAAAATAAAAAGTAAATAATTTATTCAAATACGAATTTACATTACATCAACGACTTTAAAAATGAACCATTGAATTTTTTATTCATTTCTTCAGCGAGTTCATCTTGTTTTGCCAGAGCGAATGCCCGGTGCGTATTGTCTTCTTCTGCGAGTGCAGCTTCCGTTTGTTTTTTGTGTAAAGCTTCTTCATAGTTGTATGATTTTAAATGCACATCTCGTAATGATTGCAGCTCATTAACGTTGTTGAACTTTTTGGAGGCGACGTAGTCTTCGTGCGTAACGGGTATAACCGTTTCCGTGTGCGCCTTTTTCAAGTCTTCATATTGAAGCGAACTGAATAGTCCGCTTGAATGTTCTTTTGGCGCACCCTGACCCAGCATATAATAATTTTCACCGCCGCCGCAAATGTTGGCACATTGTAGTTCACTCTTTGAAACAAGCGACAAATTTGTTCGCAACGCTTGCTTTTGTTTGTCGATTTCGGTTACACGCTGGTCCCATGAGGATAACGAGGTTGCATTTTCGTTGGCATCATCAGCACGATACCAGTCTTCATATCCCTCTTCCTCTTCCATTCGTATTTTGCATTTTTCATAGTGTTCATTGAACAGCTTGTTGAACTCGGTTGAACTCAGCTGTTTCACCTTGTCCACGCACAACTTCATTGAGTCTTCCTCGGGGGCAACCGTTTCTTCGGCGACAAGCTCGCTATAACTTTCCTTTTTATTTCTATTTTTTCCCGTGCGAAACGTGAATATCTGGTACAATATTTTATAAGCGCTCGTAAAAAAAAGGAATATTTCTTTTGGAAGTTTCGATTTATCTGGATGAGTGTGAAGAACTGCGAGCTTTGCCGTGCGCAAATCCGTTTCTGTAAATACAATCGGTATTTTAAATAAGTTTGTAATGTCTTCCAAATTATAATTTCGTATATCCAAGTCCAAATCAACGTAATCCATTGTCTAAAACAATCAAAAGAATCAAACAAATATATTGATATATATTTAATATATTAATTAGTGTATAATACGATTTATATTAATTAATTAATATAATAATTGAAATAAATAAAATGGCATTATTTCCGAGACCGATACCGTTTGTTTGACCGGGACTTAGACCGTTTGTTTGACCGGGACTTAGACCGTTTGTTTGACCGGGACTTAGACCGACGCATTTTATTTGTCTTTGAATAACGAGATTTTTTTTTACCACCATCTAATTTTTCTACACATAACATCCTGGCTAGTTGTTTCTGTTCTTCGTTTAAATCAAGGTCCGCGATTTGTTCTTCAAAGTCAAATGGCGTAATTAGACCTTTGTTTAATCTGTCAAACAATATTGCAAACTCAATTAATTTTCGTTGCATTTCGGGGGAACTGGGAGCGGCAGCGGCAGCTTTTGCAGTGACAAACAATTTAAATTCATCATCGGCGGCGGCGGCGGCGGTGGCGGCAGCGTCTCGAGAAACTAGTGATGATTCGGGGCGAGTTGCACGCATATCGTATTCGTCAGGTAATAACTGACTGTTTTGAAAATCGGTGAATTGACTCATTGTTTTTGTTATATACTATATACTGTACATATATAATAATTTAAATAATATTAAAGATTTAGTAATATTTATATATATTATATAGACATAATATAGACATAACCACAGTTAATCCCCCTTTACATACTATATGTTTTCAATGTTCAAATCTTCTAAATCGACACCAACGATGACTAAAGAATTCAAAGAACGGGTTCCTTTAGAAGCAAGAAAGCAACAATCTACGAATATTTTAACCAAGTATCCAACGTCGATTCCCATTTTTATTGATTCGTCGAGCATGCATAAAGTAATAGATAAACCAAAATTTGTTATCCCAGACGGATTTACAATTGGACAATTGATGATGTCCATACGAATGCGGATGAAAATGAATCCGGCTACTGCGCTATTTATTTTTATTGATAATCAGTTGGTTCCAGTGACAACAACCATTTCTTCATTGTATGAGACACACAAGGACGAGGATGGATTCATGTATATATGTTGTTCGGAAGAAAACACATTTGGATAGATTTAGTGAATTTTAAAGAGTTTAATAAAATGTAAATAAATAAAATAAATATAAAATAATTAAGTTTTTTATATTTATAATATTTGGACTATATATAAAAGATAAAATGGTATTGACAGAATGGATGAAAAGCGTCAAAGAGGCGCTGAAAACAATTCCTAAGAATACACCGAATCGTTTGAGAGAAGCAATGAAAAAAGCAAAGCTTACGTATAAGAAAAAGGGCAGCTCCTCGGCTTCTTCCGATTCAGGCTCAGTTATGAAAAAAACGTTTAAGCGTCGCAAGGGGCGCAAGGGCAAAGGCAAGGGCAAAGGGTCGCGTAAACACCACAGTCGTCGCCATCGCGGAGGTTCAATGACAACCTTGAACCCTGCAAAATATGACGGAAAAGGTGTTGGCACGTCAGGTGCAGCACTTCAAGTTGATGTTACAAACAACTCCACTTAACTATAGAAAATCTAGAAAATCTAGAAAATATTTTAATTAGATAATAAAAATAAAAAAATATTATATATATCGCCTATTATATATATAATAATATCATAATTTTTATGGACGAGCTAGAATTTGAATTTGCACCTCCAAATACAGTAGATGCAGGTAAAAGTGCTTCAGAAACCGAAGAAAAACGACGCATGGACTTGATAACCATAATTGTGAAGTTAATGATCCTTTTGGGGCGGAATAAGAATATGTTAGTTGGGCACTTAGATGCTTACAGTCGTGGCATATTAAATGAATTATTCGAAAAACATGTAAATGGTACTATTACTTTGCGTGAAATACTAAACAGATTATATTTTGACAAATTAGATGATGCCGGTCGTAAAATATTACAGAAAGAAGATGGTATAATGCCGAACGCAGATGGAGTGTTGGTGGGTGGTAAAAGAATGACCAAGTCCAAATCCAAATCCAAATCCAAATCCAAATCCAAATCCAAATCCAGATCCAAATCCAGATCCAAATCCAGATCCAAAAAACAAAAACGTATTTAGAAAGTTTACTACACAAATCGTTGAGATAACAACATTAATCCGCCCAAAATGGAAAGATTCTTCGTTGCTGAAATAACTTCCGCCTTATTCGTCGGGAAATGAAAAATCAATATTGTCATTGCAGTAAATGCCGCCAATCCAATTGTCGCAGCATACGCATATTCTTTATAACTGTTTGTATATAATGAATACATGATGATTACACTCCCAAGTGTCAACAATCCAATTACTCCAAGAATTGCCACATCATATATGAGCGAAACAAACGCTTTACTACAATTTTGATTCAAATACTTTTTGAAATAAACTAAAAATGGAATTCCAATGACTGCAATGCTTACTGCAATGACGATGCTTGATAACAAGAACGAATTCAAGCTATTTCTTTGAATATAAATATTTAAATAAAAATAAAAAATTGTAACAAAAATTGATGCAATAAATATAGGATTTAGTTGAGTCTCATTTATTTTTGTTTCTAAATAACTTGCAGTATCTTTAAAATTTGCAATTTTATTAAATCCACCCGCTATAAATATGAATAGTAATAAAAACGCATTTATAACTGTCGCTAGTTGTTGATTGATATATATTTGCATAATATTAGATATGATATGAGATACGTATGTAATATTACAATATTATATTTATTATATTTATTGTAATATATTGTAATATATCAATAATATATTTTTTAACATTAAATGCAACATAATGTAGAAGTTTCAGCAGATTTTGATGATAAAACATATTTAGATTTTTTTTTTTGGTCGAAAGAAAATTTTACTAACGAAAGTTTTTTAAATTTTAATGAAATAAATCTTGTTAATTTAGATAATAAATACATAAAAATTAATAATATTGATTCAATAAAATCATTTATATTAATAGTAGACTTTCCTAAATGGTGGGGAGGAGCGAATGTTTTTTTAAATACAATAATACGTAAATATAAATGTAAACAAACTTTTTTAATTATTAGAAATTTTGATGGTATTATAAAAATAAATATTAATGATGAATATGAATTAAATAGTGACTTTACCGAAGTCGAAATTATTTTATTTCTCGAACAAAATAAAGATAAAATTATTAAAATTTTTATTAATCATACAATTTCACATTCAGTTTATTTTTCAAATTCACTTTTTAACTTTGGAAAAGAAGTTTCTACTATAACACATGACTATTATTACCTATTTGACAAACCTCAGCCTTATTGGGATGACTTAATAAAAATTACTAATATTCCTAATAATAAAATAGATATTAATAAATTTGATAAAGTTATATGTCAAAATGTGGAAGTATCCAATGTATTTGATAAATTTTTGAAAAGGAAAAATATTATTATATCTCCCTTACCAGATTTTAAAAAATCATTAAACATAATAGATACAAATAATAGTACAATAATAATAGCAGTAATAGGCGAATTATCAACTATTAAAGGAAAAGAAAAAGTTGAAGAAATTGATAACTATATTAAATCACAAAATTTAAACATGAAAGTTATTGTTATAGGTTGCACAAATAGGAATGATGTAAATAACTTGGAATATCATAAATATTTCAATATTAATGAATTAAATGATTTATTAACTAAGTATAAACCAAATATTATTCTGGAGACATCCCAATGGCCAGAAACTTATAGTTATACATTAACACTATCAATGATAACTAATCTTCCAATTTTAAGTTTAAAAAAAAATTTTAATGGTGTAATTATTAATCGACTATTAAATTATAAAAAAAAATATTTTTTTGAAACAATACCTGAATTTATTTCTCTTGTTAACCAACATAGTCAAAATTTTTTATTTACTATTGAACCTAAAATTTATTATAATTCATTTTGGGATGACTATTTTATAAGTAATAAAAATAAAAATAAATAAATAAATTAACTTCATTCAAATATTGTATTAATAATTTACATTTATTCAATAAAAGTAAATTATTAATAATAACTCCATGACACGTCTCTCCAACCTTGTATCTTGTAACTTTACAATTTGATATTTACTCCCACCTTTCTAGCAATATTTTTATTGAAATATGTTAAAAGCAAATCGGTTGCTGTGGTTGTTGAAAGCAAAAAGAAAGATGACGAGAATACTATTTTCTTGTCAAATTCTGTTATTTTAGCATTTGAATACGGGTTGAAACGGACAATTAAAAAAATAATAACAAAATATTTCAATGTGGATTGAATTGCTGGCAAATATTTTGTCACGGAATTAAAGTAGCTTAAATTTAAAATAACGAGGATGTACAACACATAAAATGTATATAACAAATAATAGTAAACATCTTCTATTTTTACGTAAAATGACGACATGACTTGTTATATATATATAAGTAGAATTAATTTAAAAAATGTTTTTATTTACGCGGGTCGGGAGAGAATGACCGAATAAAATCATATACGCTAAAGCTAATGCTGCAAGTAGCATGCTCCTGTCTTGCGCGACTTCATACGGCTGTTTAAGTGCGAAAACCATGACAAAATATAATAAAACCCCAAACAAAATAGAATGAAAAAGATGATTCATAGCACCGTGCATTTTGAAAATTGAAATACTTATGTTATACATTGTCTAAATATTTTAATTTATGGTTGAGTATTTAATTACTATTATATTTTTTAATAAGGAGAATCTACTCGTAAAAATCTTCTTTTAATTTGATGTGAATCATTTTTACACATTTCCATAATTACTGAAGCCCTCATAACCTGAAGTTCGTTTTTTATGCATTGATTTTCAATTGTGCTAAAAAGCTCATTATTTAACAAATAGTCATAAACAACATCAAACCCTTGTTTTTTTACATTAATTTTCAAGTTGATACTATTTCCATCATCATTATCATCGTAATAATCGTAATATAAATGCTCTGGATAATTTGCACGACTCAATAATGCAACCAATCCACCATTTTTTAAAACCGACTCGTTACCATGAAACAGTGCATAAAGTCCGCATTCGTCGTTAGTATTGGTCTGGTCATCCACATTCACATTAATGCACGCAGTTATTCTATCCATTTGATTCGTAAAAATATCAATTTGAGTGTTATATGCGTCTATATCTGCATCTGAATTAATGATGTAGTATGTTTGTTCTATAATGTTATTAATGTCGGTTATTCGGTAGCGTCCAATCCTCTTATAAGCTCCCACAATTGCATTGTTAAATGCAGACACCCACACTTTCAAATGAATGTTGTTATTCGAATCTGTCTCCATTATCAATAATACTATAAGATTTATAGTATTGTTTTTAAGCCTAAATCAATTATATATAAGAGTCAAAGGGGACCCCTGGTTCACCTGTTAAAAGAAGCTTCCGCCGAGATGTTCATTTGCAGCAGCGGGTTCAAATTCTGCAACCATACCCGGTGGCATGCCGGGTGTTGATGCTCCAATCAGTTGATTAGGCTGTACCTGATACATGGAGTTGAAATCAGGCGACCGTTGTGCCGAGAGCTGCGGCGGAGGCGGTGGACCGTTGAGTGCGTATGAGGCTTGTCCGGATAACGGCTGAGTCACTCGTACTTGACCACCACTTCCTTTTTGCTCATCCTTCTTTTTCAGGCTAGAACTTCCTTCAACCATTTCTTCAAATCTTTCGATAAGAATGAGAGTTTTTGCGCCCAGCTTGTGCTTTGACATGGAAATAAAAATGAACAAGAGTATGAGAATAATTTGAACAACGCTAAAATCGCCATACTTTAATCCACTATACGTCGGGAAGTAATTGATGACTCGGTTGATAAAATAAAATGAAAATAGAATAAAGAATAATTGTCCAAACATTTCTGCTAAAATAACGATGGAGCCCTTTTCTTCGTCAACATCCGGAATGTAGTAGTGGTTTATATAAAGAACAATAATGACGGGCAAAATTGCCATTACCGTATACTGAACAATATTCAACAGAAAAGATTGTTCATAATCTCCCATTTTGAATACATATTTGAAAAATCCTTCTGTTTTTTTGGTAGAATCGGATATTGCATCTTCAACGTCTTCCATTGTAGTATATTTATTCTTATATGATTTATAAACAGAAATTAAAATAAAAAAAACAAATTAAATTAATTAACTAAATACTATTAAACTAAAAATAAAAATAACAATATAACAATATAAAAAAATGGAAATAATTCAGTTAAGAATACAATAAATAGTAAAATGCTGCGTAAAAAAAACAAGGGAACCGACCAGACTGCTGCTGGAAAAAAAAGTGAAGAGTATCAATATTTAGATTTAATAACCGACATACTAGAAGAAGGCACTATGGAAAAAGGTCGAAATGGGCTAACAAAAAGTATATTTGGAGCTGCAATGCACTTTTCACTAGAAAATGGAACGATTCCGCTGCTAACAACGAAGCGGGTTGCATGGAAAACATGTTTTAAAGAGCTGCTTTGGTTTATAAGGGGCGACACAAATAATGAGAATTTGCAAAAAGAAGGTGTTGCAATTTGGAATGATAATGCATCTCGCGATTTTTTAGACAGTCGAGGACTAACACACTTGCGCGAAAATGATTTGGGTCCGGTGTATGGGCACCAGTGGCGTCATTTCAATGCGCCTTATACAACTTGTGACGAAAATTATGACGGTAAAGGAGTTGACCAGCTGGCGCAAATTATAAAATGCCTGAAAGATCCGCTTCAGCGCACTTCGCGCCGAATGGTCATGTGTGCATGGAACCCGTGCCAACTGGATGAAATGGCGCTTCCACCGTGTCATATAATGGCGCAATTCAATGTCACGTCTGGAAATAAGCTGTCGTGCTGCATGTTTCAGAGGAGCGGAGATGTTGGTTTAGGTGTTCCTTTCAATATTGCTTCATATAGTTTTTTGACGCATCTTTTAGCAAAACATTGCGATTTGGAACCTTTTGAATTTATATACTATTTAGGGAATGCGCATATATACGATGACCATATAGAAAGTTTAGAAGAACAGGTCAAGAGAGAACCGCACGCATTTCCAAAAATAGTTATTGACAGTAAATATGATTCAATTGAAGAATACAATATTGAAAATATAAATATAGAAAATTATATATGCCACGAAACAATTAAAATGAAAATGCGAAAATAATATAGAAATAAAATATTATTTAACCTTATAAATTATATTATTTAAATTGAAATGAGTAGTAACGCAGCATTGTCCGCCGCAAGACGACGAAGGTCAAATCCATTAAACGCGAGTGCTGGAGGAACCGTCTCTGGACTCCCGCCAGCAAATCGAATTCTTCAAAGAGGTGTACCACCGCCTAATCCATATCCACAACAACAACAACAAGCAAGAGTGGCGACCCCGCAAATGCAACAGCGCGGACCTTTGCAACAGCAACAGCGCGGACCTTTGCAACAGCAACAGCGCGGACCTTTGCAACAGCAACAGCAACAGCAACAGCAAATCAAAAAAACGCAATCGCAACAGCAAAAACCACAAAATCAATCAGCACTACCTGCACTTCCGCCTCCAAATAAAAATGCCGGACAGCTGTATGGCATTCCACTTCATCCACTCATCATGTTTCAAACACATGACAATAAATTGAACGAGCACGACCTTAGCATAACCGAGTGTTTTGACCAATTGAAAGATTTTGAAGAAAGGTTAATCGTTGTTGAAGGCAATGGTGCTCAAGGAGCAAATGTAACAGGAGCGACAGCGACACCGGTAGGCGCAGCATCAGACCTGAATGAATTGATGAATGATGGCGTATTTATAAATGGAGTTGTTGATAACATAATGGCAACTACTAATTTTTCATCCATTGTGGAAAACATTATTCCTTTGAAAGAAGAAAATGAAATGTTGAAACACCGCATATCAGAACAAGAAATTATAAGTGAACATATGCAGCAATTTATTCAACAACTGGAATACCGTTTGACAAACATTGAGAATGAATTGGCACAGCCATGTGAAGAAATATCAGCATCATCAGTAGAAGCGGCAGTAGAAGCGGCAGTAGAAGCAGAAGTAGAAGCAGCAGTAGAAGCAGAAGCAGCGACAGAATCCGCAGTTGTGGATGGCAGCTGCGAAACCGAATTGATTTCTTAATTAAGCATTGCATTAATCATTGTCAACTGCGCTGCCGAGTGCGAGTCCTACGACGACGACGCGCAACTTTTGAAAATCTGCCACCACCACCAGTAAAATACTTCTCAACATCGGCGCCATTTGCTACACGCTTTGCAATGGGCTCAATGCATTGTGATTGCACAATATTGTCAAAATCAGCAGATAAACACGATTTCATTAGAGGGTCGAGCGCGCGTTCAATAATTGGAAGAGATTCAGGCTTCAAGTACACATCCACCTGGCTTACTATTGGGTCATTCGATCTCGATATACTAGTGGTTGTTTTTCTTCGCGTAGTAGTAGTGGGTTTTCTAGAAAATGAAAATAAAGACGAAACGCTTTTACTTGCCTTAAATATCCCAATGCCGCTTTTAGCAGTGCCGGTCAATTTCATATTCTGTATCAACGCATCTATTGATTCGGGTGAAAATATAATATGAAATATTTTTTTTGATTTTTCGCCGCCATTATTACTATTATTGTTGCATACAATTTCTTTTATTTTTTGAAATCCATTCGTTTCTGTTAAATGTGTCGTAAGTATTTGAATTGCACGCGAAATAATTTCTTCTTTTTTATTTCTCCTACGATTTGTAGTTGTCGTCATAAAGTACTATAATTTAATAAGTTTATAATATATATATGTATATATTATAAATGAAGAAAAATTTAGGAAGAAAAAAAACCAGGTCCTATGCAATGAAGGGGGGTGCGGGTCCGTATGAGTATGAAGGCGTTTCACTTACCCTAGATAATCCATTAACTCATTTTGCAGTTAATTCTAATGATGATGGTTCATATAATTTTAATATTCCAGAGAAAAAAACCGGTGGTTTTTTTTCAAAAACAACACCTGCTGTAAATTTTACAAGTTTTTGTGAATTATATCAATATTATGTTGCTAATAGTCCAATATCATGCGTTCATCAACGGTTTGAAACAAAAACAGGTGATGTATTGAAGGCGCCATCTTTCGTTGATATTTTAGGATTTATACTATTACTCATGGGAACTGAACCAAATACAGGAGGACCAGCAGGAGGAGCTATGAACTTACATGACGACAAATTTTTTAAACCTCTATGTCTTTCGTTATTGGTAGCGGTGAATAAAGGAGGACCCATTTGCCAGGACCAAGTTGGACAACTATTGATGAATCATAAATTGAAAGAACTTATTTCAACACAAATACAAAAATTATTGCCATCATTTCAAATTCAACAAATGACAACTCTTCCTATAACTAGGTTAGATAAATTTCAAATAGATAGATTATTAGGATTGTTTAAAAAAGTATTATTTTTTTACAGATACAATACATTACCATCAGCAAGTTATTTGACTTTTGAAATAATGTCTACGGCTGATCAAGCATCCAGAGCGTTCGGGCCAGGTGAAACTCTTGATAGTGTGAAATTTAAGGAAGATAAAGATAAAGCCTACTTTAGAAACAACCAAATGTTGTATAGAGAAGATACATTATTAGCAGCATTATCAGGAGCACAAGCAAGACCCATGTCCTTGGGAGGAAGAGGAAGAATAAGAGTAAAAAGAACTAACAAAAATAGAAGAATGAGAACGAGAAGAAGTAGAACTAGAAGAACAACAAGAAAATATTGAAAAGATTATATTGATAAATAAATATAAATAAACATAATTAGATATGGTATATATACTGTATATATACTATATATAATAACACTTGAAAAAAGAATCAATAATGTCAAAACCAGATTCGTGCGATAATAAAATGAATATTGAAGACATTTTACACAGTCTTGACAATGATAGAAATTTATCAATATCGAAATTAACATATGATAAAATCAATAATATGAAATACAACATGTTGCAGCGCCTTGGCATGAATGATGATGAATTGGAATCAATGTTGCTGAAGCTAGGAGATTACAGGTACGTTGAAGAGCTGCAAGACATTCAACACGGCGCATTTATTCGATATATACCGCTAACTTCTAAAAATGGACGAAATCGAAATGAAAGTGACAGTAGTGACATTATTTTAAAAAATGGCGGTTTTATTTGTGACATTAAAATACTCGGCTCCGGCGTTCAACTGCTTTGCAGAAACCATTTTCGGAAAATATTCCAACTTAAGCTCGATGAAGTGCTGATTTTTCAAAAACTTAGCAATCAAGAAGAGATAATTCTGTCAGTATTTGACTATTTAGCTAAAAATAAATAATAACACTTGGATTCAATTTTATAATATAATAATATTTTTTTAGTAGTATATAATATTATTAAAAACTTATGAGTAGGAGAAGGACACAACCGCCGATAATGCCTGCTGTTGAGGCAATCGCTTCGTAAAAATAAATAATATATACTATAGTATATTAAGAAACATTTAATGTATATAAGAGTGTTGACATGGAACATATCATTTGGAGCAATGATGGGGTCAGATCTAGATGTAAGTTCATTACCTTTACCACAAGTGTGTAGAGAAAAAGGTGAATTTGAATTTGATGACACTGGTATAAAATATACTCAATGTCTGAATAATGTGGTTCAAACTATTGATACATCAGCATTATCTGGACATTATGATTTTGTTTCTCTCCAAGAAGCATCAAACTGTAATATAATTTTTTCTAAAAGCACAGAATTACAAAGAATGGGGGGGTTCGTTCATCACATGGGAGATTTTGAAGATATGATAACTTTTTATGATGAACAAAAATATAATCTTTTAGCAGTAAAAGTTGGTAATTTATTACCAGGTAATGGTCGTCCATATCAAATTTTATTTTTACAAAATACTCAAGATATGAGTCATTATATTTTTATAAATTTACATAATGGCCATGGAACATCAAGAGAACGTCTTGAAGAGAAGCTTTCAGCTAATATAAATAGAGGTTTTATACCTCGCAGAGTCCATAACCATATTGGTCCAGGTGATTCAGATACAAATGATATATCTCAAATTATAAAAACTATAAATGAAAAAGATGTAAAAGTAATAATGGCAGGCGATACTAACGATTCTGGATATCGTGATTATTGGAAAAACTTTAAACCATTTAATAATACACAATTTCAAAATCTGAAAAGTTTAGAAGTGAAATCCAATCGCCCCCCTTTTACTTGCTGTGCCCCTATGAGAGATTGTCCACCAGTTCCTATAAGAAGAGCAATTTCTGATGATACTTTGATAGGAGATTATATTTTATTTAGCCCAAATTTATCTGTAGTACATGATAATAGAGTTTTATTAGGAGTTGAATATGATGCAACAATATTTCCAACATCAGATCATTTACCTGTTGAAATTGTTTTAATTCCTATTCCAACACCTGCTTTGACAACAAACAGAATGCGACAAAGTTTTGCTCGAAAAGCTTTTGATAATAGGTCAAATCCTCGTGATGACGATGAATTTGGTGGTGGTAAAAAACGAACCATCAGGAAAAAAAATATGGGCGGAAGTAAAAAAAAATATTATTATTCTAAAAAGCATTCCACGCGCAAAACCAAATCACGTCGCAAAAGTAAATCGTAAAAATAAATATCAAAAATAAAAAAAAAATACTTGGTTTTAGCAGGATCTAAATTAAATTAAACTACAATCTTGTTTGGAGTTTTTTTCAAATGAACTAGTCCAGGAACATCTGTTGTTTCGACATATTTTATAGGAATATATTCCACCGTTATTGCGCGAAGAGACCTAATTGACTCTTTTGAAAACTGTTTAACAAGAGCAGCTGCGCGTATAATCGCGTCCTTGTCATATTTTGTTGCCGTGTGTTTTGTGTTGTCAATTAAAACACCGTGCGGACTTGAGAAGCCATTGCCGACATGAAACCATAGTGCATTTTGGTTTGTTTTTTTTATGCGCGAAACAAGCGCCTGATTTTGTTCTTGTGTTTTTCCAATTGAAATTGTGTATTTGTCGTTGAATGCTTCCGTATACATGTATTACAAATGTCTTCGTTTGTTTGTGTATATATATATATCAGGTTTATTTGTTTGATATTATAACTGCAATATAATATCAATTTTTTATTATTATATCTAAAAATTTGTATATGTTTTTTTACTAATGTCGTCTAAATCTATCAACACTTGTTTTACCTTTTTATCACTCAATTTGTTCAATAAATAATAACTAAGACTTGATCCGTTTAAACCACTAATATTAAAGTTACCAATAAATATATTATTACAAAATCCTCCAATATGTAAATCGATGAGCGCATTTATTTCTCTACCCGCGCCCGCGCCCGCGCCCATTATTTTATCAGTGAAATGGTAGGTATATCCATTTTGTTT
>Ga0315288_10004071_pt1 | contig 18601 bp, 19 predicted proteins | sample YL17G11_20_MG_FD_203454 | JGI IMG/M metagenome (GOLD analysis project Ga0315288, IMG submission 203454) | Sediment microbial communities from Yellowstone Lake, YNP, Wyoming, USA - YL17G11_20 | ecosystem: Environmental > Aquatic > Freshwater > Lake > Sediment | place: USA: Wyoming | collected... | reverse complement strand
TCTTTAGAAGGTGGTCCTCAAAAGGTTGTTGGAACGTTTGCTTGCCACGGTAATCAACTCACCTCTTTAAAAGGTGCTCCTCAAACGGTTGGTAAGAAGTTTTACTGCCACGACAATCAACTCACCACTTTAGAAGGAGCTCCCGAAACAGTTGGTGAAGATTTCTATTGTCATAATAATCCTGTTTCTGAAGAAGAGTTAAAGAAAACAGTGAAGAGAGAATATTTAAAATGAGTGATCTAACACCTACTAGAAATGCTTGTAAATACGTCGATTGGATTCGTCAAGAATTCAAGCCTCGAGTGTTGGCCACTGATGATGATACTATTAAGCAACATGTCGAGAATGCTATTCGGTATTGGAACACGCACTCAGCATATCGTATCAGTTCTCAGGTGCCCTATGCTGTAGGACAAACGCGTGTTCAATTGCCTGCAGCATTTAAAACTGTGGTGCAAGTTCAGCCCAATAGATCTACAACATGGATTTGGAACGACCATCCGTTGTGGACTTTAACGTCGATTCAAGTGTTGGATTCTGTAACTACCGATCTTATCATGATGAGTGAAGCATTCAGAAATTATCGAATCTATTGCGGGACCAATTTTAACTGGGTTTGGGATCGAGCTGAGGATATTAATACTGGTGGTTATTTATATGCCATCAACATTCCCGGTGGTACGGCTTCATTGTTTGTTGTAGGGACGAAGCGAATCCTTCCGACTGAAGATGTTACAGAAGAACATATCCTTGATTGGCTTCTTAGATATATTAAGGGCCTAGTGAAGATGAGCGAAGGAGCAACCCTTCGAGCTGCTTCAGTTATCAAATTACAGAATGATGGTCAACAGTTCTTGGATGAAGGTAAAGAAGAAGTCAAAGACCTTCAAGAAGATATCCATACGTCAGCTCGATGGGTCGTATTTACTCAGAGGTGGTAGATGTTTCAAATTCTTTTTCAACAACTTACGGAAGCACTTGAGACTTCGATAGAAGATCAGAAACTTCAATGGTTCGTAGATAGAACGAATAAGCATATTGCTCTGGTGACTGGTGCAGCGGAAAAGATCGTTAAGGTCTATCCGGAGTTTAAGGACTTGTTACAGCGAGCAGAAGTACATGATGCTTCCAAGTTTGAAGAACCAGAAAAAACACCATACATTTCAATTACTTGGAGACACAAATTAGAAAATGAGCAAGGAGAGTTTGATCCAATTAAAGGTAAAGGATATCAAACTCCTGGGTTGTTAGATAAAGAAGAAGAAAATAAAGCTACGATGCATCATATTTTGAATAACAGGCATCATCCAGAATATCATTTGAAAAACAAATCAGATGCCAATATAAGCAATACGGATCGTGATAAATCTGATAAGTGTGTGGATGTTTCATTGATGTCTGACCTCGATATTGCAGAAATGATTGCGGATTGGCAAGCGATGTCCGAAGAGCTTGGAACCAACACTGCTCGAGAGTGGTTTAACAAACAAAAGGATGTTCGTTGGCATTTTTCGAATCAGCAGGAACAGCTCATCAATAAATTGTTGGGTGTGTTTGAATAGAGGTGGTACGTGTTCAGTAACATATTTCAAAAGATTGTTGAAGCAACTTTTTCGGATATCAAGAAGAAACAGAAGTCTATTACAAACCTGTTTCCTACATTTGGAAAGCGTGTACAAGCTATTGGACAGAAGGGTGGAGTGCGTCTTAGGGATACTGAGGAAGCACTTTGGAATTTCAAAGTTCATTCAGGGACAAAGAAGAATACATGGTATGACATTGTTGTCCATTTTAAGAATGTTGAAGCGGTTTTGGCTCGTGTAGCTAAAGATCGACGTTTATGGTTGAAGAGTAAAGATCGAGTAGATTATGCAAAGCTGTCCAGGGTTTTCTTGGATAAAGCTGATATTCAATTATCTTGTTCTTGTCCGGCCCAGTTGTATTATGGAGGAGATTATATTCTCTCAAAGGACAAGTATGATGCCAAGTATGGAGATAAAGAGAAACGGCCTCCAAAGGTTCGGAATCCAAAGGAGTACGGTGCTCATTGTAAACATGTTCAAGCTGTTTTCAAAGTCCTTCCTTTCTATGCAAGCACTGCATCAAAGTGGCTCCGGGATTTCTATTCCGATGAGATTAAGGCCATTGAGCAGGGGGCAGAGGCAGAGGTAAGGACATTTAAGAAGGCCGCCGCTGGGTTAAAGGCTCGTGGTGAAGAAGAGCCCGAGACTCCGAAGCCGACTAAGCCTGCAGCTCCAGCCAAATCAGCCGCTGCTGAGGTTGAGCCAGCCGAGAAGCCAGAGAAGCCAGTCAGGCCGGTAACGAAGAAAGAATTGCCTAAACCGGAAGAAGAGAAACCGGAAGGTGAAGAGGAAGAAACGCCCACAGGTCCTCCCGGTGGATTAGAGCCTCCGCCCGAGGAAGAAGTTGAGCAGCCCGAGGAAGAAGTTGAGCCAGAAGTGGAACCAATGAAGCCTGAACCGGTTCTTAAAGCTGCTGCACCAGTTGGACCACGGAAGGTAGAACCTAAAGCTCCAAGACGTCGACCTCGAAAGATTAAACGTCCTGTGAAGCCAATTAAACCAATAATGAGTGTAACTCCTCGGTCTAGACCAAAGATTTCCCCGCAGGGAGAAGTACGCCCTGAACCGGAGGTGTAAATGTCCTTTTATGATCTAACAACAAAAATGGAATATGTTCGAATCGATGAGGATACTACAGAAAACAATATTGCTTTTTTGCCCTCCCAGATTGGAACAGTAAAGTCTGAGCTAAGGAAGCTCGCACAGGCGAAGAAGGATTGGAAGATAGAGGTATTGGAAACCAAGGACGGTTATACAGTAACCTTTGAAGGGGCGTTGGCTGTCAACGTCCCTGGGAATTATTGGAAACAATTCCAGGTGTTGCTAGCCGAGCAGGATGTGAGCAAGCCCATTAATTTTCAGCATTTACTTGATGAAGAAGCTGAAGAGGAACAGAAGGGTCTTAAGGAACTTCACGATGAGCTAAGGAAAGCACTTCGAAGATTTTATTCTCGCAGGGAATTTCAGGAAGTGTTCCAATACATTGATGCGTGGAAACGGCAATGGCCTCAATCACGGTTCATCGACCTTCCTAAGTCAGTACGGATACAATTTCAGAAGCAGAACAAAGATATTATCAAAGTAGAAGAAGAGATCTTTGCCGCTTATTCTGATGACCGGGGCGGATTGGAAATGGTCATCGAAGCTTTGACTACAGGCCGATCCATTGAAATGTATGATGGTTTTAAGGGCTACGATTTCCTTTATGGAGGTCGATTAGAAGAACACGGCCTGGGTGTCCTTGAAGTGATGTGTGATTCCGGACTACACGTTCAAGTGACTGTAAATATTCAAGATCAAGAGTTGGTAGATAAGATAGAAGAAGATGATCCATCAGTGAAATATGTTGGATCCGTATTCTTTCCGAAACCGGGAACGGCTATTGAGTTTTTTAAGAAGATTCGATCTGCTCAAGAAGATATTCTACAAGGAGAAGATGATGCACAAAGTACTAGAAGCTAAAGGGCTTCCGATATACAAAATGTTGCTCCAAGTCTTGGGTGATTTTTGTCAAGATTTTCCAATGACTGGTGTGGATAAGATTTTAGATGCTGCTCTTGCAGGTCGACAGATCCTTCCTACAGACAAGCGGGCCTTGGGATGTCTCGGACATATACTATCGAATCCTTCAGTTCCCGCAGCAGTGCAGGATCTACAGAATAAACGCTTTTCCGATCTGCCGGTGGAGCTTAAGCCCGTTTATAAGGACGGACGGAAGCTTCATGTAGCATTCTGGGTTCGTGGAAATTTCATTTCGGATAAGGTTCGAGATTTGTTAGCCTTTGACGGGGCAACTGGATCCGGTCATTGGTGTGACCAGGATGGAAAAAAGATTTCATTGATTAACGTTGGCGAGTAAGGAGTTAAGAATGTATTCACCACATACCCCAAATCAACTTCAAAATCTTTTATCCAAGATCCAGGATGCAGTCAAGCTGCATACTGTGATTGAAGAAAAAGAAAAAACGAACACCGCGAATCTCGATAAATCTCAAGCTCTGGCAAAGGACAAGGGGTATGAGTTTTATGCTGAGCATGATGAAGCCTCTGGATCGTGGTGTACATTTGGTTCTGAGACTGGTTTCGCTTATGGTTCCTTTTCGGATGAAGAACCTGCGAAGAAGCTTGCTGGAGAGATGAATCAGAAGTATGGCAAGAAGGGAACTACGGAAGCCAAGGTCACTGAGAAGGATAAGGTTAATAAGTTGGATCTTAAGAAGGCTCCGAAGGTCAAGGACAAGGATTCTGAAGTCAAGCCCCATGAGCAGGACAATCCTGTTGATGATGAAGAACATCGATGTGCTACTGATGATATGGGTATGCAGAATCCCGACAAGATGCCCAAGGATAAGGACAGAGAAGATGTCGTGGTCCAGCTTGAGTCTAAAGAGGATGATCTGGCCGATGAGAAAGATCGACTAGCTAGGCAGTTGCATGGTAAGACTTCTTTCTTTGATCTGTACGCTTGGCAGAAACAGGAGGTTGAGGATAAGTTAAAAGCTTCTACTAAGGCTGGGACTAATGAAGCTGCAACTGGTATGAAGGAAACCGGAGTTGGTGATGAAGATATTGACCGACTCGTTAGTATGCTGGATTCTTTCGAAGGTCATCCTCCTCGAAAGGAATTTAGAAAGATTCTGGACCAGCTTGTTCAGAAGTATGGTTCAACTCAAAATCTTCTCAAGCAATTGATGAACGTTGATGTAGCTTGGCAGTCTGGCGATTTAGATATAATTCGTACAGAACTTGGTAAGTCCAAGACTAATGAGACTGCAACTGGTAGAGATCCGGAAGGCTTTGTGCGATTTGCTACTGCCGAAGAGGCTTTTCTTTGGGAAGATGAGATTCTTGGCCAGTTGAGTGATGGTGCATGGGAGAATGCAACACCCAATGATCACTGGATGGCCTGGGGTCGCGCTGATATCAAAGTTGGATCTCCTGCAGGTTACTATGGTTTTCGTCCTAAGCGAACCAGTTATGGTTTGACTAGTTTGATTAAGGACATTGGTGAGCGGATGCAAACGCATTTAGGTTTGATGCGTATGCTGAAGGCCAAGGGTGTTGATCCTGAGGAATTCGTCCATGATCAGCTTCCTGATGATGTAGAGTCTCTGCGTAATGCTCCAAAATATGCAAAGCAAGAAGGTAAAGCTGGGTACTGGTCAAACATCATTCAGAAGTGGCAGGCTTGGGGTATCGATGAAGCTATGATTCAGAAAGCCCTCAAAGATACTTCGGAAGCTGATGTGAAGAATGTTCTTCGGGATATTCAGAAGACTATCAAGGTTCAGCTTCCTGATGCTGGTCCGGAGCCGGAGAAAGAGCCAGAACTCAAGAAGGAAGAGCCAAAAGTTACTGGGCCTGAGCTAAAGACTCCTCGAGGAGAACCGGGAGCTAAGAAGTTACCTGCGTTTTCAAAAGAAGGCAAGATGCCTGCTAAGCCTGCTGAGGCTGATGAGGTTGTAACGACTAAGGCCCTGAAGGAAGACGAAGCAGACTACCCTTCAGAGAAGCCTGTAACTAAGATGGGTCCGATCATTTCTTCTGATATCAAGGATGATGCTGCTGGAAAGATTACTGCTGAAGAAGGCGAAGCTATTGGAGAGCTTCTGACTGATACAAATCAAAAGCTAGAAGCAGTATTCAAAGAAATCGTAGAACGGGCCAAAGAAATATACGGTCCAGGTTGGGAGTTCCGAGGTCCTGGTTTTTTGAGCAATCTTGAGAAAATGGTGAATGGAAAAGTTTTCAATTTTAAGAAAATGTATAAGTCCAGAGTAAAGATGCTTCCTCCGACAGATGCAATGAAGAAATCCGTAGAGGGCAAGGCCCCAATTTCTACTGACACTCCGGAACAGGCTAAGAAGAAGCTCATGGAAGAAGCACCAGAAGGTGTTGATGCTGAGCAGCTTACGATGGGCATCAAAGTTGAGATGGAGCATACGGACAAGCCCGAAGAGGCGAAGAAGATTGCTCTTGACCATCTTGCTGAAGATCCTCAGTACTATACAAAGCTGAAGAAGATGGAAGCCGGTAAGTGTGATGATGTTCAGGTCGAAGAGGGAGCGGGTTCGGCAGGCGAGCAATATAATATCACGGATAAGGATCTTACGGTATTGAAACAGGCCAGAGATTCTGGAAAGATTCAAGATGAATATCCAAGTGAAGAGGATATGATTGATCAACTGGCCAGTCTAGAAGGTATTGTTGATCCAAATACGGTAGAAGAGGGAGATGTAAAAATACTTTGGTTGAAATACGTGTTGATTCCTAAGGCATACGCATTGATGAATACACGTGCTCCGAGTATTCCATCTGCTAAGAGTCTTGATAAGCAGTGGAGTTCTCCTCCATATCCACATAAGAACGAAGCAGTTGTTGTTGGCCCAACGATTGAATCAGAACTGCTTATGAAAGAAGTTCTTGCTGCAATGAAGAAGTACAAATGGAATTACGAAGAAGCAGTAAAGGGATTTGCAGCTAAGAATGATATGGATCCTGTGGAACTCGAACATCTACTGCAGAAAGCTATTACCCAAGGACGTTCTCCTGATCAATCTGTAAAGGAACAAGAAGAAGTTCAATACGTTTCAGTAGCTGATGGAATTGTGGATAAGAAAACTGCAGATGATCTTGCTGTAAAGATCAAAGGTACAGTAGCTACAGATGATAATGATCCAAAGAAGTTCAAGGTCATTACAAGAAAAGATTCAGGAACGGTGTAATACATGTCAAAATTGATTCCATTACATACTGTTGATGCCCTTCGTGACAATGTTGATGTTGTTCTCGATATGTATGGGATCGATTGTAATTTGTTAATCCCGACCCCGACTTCTTTTTTGGAAGCGGAGAAGTTAGATGCTTACATGACCCCCGGAGATTTATCATATGTGCTGTATACAGCCAAGGTTTTTATTGACGTCCAACCCGATATTAAGAGACTTCGGAAGTTGGGGCTGTATACAGAGGGGTCGTTGCCTATCGTAGCCAAGTTTGGGCGAAGAGCGGTAGCTGTTTCTGGGCCAGTAGAAGATTCGGGAGATGTGCATCATGGTTTTGGTCATTATTGTGTACGGTACGTGCCAGAGTATGGTGCTTTACTGGTAACTAAGCGACATCATCCACATCCACATCCTTACACATTAGTTGATATTGTGCAGGGCAGTTGGTTCCGAATTAGCATTCAACATTTGTCGGGACATTCGGATGTATCAGATTTTGAAGTAATTGATATCATCCCACCAGAATTTCATGATGCGATAATTTGGCAAGAGTGTTTGATCGCACCAAGAAGGGTAAAAGAATGATAATCAAGAATGATTCATCACATGCCCAGGTTATCACAGTTAGTTGTTCTATTATTCTTCCTCCTGGTGCAGTTTTGAAAGATGCGGATATTTTTAGTCCGCTTCCAGAAGGTGGGACAATCAAAGAAGATTTATCGGAAGTATATCCCCGATCTCGGGTCACTTCTATGACCAGGGATGAAAAGAAAGAAACCAGTTCGAAGCAGAAACTGAATGACTAATGAAAACTTCCTTTCTTTATCTGATTGATGTAGCTATGAGGTCTCTAATGTACCTCAAGTTTGGTTCCTTTCTGGGTATTAACACTCAGTCTAGTATAGCTGGGGATAATATCAATAAGGGAGTTCTCCTTTATCCAAAGGAGTTAGCCCTTCGAGAGGTTTCCGAGAAGCGAGGTGAGATATTTCTGAATTTTATCAATTTGTGGAGGACGGGTGAAGAGTTTTCGTGGAAACGAAATAACACTTTTGCGGCTCGAACTGGATTAGATGTTGTGGGTACCGATCCTACGACGACCACGAATATTAAAGCATCTCCAGTAGACCTTACATATTCGATGTGGTTCTGGACACGAGATTTGGATAAGTTAGGGGAATGTATTCAAGAATATCTTTTCTGGCCGCATTCGTTTCCAAAGTTGAGTATATTATTGGATGATCTATATCCTCTAGAATTTGATCTGCATTTCGGTGCTTCGGTAGATGAATCTCCACTCGCAGAGAAATATAAGATCGGTCCATATTTTATTCGACATGTTACAGTGAATGTCGATGCTTTGATGTTTTCAGTTTCATCTCAGGCAAACTTATTTAGAAAGATTTTGATCAATTGCTATGATTCCCAGAATCTTCTGAATACGGCAGTGGTCAATGTTGAAGATACAAACTATGATGCGGATGTGGCAGACGCCATTCGAATGTTTCAAGCTAAGTTGTTTGGTATTGATTTTGTGACTCCTTCAGTACCTTCGTTAGGAATTCGAGGAGATTTTACTTTAGATTTTCCGTCGGGACAGACGTTTTTCATTGAAAATTCGACGGGAAACAACAAACCATATTCGGTGTTAAGTTCCGCATATGTTTCTGGCATCACAACGATTATCGTTAACGAAACACTGCCAAATTCAACAGCGGATGGGAATATTTACATCCCCTAATAAAAGGAGTAAGCAATGCCAGTGTATAAGAGTGTCGGGGTCTATCCTTTGGAAACAGATGTGTCTAATTTTGTCAACCCACAAGCTACAGCAACTGCTGCTTTGGTGGGTTATTCAGCCAAAGGTGCTGTGGATCAGATTGTGTTAGTAACTTCACCACAGCAGTTTGTTAGTGAGTTTGGTCTTCCGGATCCAACCACCGGACATTTTTTCCATTACACTGCTCTAGCCTATTTGGAGCGTGGCAGCCAATTATTTTGTCTGCGTGTATCTAATGGAGCCTTGTATGGTGGGACGAATATCATGGTCACCACATCTGGGCGGATCAATGCTGGGTTTACGACCGGCCAATCTACGTCAGAGTTTACTGCTCCTTCGGGATATGCTTCTGACATACTGTTCCAAATTATGGGGACAGATCCTGGTGTGTGGAACAATAAGATCGGTATTACCGTGTCTAATGTTCAGGATGATACTGCTGAAGAAGTGGTGGATCAGTATACATTTGACATCGATGTGTATGCTCAGGATACTGATGGCAACTGGTCGAAGGTTGAATCCTTTACCGTTTCCAGGAAGCAGAAGTTAGATGGCAATGGTCGTCAACTATACCTGGAGAATGTAATCAACGGTGCAAGTAATTACATTGCTGTTGCAAACAATGTAGCACTTGACGACACTGCTCTTCCGAAGCCTCAAGCCACTCGGTTGGATTTCTTGTATGGAAGTGATGGAGCAGAAGTTTCGGCTTCGGATATTGCTTTGGGTTGGACGGAATTTGCGGATCCTGAAAAGGTTGCGGTGCAGATTCTTATCAATGGTGGTGAGACGTCTCAGACCGTTCAGGTGCAGATGAAGACCATCGTAGATAGCCGAATGGATTGTGTGATGATTCTGGATGTTGATATTGATTCATTGAATACTGTTCAGGATGTAATTGATTGGCGAACAGATATTCAGAATTTTAATGATAGCTACTCAATGGTGTATGCACCGTGGGTGCTGATTCAGGATAATTACAACGATCGGCAAATTGGTATTCCAAGTTCTGGTTATGTTGCAGCCGCTTTCGCTTACAATGATTCAATTGGCAATGTTTGGGATGCACCAGCAGGTGAAGAACGTGGTATGCTGAATGTGTTAGATGTGTATCCATCAAATATGGTCTTCAACAAGGGTGATCGAGACGCTTTTGCTGATGCGCAGATCAATCCTATTCAAAAGTTCCAGGGCCGGGGTATCATGATATACGACCAGCTCACGCAGCAGAAGAAGTCCTCGGCGCTTTCTTTTATTAACGTCAGGCGGGAGTTGATAGCGATTGAGCGAGATTGTTCACTGGCTCTTCGTTCGTTTCTGTTGGGTGCCAATGCTAATAACGAAACTACCCGGTTCCGGATTAAGAATACATTGGATTCCTACTTTGATGATTTGTCGGCTCGAGGAGCATTTCAGACCGAAGGTGGTGATAAGGGGTATCAGGTCAATTGCAACAGTTTGAATAATCCCGGTTCAGTTATTGATCGAGGTGAGTTGCACGTTGATATTTTCATCAAGCCTGTTCGTGTTATTCGAGTTATTCAGCTTCGGGCAATTATCACTACTACTTCGATATCTTTCGAAGAGTTAATGACCAAAGGCATTGTATTTTAAGTCGACAAGTTAAAGGAGTATGGAAAATGGCAAATATGGGCATTGATGCACTGCGAGCTCGATTAACAAACCCAGCTCGCATCTATCTGTGGGAAGTAGAATTTACTAGCCCCGTTGGGGGCGGTAATCGGGATGCACTAAAGATTCAATGTCAATCTACAACCAAGCCGGGTCGATCTGTGGGTCGAATTCATGTGCCGTTCAAAGGTACTGGTGGAGTCAATTTTCCTGGGAAGGTCACTTTTTCTCATGAGTGGCCCTGTACCTTTGTGGAGAATTCGGTGGACCTGGCAATTGGTAAAGCCCTTCACGGTTGGCAGCAGGCCATGATGGATGCACGTACTGGTCAAGGTGGTTTAGATGTAGACATCAAATCTGATGTGTACTTGCGACTGTTGGATCAGACGAATGCGGTTGTTAGTACAATCAAATTGATTGGATGTTTTGTACAGACCGTGGATGATGTTGCTTTAACATTTGAAGACGAGAGTGTTCTTATCTACAATACGACCTGGGCATATGATTATTGGGAAGAGTAGGTGTGAACGTGATTCAGCAAATGGGTGTTGATTTATACGGGTTCGGTGCTTCATTAATCACTCGAACCTGGATGCTGCAACGCGTCTACAACTGGCAAGTGATATGTACGGCGACAATCTCCGGACTTCCTGGTTACTGGATCTCGCAATATTGTCAGGGGATACAGTTCGGAGATTACGCATTTGATCAGGTTGTCAAGCTGCGATATGGTTCCAAGCAACGAGGCTATCCGGGAGATCAGGTAATTGAACCAGTAACCGTATCCTTTTTATGTCCAACAGACATGTCAGTCTACAACTATTTTAAGTTTTGGCGAAATCAGGTTGTGGATACCAATGGGTATTATGTGCCGAAGAAAACATATGCACATGATGTGTTTGCGATCCTGTACGATGGCAATATTGAGACCAATCGATTTCGGTTGAAAGGATGTTGGCCAGTTAATCTACCTGTACAGGATCTTTCATTCAATGAAGATATTATCAGATATACCGTAATGTTAAATGTGGATGAAATTGAAACCGGCAGTACATTAGCAACCGTATTTAATATTGCTCGTACTGGAAAACAAATTTTGAGTGGTTTTACAAAGTAATTGGAGTCCCTTAATTCAAACAAAGGTAGAAGCACATGTTAGAATTTACAAGATTGCTAGAGAAAATTCAGATTCCCAAGGCCTTCTACAAGTTGAAGTTTAAGAGTGCAGCTGGTAAAGAAGCAGCGTTGGAAGCTTTAAAGCTGCGAGATTGGGATGCATTGGCCCCTTTGTTTTTGCTTAATGATTTTCCTCTGGAATCTCTTGTGGCACTTGCTGATGAGGTGGGTGAGGGTGATTTTTATCCTGAAGATTGGCGAGAAAGAAATTTAAATAAAAAACCAATAGAACAGGATGATGAAGAAGGAGAGGTAGAGGACTGGTTAGCCCATCTTCCTCGTCCTCAGCAAAAGTTGGCCGCGCGTTACGAGCCAGATGATAGAAATCCTTTAAGATTTTTTATCTTATCGGATGGCTCATTTGCTGAGATGAATGTTACAGGAGAACATGATTTAGATGCTGCGGATGCAGGAACGTCTTCATCGGAAGTTCTTCATAGTGGGGCAATTCGAGGAAGGTTTGATTCGGGTGAGGGTGTTGCATTAGAAAGAGATGTGGATGCTGGGATATCGGAAGAACAAATAGATACAATTTGGAAGTTAATTCTTAAAAAGAAAGACAAATCTCGAGATTTGATGCTTGATTTTTCTAAGAAGGAGCAAGTAATTTCATCATATGTGATTCCAATTGATGTGGTTATTAAGCAGAGAGATCAGGTTCAATCTATACTTCGTAGTCAAGGTGAGATTGGATCTAAGTACAGATTTTTAAATGAACCAAGAAAGGAGAAACAGTAATGACTGAAGACCGTTTCCTACCCATAAGCCTTCCTTCCGACGGTCGGACGTACACAGAAGCAATTCCGGACATTCGAATCAGATCTATGTGTGGGGCAGATGAGGTTCTTTTGGCTCAAATGAATCCCATGACAGTGGAACGAAAGTTTCAAGAATTGCTTCGACGTGTGTTGGTTGGTATCCGTCCGGAGCAGATTACTTTTGGAGATCGGTTGTATTTGATGCTCTGGTTGTCGATCAATTCCTATGTTGGGACGATTAAGATTGTAAATGTTTGTCCCAACTGTCTTCAAGAGTATGAAGTAGAAGTTGATCTTCGAAGTATCAATGTTATTCATCTTCCTGCAGACTTTAAATCTCCAATTCAACTTCAGCTTTCTAGAGGACCTACGTTTGTTAATCTTTTGACTGTTGCAGATCTTGCAGACACCGAGAAGTATTCTGTAGATCATGAAGATACTGTAGTTTACAAATATTCGCGAACACTTTGTGGTCCGGGTTGTGAGACTCCAGAGCAGAAGAAAGAGATGTATGAGAATCTGCCAACTATAGATACAGCAAAGATTCGTGCTGTGCAAGAGCAGTATTTTCATGGTCCTGACATGAAGGCACAAGTAACTTGCCCTCATTGTAAGGAGGATGACACGGTCGAAGTTCCCTTTCGACTTGAGCTCCTTTTTCCGACAGGTCAAACCCTTCGAACGAATTTTGGAACGGGAATTTAATTTTTGCAAACAGATGTCAGGTATTAGTCTTTCTGAATTTAGAGCACTTTCTTTACAAGAACAAGATTGGTTCATTTTTCGAATTGTTCGTGAGCAACAAGATCAAGAACAAGCAATGTCGAGTTCACCCACATCCATTGATCCCAAATTTCCAATGAAACGGACATTCTAATGCGTGACTGGTTTGAGAAAAAAGATGAGTTTGGGATTGGAAAGAACAGTTGGGCGACACTTCGAGCCATTCAGGGCAAACTCAGTGTTCAATATCGTCCGCTTATTGGTCGATTATCTCAACGATTTTCCGTTGTCCAAGGTCCCATGAGCACAGTGCTAGATGAGTTAGAGGGTTTGGTTTCGGATGCCCTTGATCGTATTCAAGTTGCTTTGAATTCGGGACATATTTCTCTAGATGATCAGCGGAGGGTACTCACATCTATTGGAAGGATTGAACACCTGTTAGCGGTGTTATCAGAACATGAGAAGGAGGATGCGACTTTTTCCCAAGCATTACAGGAAGTAAGTCAAGAATTAGGTATCACCCTTAAAGATTTGACTGTATCTCGTGGTTTGGTTGCTAAGGGTCTGCGTGCAGCCGGACAATCTCGATCTGGTCGAATGACGAAGCAGATCAAGGGAGGTATGAAACAAGGCTTCTCTGATATTTTATCTGCAGTGAGTAGTGTGGCTGGACCATTTGCTCCAGTAGCCAATTTGGCGTTACGGGGGGCATCTGCGGCTTTGGGTGGTGGTGCTAGGGCTGCCTTTGGTGGCAACAAAGCACAAACTGGCCAGACTTCTTCTCGAACTCGATCATGGAATGACCGAGGTCCTGGAGAGGGACAAGATTTTGTGCAAGCCATGCGACAATTCTATAACACCGATGCATATAAAGTTAGATGGACTCGGGAGTTATTGGATACAGTAAAAGCTGGTATTCAACCACTTGGTGCTGAGAAGAAAAGTATATTCGGTACTATTGGAGATGCAGTTAGAGATATTGGTCTTCTTGGAGTAGCAGCACAAGGACTTAATGGTGTTTGGAATCTGTTGCCTAAGGTAGTGCAGGATGTGGTCGCCAAGTTGGGCGCAAGTGTTGGAACGTTAGCAAAGCTTTCTGGAGTGTTGTTGGCCTCGTATTGGACAATTCAACAGTGGAAGCAGCTTTGGGATGCTTTGGTTGATCGTGAGAAGGCTCGAGAAAATGCACGAAAGGTAGCAGCCGAATTAACAAAATCACAAAATACCTTGATCAACAAATTAGGAGCCATGCCACCAGCACAGCGAGAACAGACACTTAAGGGATTAGGAAAGACACAGCGTCAACTCGCCATTGAGGTTGCAGGAAATGAACGACGGGAAACGATGCAGTCTAATGCCAATGCTCCTTGGTATACTCAAAACTGGGGACCATTGAATCCAATTCTACGATCTGAGTTTGGTGGTAGAGAGAAAACAAAGTTGAGTCCTTGGAAAGATCACGTTGCTCAAGTTGAGAAGAGAATGACCGCCCATCCGTATCAGCGGATGCAGATGCCTGCTAGGTATGAGCAGCAGTATCCAGAGACTTGGAAGCGGGTTACGGAAAAGTTAGATGAAATTAACAAAACGTTGAAGGCAAATCAGAAGACAACGGTGCCATTTAGTGGTACTGGTGGTCCTCGAAATTCATATGATTCCAGTGATTCGTTTGCCGATCAATTTTTACGCAGCTACATCAATTTTGGAGAACGCTAATGGCCTTCGAAGGTCTCAAGAATATGTTTAGTGGAATGACAGGAGATATCTCGAAGACCGCAGATAGCTATCTTGGTGGAACTCGAGATCTTCTTTTTCGGAAGAAGACTGCTCCAGAAATTGTTCCAATTGCTTCTGATCGATCAGAACGGAAGTTCCAAGTTCTAGGATATTCTCCTGATCAAGATCCGGCACCAATGGAGTACTATGCTCGGATTACATCTTATCGGAGGAAGGCCATTATAATTGGATTGCTTCAGTCATCAATTAATTTGTCGGTAGATAGTATGTGGGAGCATTTTATCCCCACACAATATACCGAGTTGGGTTGGGCTGAAGATATTGTTCAAATTGCTACAAAGGGCAATACCAGTTTAGTAAACAAAGCAGCGATGAGACGTAAGTGGAAAGGTTCAACTCCAATGGAGTTGACCTTGGTTCTTCGATTTCAAGCAATTGTAAATGCTCGAACGGATGTGGTAATTCCATGCAAGGAACTGCAGGCATTGGCGTTACCAAGTGAAGGACCCGCGAAAGATAGCGTTCAATCGGCGGGAGATTTCTGGTATGCGTTGCCCTTTTTATCTCCTCCAGGTCCGACTCCGTTCTCTACAGAAGATATTTTGAATGTAAATAAAGATTCGGTTTTGAATGCAAAACGAGATGCTATTCTTCGGGGTGGTCGAGGTGGTGATTTAATTTTTATCACTCTTGGAAATTTCGTTTCATTTGAAAACGTAATTGTTAAAAAGGTGATGGTTGAATATGATCCTCGGTTTGATTCAGAAGGGCAGCCTATTTCTGCTACTGTAAATATTGTATTTGATACATATGAAATGATGACTACGGAATCATTAGATCGAGCATATACAGCTCGGGTTCTTCAAGATAAAAATGATAGTGGAACATCTTCATTTGAATCAAGAACAAGGAAGACCTTAGGTAAGCGAGTGTATGGAGCTTAACAGTGAAACGAACCGATTTTTATCATGATGTAGAGACAACCTACAACAATACGGCGTATAAAGAGTTGGATTTTTTGTGGAACTCTTTATCAGAGTTTAAAATGAAACGCCGACCAAATTTCTATCGAGTTTCTTCGATAGATTTGAAGCGTCCATATTTGATTAGTTTTCGTTTTTATGGTGATGTTAGATTTTGGTGGATTATTTGTTTGGTGAATAACATTTCAAATATATTCACTGATTTAAAAGTCGGAGACATGCTGTCTATTCCATCACCATTAGATATCTATGATTTTCAGAAGACTTATCGAGTTCGAAGGACATAAATATGAGTTTTGGTGTCACCAATAACTATTTCTTTAATATGATAATCGCTGGGGTACCTTTGGCCTTCGAGCCTCGGATGTTTCGTGAAATTACAATAACACAAGATATGGATAAGTTGGTTCCAGTGTTTCGAGTATCAATGCAAGATGCAGGAGGAAATTTATCAGAGCTTCTTCCATATGATGCAAGTGCCAATTCGGTAACATTGGAGTTTGGGCGAACTCCAGCATCGAATCAGTTGAATCGATTTGATTTTCAAGTTTTGCGGAGATTTCCTCAATCTCAAGGTATGTTTGAGATGTTGGGAATGTTGAATGTTCCAGGATTATATAATTTTGCTCAATCACGAAGTTTTTCTCAATCCATCAAAACTACATTAGAAGATTTGGCCGTTGAGATGGGTGTTTCAAATATGGTGGTGAGTCCAGCTCTAGCATATGTTAAGACGTTAATACAGCCATATTGGACCAATGCTCGCTGGCTTGGTTATTTGCAGAATCGTTTAGTGGGTAAGGGTGGAGAATTTGGTTGGCGATGTTTCATTAAGAATTTCCGTGGTCAACCAACATTTGTTTTTAGAAGTCTTGGAGAACTTTTTTCGGATCCGGTACAGTATAACTTTATTGTAGGAGAAGAATCATTTCAAGATCATCTTCCCCTCTTTGATGTTCAAGTATTTGATAATTCAGGAATTTTGAATCAGTTTGGTCCTCAGGTTCAAAAATATCTCTATTACGATTTCAATGCAGGGACATTTCAAAACACTGGAAGTACTTCTATAACAGATCAACCTGGTTTGACTGATTTTCATTTGGTAGATAATTCAGATACAGCAGACGGTGTTCCATTGTTGTTTGGAAGATCCAATGAGTTCAATCCCAATTTCACTGGTCCGGTTCAAACTGCATATGCTAATCGATTGCTGGATGGCGTGCAGATGTGGGCAGTTAGTTTGGGATTAGAGAATATTGTTCCAGGAGATATTGTAAAGGTCTTGTTTGCCGAGTCATTGGTACGTGGGAATATGTTCACGTACCAGCATGCTGGATATTGGATGGTCCGGCGTGTGGTGCATATTTTTGATACTTCGTTTGTTACTCGGCTTTTGCTCGTTCGTACAGGTGTGGATACGTCACTACAAACAACGCTTATGCCAGTTCAGGATCGAAAGAAATGACCACCAACTATCAAATTTCTGGTAATCATCGTGGGCTGGTTGTAGACAACATAGATCCATTAAAACAAAATCGTATCCGGGTTCGCGTGCATGGGTTTTTTGACGGTGTTGAAGATTCACATTTGCCCTGGGCAGCAGCAGCGTTTCCGTTGTTTACTGGATCTGGGGTGGGATTCGGATGGTTCGGCGTCCCTGCAATCGGGGCAACGGTTTTCTGCTTCTTTGAGCAGGGCGATTACAACCAACCAGTTTACTTTGCTGAAGCTCCGGACGGTATTCATGGCCATCCCACCATTGCAGATACAAATTATCCGAATCGAAGGGGCTTCAGAACGTCTGCCGGGCATATCATTTATGTTGATGATGAGGATGATGAAATTCTGGTAGAACATTCCTCCGGGGCACAGCTTTCGATTACTGGTACCGTTTTGAAGTTACTGAAGGATGGGGCTTCGATTCAGATTGACAGTTCAAGCAATATTTCAATTACTAGTTCTGGAAGTGTAACGATTACAGGGACGACAGTAAATCTCAATCCATAGGAGGGGTATATTAGGTTTGATTTTTCTGAAAGGTAGAAAGCAAATGAAAGTAGCCCATTTTGGAAATTTCTGTCCCGGATGTGCTGGTATTCACACTGCGGTCATGGATTTGATGGCAGCAGAACGATCTGCAGGTATCGAATCTAATTTTGTGGATTGGGGATCTGCAGTTAACTGTACGTTCAGTCGTGTTGGAATGAATGATGGAGATGTGACTACTGTAGCTCCGGAATGGGCTATTCGGGAAGCAGATTTGTTGATTCGACATTCTGCTGTTCCTCCTGAAGTGGAAAAAACGGGCAAGCCCATCGTTATGTATTTACATGGACGACCTGAATACAGCTTCAATTTAGATTTGTTTGGTACAATGGGCTGTCTTCGAGAAGTAATGCATGTAGCGACATTGCCCCAGTATCGAGGATTTGTGACTTTTTGGGATCAACATGTTCCGTACTGGCAAGCTATATTGCCCGGGACTGCTGTGAAATTGCTTCCTACTCCAGTAAATTTTGCAAAATACGAAAAGCCTACAACCGCCATGGAATGGGGAGAATTTCAGGGTACGCCCAATATTCTTATTTGTGATATGTGGCGGGAAGATTATACACCGATGCGTTCTGTTGTAGCTGCAATAGAGTTTGCTCGACGGTATTGTCCTACAACAAGGATTCATGTGTTTGCAATCCCGGAACCGAGTGCAAAGCCAGTAGTGGATCGGATGTTTGGAAATTTCCGAAAATCGGGATTCATGGGAAAGTTAGCAACTTTGATTCCGAATCTTAAGGCTGCTATGTGGTCGTGTGATTTTTTGGTATCGCCATTGAATATTGAGACTCGAACAATTTTAGAAGCTCAGGCGTGTCAATTGCCTGTAGTTGCGGGGACGGGTTGTCCTGGTGCAACATATGAGGCAGATTCTTCAAATATTCCAGATACAGTCGAAGCAATTAACAAATGTTGGAAGGAGGTACAACATAACGTTGATTTGACTGTATCT
>Ga0315288_10004069_pt1 | contig 18603 bp, 14 predicted proteins | sample YL17G11_20_MG_FD_203454 | JGI IMG/M metagenome (GOLD analysis project Ga0315288, IMG submission 203454) | Sediment microbial communities from Yellowstone Lake, YNP, Wyoming, USA - YL17G11_20 | ecosystem: Environmental > Aquatic > Freshwater > Lake > Sediment | place: USA: Wyoming | collected... | reverse complement strand
CCAACCACCGCCGAGATGGGCAGCGAAGAAGAAATCCCTTTGCCGAAGGCGGCCAGGTCGGGCGTGATGCCGTAATGCTGGAAGCCCCACAACGTGCCGGTGCGCCCGAAGCCGGCCTGCACTTCGTCGCACACCAGCAGGGCTTTGTGGGCCGTGCACCACTGGCGCAAAGCGCGCATGTATTCCACGGGCGCGAACGCCGCGCTGCCGCCCTGGTAGGTTTCCAGCAGCACGCCGGCCACGTTCCGCGGCTCGACGCCCAGTTCCGTCAGCGTGCGTTCGAACAAAGCGAAGGAGGTGTCCGGAGTGCGGAAGCCGTCCGGGAACGGGGCCTGCACGAAACCGGGATCCAGGTTGACGATCCACTCTTTCAGCGCCGGAATGCCGCCGGCCTGCTGCGCGCCCAGCGTGCGCCCGTGGAATGCCCCCTGGTAGGAGACGATCACGTGCTTGGATCTTCCGCCCACCCGGATGCCGTGCGTGCGGCACAGCTTGATGGCGCATTCCACGGCCTCGGAGCCGGTGGTCAGCAGGAAGACCTTCTTGAGCGGCTCAGGCAGAATTGCGCAGAGCTTCTCTGCCAGCCGCGCGCGGATCTCGGAAGGGAAGCAGTAATTGGTCAGCAGCTTCGACTGCACCTCCCGCTGGACGGCTTCGATGATCTCCGGGCGGCCATGGCCGGCGTTGGTGATGAGCACGCCGCATGACCAGTCGATCCACTGGTTGCCCCAGGCGTCGTAGACCTGGAAACCTTCGGCGCGGTCCCAAACCACGGGCGGCTGCCCGCGCATGGCCACAGGCTCATAGGCCTGCAACTTTTCGAGAATGGGAATGGACTCGGGGACAGGAAAGTCGGTGACCATCCTGCGCAGCGGCGTCTCGATGCGGGCCACGCGCTTGGGAACCAGGCTGTATTCTTTCGCCATGCTGCCGTCGATTATCGCTATGGGTGCTGCGTTTGGCAAGCATCCGGCAGCGCCGGCAGCACGGTTATGGAGCGCCGCAGGCGCGGCCGATAATAGCCCAGCACTTCAGTGCTGGGTAGTAAAGGAACGCGAAGAGTCCCGGAGGGACGACTGAAACCGGCCATTTGCGGGAGGTTCGGTCGTCCCTACGGGACTCGGCTCCTTCTTCTCAGTTTCCCAGCGATAAATCGCTGGGCTATCTTCGGCCGCGCCTCCGGCGCTCGCTGTTCACTAGGCCGCAGCCAGAGGCAAAGAAGCGTTGGACGCACTACACTAGAATGTCGCCAGCCAGCCGCCGTCCACGAAGATCACCTGCCCGGTAACGAAATCGGAGGCCGCCGACGCCAGGAAGACGGCGGGAAGCGCAATGTCTTCCGGAGTGCCCCATCGCCCCAGCGGCGTGCGCTTCTTTACCCAGGCGTCAAACTCCGGATCGGTTCGCAGCGGCTCGGTCAGCCTGGTGGCGATGTAACCGGGAGCGATGGCGTTCACGAGAATGCCGCGGTCGGCCCAGTCGATGGCCAGGGCCTTGGTCAACTGCCCGATGCCGCCCTTCGATGCCGTGTAAGCGGCGGTGGTGCGCCGCGTGGCCGCGGTCATCAAGGACGCGATGTTGATGATCTTGCCCCTGGCGCCGGCGGCGATGAGGCGCCGCGCAAACGCCTGGCAAAGCACGAAGACAGCGGTCAGGTTGACGGTGATGGTCTCGTTCCAGTCGTCCAGGGTCAGCTCCTCGGCCGGAGCGCGCCGCGTGATGCCGGCGGCATTGACGAGGATGTCGGGGCAGCCGTGCTGCGGCACAAGGCTCTCGTACCAGGCGGGAATCTCCGCGGTTTGGCGCAGGTCGAAGGGCGCTGCGGCCACGCGCCGCCCCGATTGGCGCAGCTCGCCGGCGGCGGCGTCCAACTCATCTCGGTTGCGCGCCACCAGGATGACATCGGCGCCCGCCGCCGCCATGGCCCGCGCGATTCCCAGGCCGATGCCCTTGTTGGCGCCGGTAATCAGCGCCAGCCTCCCATCGAGTCGAAATTGGTCCATCATGGCTTTCAAGCACCCTCCAACAGGCCTACTGCTTCACGAACCACGGGCGCGTGGTCGGGTCGCTCTTGAAGAAGTCCAGCAGCAGCCTGGCGATTTTTGCCGCCCCTGTGTCGGAGGGGTGCAAGCCGTCGGCTCGCAAGTCCTGGCGCAAGAACACCAGCCCGTCTTTGCGCCCTTTGACGCCATCGGTCCAGAGGTACGGGCCCCAGGCAATCCAGGGCGCGCGCACGTCGCCTTTGGCCGGGTCGCAATTCAGCTCGGGCTTTCCGGCAATCTGGCCGGCGACGACCCACTTCACCGAGAAAGCGCTCTCATAGGCCCACGGCTCCGGGCTGCCTCCCACTTCGGTGTAGCCGCCATAGATTCTGCTGGAGAGATAGGCGACCTTCAGATTGGGGAAACGGTCGCGCACGACGTGTAATGTTGCCGCCAGGTCGCCGTACAACTTCTTCGATTCGGCCGGGAAGGGCTGCGACGGCCCAGGGATTACCTCCTTGATCCAGAGCGCCTGCACCTGTTTGGGCGTGACAGCGGCGGCGCTCAGCCGCTGGTCCACGACCTTCCAGTAGTTGGAATTGGGGTCGGCCTGCACGCTGGAGGCCTGCCCGCCGACACAACCATTGACCGTGACCAGGCGGGGGTTCAAGGCGGAGTCTTGGGCGGCAAGTTTCTGAAACGCGGGGAACTCCATGTTGGGATTGGAGAAGCCGACCGCCAGCAGCACGATCGTGCCGTCCGGCGCCTGGCGGCCCTCGCCGTCCAGCGGCGCGATCTGGCGCGCGATTCTAAGCCCCGCCTTCAGATGCTCGGGCGGCGGCGCATTGTTGCCGCCGGGATACAAGCCGCCCTGTTCCCCTTTGTAGTTGCCCGCGCCCAGGTCGGTCAAGGGGATGAGCCCGACCGACGATTGCGGCGTATGATCCTTCAGGTATTGTTGGCGGCGCTGCTCGGCCTGCTGGGCATTGACCTGTTGCAGCCGCTGTTTTTCCTCGGGCGTCAACTGCTCGCCGCTCTGCACCTTCCTCCGGATCTCGCTCAAATCCGGAGTCTGCCTTTGGGCCGGCGCCTGGAGCAACGTCGCCTCGCCTGCCGGCGGCAGCATCGCGATCAGCAACAACCAGCACGAATGTCTCATGAATTCCATCCTGTTGTATTCAGCGCGGGAACGTGCGCCGCCCTTTTCGGTACGAGTTTACGGCTTTACTTGCCGTAAAGCGATGCCCGCAATGACGGCGGCCTTAGGGGCTGCGGTTTTCAGGACGGCGTTGCGGCCAGGTTGCCGCGCAGAGACAAGAATGCCCGCCGGGCTCGCGGCAACAACGCCGCGCGACAGGCGGGCCATGGGATGCCACGGCCGCAGGTGACGGGCCGCGGGTAATTCGTTTACCAGCCGCCCGCCACCTGCGACCGAGGACCTACATCTTGAGGGCGAATTCGCAGACCGAGCAGGAACGGTACATCCCACCGGCGATGCGCAGCTCGCGGCTTTTCATGCGCTTGACAACGCGGGTGGGTTTCCCGCACTCGGGGCAAGGCACCGCGTTCGGATCTTCCAGCCTCGTCCGGTCTGCGGTCTTGGCAATTTTCGGTCCAGCCATATGGTTACTCCTCCTCGCCGGGGCACAGGCCTGCCGCGCACCAGCGTTGTATATGCTTTATTGAGTTCAGGAATCCGGGTCCCGAAGACCCTTCCCGCCTGGGACCCGCAAGGCAAGTCACCCAACTTGGTTCTTTAGCACTTTACCATGCCGGGGCCGTTGTATCAATGCTTTTGATGCGCGAACCGCCCCGGAAAGGTGCAAAAAATGAAACCTCACGGGCGGGGCCTGGTGGGCAGGCCGAACACGCGGGCCAGGATGAGGTCCAGGGCGCGCTCGGGGAAAACCGAGCGCACCAGCTTCAAGGCGCGCGTCTGCCAGGTGACGGGATAGCGGGTAGCGGGCCGGCGGGCCACGGCGGCGCGCACGATAGCCTCGGCCACCGAGGAGGCGGGGGCCGCCCCCACTTGCGAGCGGCGCGCGCGGCCCTCGATGGCGGACCGCAGGAACTCGTACGGCGTATCCCGGCGGCTGAGCAGGCGTGCGGCGCGCGCCAGCGAGTTGTCGGCAAAGCGCGTGCGAATCGGCCCCGGCTCCACCTGCACCACCCGGATGCCGAACGGCGCCAGCTCCAGGCGCAGGGTGTCGGAGATGGCCCGCAGCGCGAATTTCGTAGCGCAGTAGGCGCCGCTGAACGGCGTGGCCACGTGCGCCACCACCGAGGTGATCATGATGATGCGCCCGCCGCGGCGCTCGATCATGCCGCCCGGCCCGTTGGTCACCAGCCGGGTCAGCTCCATCAAGCCGAAGACATTGGTCTGGAACTGCTCCAGCCATTCCTCCTGAGACAACTCCGTCAGCGGGCCCGCCTGCCCGTAGCCGGCGTTGTTGACCAGCACGTCCAGCGGCGCCCAACGCCGCGCCGCTTCCACCGCCGCCCGCATGGATTCGCGGTCGGTCACATCCAGCCGAAGCACTTGGACGTTGCCGGAGCGAAGGTCTTCGATGGCGGCCAGGTTCCGGGCCGTCGCCGATACCTGGTGACCGGCGCGGGCGAAGGCCTCCACGGCCGCCCGGCCGATCCCCGATGAACAGCCAGTGATCAGAACATGCATATCAGGCTGAAGGCTGGAGGCCGGAGGCTGGAGACTGGAAGTTACCCTCCAGCCTCCGGCCTCCAGCCTCCAGCCTAATCAAAACCGGTTTCCGGGCCGGGCCTCGAGTTGCACCGAAACATCGAGGCGCTTCTTACCGCGGAAGACCGTTACTTTGACTGTGTCGCCGACGCGCTTGTTTTCCACGCGGCGAAGCAGGTCTTCGCTCTGGATCGTCGGCTCGCCGTCCAGTTGCACGACGATGTCGCCGCCGACCGGGATTTCCCAGGTGCCCACGATGACCGCGCGGCCGCCGCCGCGAATGCCGGCCTTATCCGCCGGGCTGCCCGGCTCGACGCGCACCACCAGCAATCCCTGATCCACCGGCAGCTCCAGCACGCCGGCCAGGTCCTTGCTGATGGGCAGCGTGGCCACACCGAGGTAGGGCCGCAGCACGCGCCCTTCGCGCAGCAGGTCGCCGACAATCAGCTTGATGCGGTTCACCGGGATGGCGAACCCGATGCCCAGGTTGGTGGGCCCGACGATGGCGGTGTTGATGCCGATGACGCGCCCGTGCGAATCCAGCAGCGGCCCGCCGCTGTTGCCCGGGTTGATGGCCGCGTCGGTCTGGATGACGTCCTCCAACACGTTCCGGCTCTCCGGATCGCGCACGCTGCGCCCCAGCGAGCTGATCACCCCGGTGGTGAGGGTGTTCTGGAACTGGCCGAAGGGGTTGCCGATGGCCAGCACCTTCTGGCCCACCTGGAGATTCTTGGAATCACCCAGTTGGAGGTAGGGCAGCTTCTTCTCGGCCGAGACGCGCACCACGGCCAGATCGCTGCGCGGGTCGGCGCCCACCACCTGGGCCTTGAAGCGGCTCTTGTCGGCCATGGTCACCTGCACCTGGCGGGCACCGCTGATGACGTGGTAGTTGGTCACGATGTCGCCGTCCGCATCGATGAGGAAGCCGCTGCCCGCGCCCGATTCCACCGGCACGGCGTTGAGAAAGAAGTCGTAGGCCAAAGTGACGGTGGTGATGTTGACCACCGCGGGGCTGGCCGCCTTGTACACCTCGATGTTGTTCTGCTCGTCGGGGCTGAAGCGCTCACCCTGGGCCAATGTGACATTGGAAACGGGGGTAGCGCCCCGTTCCCAGGGAAGCGGCCCGCGCCAGTTGCCCGGCCCGAACGGCCGCATGGGGGAGTAAGTAGTGAGATAGACGAAGGCCGCGATAATGGCCGCTGCCAGCACCAGATGCCGGAATCTCATAACAACCTCAGGTTTCAGTATCGGCTGACGGCTGTCGGTTTCGGGCTTCCCACAGCCGACAGCCGGGTCTTTATTTCAGGTCCCGCAGTTGCTCGTACAGGCGATCCACCTGGCGAAAAGTTTCATCGATGCTTCCGGAGGCGTCGATGATGTAATCGGCGCGGGCCAACCGCTCGGCGCGGGGCATCTGGGCCGCCATACGCCGCCGCGCTTCTTCGGCCGTCCCGCCCTTCTGGCCAAATCGCGCAACCTGTTGCTCCTCGGTGCAGTCGATCACCACAATCTTATCAATTGCCGGGTCGGCGAAGGCCTCCAGAAGCAACGCCGCTTCCACCACCAGGATACCGTCCGGGTGCGCGCGCCTGAAGGAATCGATGTGTTCGCGAATGCGGCGCCGGATGTGGGGGTGCACGAGTTCATTCAGTTTCTGAACCCGGTCCGGTTGGTCGAAGACGCGCTCGGCCAAGCGCCGGCGGTCGATCTGTCCGCCGGCGTCGCCAAGGTCCTGCCCGAATTCGGCGAGCACGGCCGCGTGCGCCGGCCCGCCCGGAGCAATCACTTCATGCCCCAGCAAATCGGCATGGACGAGCGCGCAGCCTTTTTCTTCCAGGCGCCGGGCCACGGTGCTCTTGCCGCAGGCCAGCCCGCCGGTTAATCCAATGGTCAGCAAGTTAGGAATTAGGGCTGTGGGCTGTAGGCCGTGGGCTGTAGGCTAAGACCAAAAAGTCACACCCCTCCAGCCCACAGCCTACAGCCTACAGCCTACTAGCCGCGGCGCAAGCGGGCCGCGCGCACAGTATTGACCATCAGCATGGCGATGGTCAGCGGGCCGACGCCGCCGGGCACCGGCGTCAGCGCTCCGGCCACCGCTAGCACGGAATCGGGGTGCACGTCGCCGACCAGCGTCGAGCCTTTGGTGTCGATATCGGCCAGGCGCTTGGCATTTCCCGGAAACAGCCGCTCGACCTCGGCCCGGTCGGTCAGCTTGTTGATGCCCACGTCGATGACCGTGGCGCCGGGCTTGACGAATTCGGCGGTTACGAACGCCGGCTTGCCCATGGCCGCAACCAGGATGTCGGCCTCGCGGGCCACGGCCGGAAGATCGCGGGTGCGCGAATGGCAGATGGTCACCGTGGCATGCTCGTGCAGCAGCAGCATGGCCACCGGCTTGCCCACCATGTCGCTGCGCCCGATGACCGCCGCGCGCGCCCCCTTGATCGGGACCTGGTTGCGCTTCAGGAGCTCGATAATCCCGGCCGGCGTGCAGGGCACCGGCCCAGGCCGTTGCGTGACCAGGTTGCCGATGTTGACGGGGTGAAGGCCGTCCACGTCTTTGGCCGGGTTCACCTCCAACAGGACCCGCCTGGCGTCCACCTGGGGAGGCAGCGGCAACTGGACCAGAATGCCGTCGATGTCGTCGCGCCCGTTCAGGCTGTCCACCAGCTCCAGGATCTGGCCGGTGGTGACGCTTTCCGGCGGCGTAATCTTCTCGCTCGAAATGCCGAGCGTCTCGCAGGTTTTCACCTTGTTCCGGACGTAGATCTCGGACGCGGGATGGTTGCCGGCCAGGATGACGGCCAGGCCGGGCCGGATGCCGCGGCCGGCCAGCTCGCGCAGGTCCGCCGCCACTTCCTCCAGAATCTGATCGCGAACCGCGTTGCCGCTCAGCAGCCGCGCGCCTTCCGCAATAGCCATAGGAATGAGTTTACTGTCCGCGGCGGCCGGAGTCGAGCCGGGAATCGATGCTAGCACTTTGCTTGCACCCAACCCGGGCCGGCGCTACAGTATCAGTGGAGCACGTATGGCTACCCTGACGATCCGGAATGTGCCGGAAGACCTGGTGGAGCGAATCAAAGACGCGGTAACTTTCGGCCGTTTCAATCGTATTGAGAGGCGGAAGGGAGAGTGTTCATGAATCGCAGCCGCTACTGGGCGTTGCTTTTCGCGCTTGTTCTGCTGGCCAGCGCATTGGTGTGGGTGGGCGGCCAACGGCGGGTCTCGGCCGGCACCATTCAGCCGGACCGCAGCAGCCTGGCGCTGGTTCCCGCGCAGGCCACGTCGCTGTTCGGCCTGGACCTGGATGCCTTGCGGGCCACCGCCCTATATGCCACCTGGCAGCGACGCAACCCGATCGGCAAGCACGACCCGGGCTACGACGAATTCCTGGCCCGCACCGGTTTCGACGTCGAGCGCGATCTGGCGGCGGTCACCGGCGCGGCCTGGAACAACGGCGCCCAGCCGGCGTTGCTCGCCGTGGCCACCGCCCGCTATGATCCCGCTGCCGTGTCCGCCTTCCTGAAGGAGAAAGGGGCCGCGGTGGAGATGTACGGCGGCGTGGAGCTGCTGGCGCCGGACGGGCGACACACCAAGCCCGGGCAGGATTACCCGGCCCTGGTCGTGCAGCTCCCCGATCGGCCGAACACCATCCTGGCCGGAACCAGCACCGCCGTGAAGCAGGCGCTGGACCTGCGGGTCTATTCCGCCTACAGCGTGCTGAACAACCAGGCGCTGCTTGGCCTGGCACAGAAGATCGGCGCGGAGAACCAGGTGTGGGCCGTCTCGGTGGCGCCGGGCGCCTTCCTGTCGCAGCGCCTCCCGCAAGCGCCTGGGCCGGGAGCCGCGGCGCAGGCCAACATCATGCGGATTCTGCAGGGATTGCAGGCCTCCACCGTCGCCGCCAACGCCAGCAACGGCCTCCGCCTGCTGGCCGAGGGCGCCTGCGCCAGCGCCGCGGATGCTCAGACGCTGGCCGACGCCGCCCGCGGGCTGCTGGCCATGCTGCGCCTGATGGCGCCCGCCAACCAGCCGCAGGCCATCGAGCTGTTGAACGCCCTTCACATCGAGCAGCAGCAGAGCAAGGTGACACTGACCGCGGCCATCCCGCTGCAACTGCTGGAGGAGTTGGCGCAGAAGCCGGACCTGCTGCTGCCGCACAGCCACTCCCACGCGCATCCGCAAGCTCAGTCACGCCGGCACCGCTAGCGCAGTGTCTGGGAAGCGGCCGGTCACATGCTGAAGGCGGAAGGCGGCGAGTTGCGCCCTTACATTACCCCGCGGAAATAGTCGATGGTGAGGCGAAGGCCCTCGTCCAGGCCTACTCGCGGCTCCCAGCCCAGCAACCGGCGGGCACGCGCGATATCCGGGCAGCGCTGCCGGGGATCGTCTTCCGGCAGCGAGTGGAACTCGATCGGTGACCGGCTGCCGGTCAGCGCCTGGATCTTTTGGGCGAATTCCAGAATGGAAAGCTCCTGGGGGTTGCCGAGGTTGATGGGCAGATGGTCGCCGCGCTCCATCACCCGGACCAAGCCTTCGACCAGGTCGGAGATGTAGCAGAAGCTGCGGGTGTGGGAGCCGTCGCCGAATACGGTCAGGGGCCGCCCGCACAGCGCCTGCGCGATCAGCGCGGGCACAACCCGGCCGTCGTCGAGCTTCATGCGTGGGCCATAGGTGTTGAAGATGCGCACGATGCGCGTGTCGGCGCCGCGGTAGCGCCGATACGCCATAGTCAGCGTTTCGGCGTAGCGCTTGGCCTCATCGTAGACCGAGCGAGGACCGATGGGGTTCACGTGGCCCCAATACGTTTCCGGCTGCGGGTGGACCTGCGGGTCCCCGTAGCATTCCGACGTCGAAGCCTGCAAGAACCGCGCGCCCGCGCCCAGAGCCAGGTCCAGCGCGTTCTGTGTTCCCAGCGAGCCGGTTTGCAGAGTCTCGACGCCTTGCCGGAGATAGTCGTTGGGACTGGCCGCCGAGGCCAGGTTCAGCACCCAGTCGAGCGGCCCCTCGACCTGCGGGGGCTGCGTGATGTCGTGGCGAAGAAAGCGGAAGCCCGCGCGCCCGGACAAATGGGCAAGGTTGTCCATCGTCCCGGTGGCCAGGTTATCGACTGCAAGGACCTCGTGCCCATGATCGAGCAGGTAATCGCACAAATGCGAGCCGATGAAGCCGGCCGCCCCGGTAAGCACGATTCTCACCGTTCAAGCTTCGCACAGCTCTGCGATGAGCGCCAGTAAGCTTGGAGCGCAGCGGCCAGCCGCCGCCCTGTTACCGCCGGGGCGACCCTTGTGGTCGCACTCCAAAGCAACAGGGTTTTGTGACTAGCCTCCGGCCTGTGGTCTGCGGCCAGCCGCCTGTAGTATGCTGCACGCATGCGTCGACGAAACTTCCTCAAGACTGTGGCCGGAGCCGGCGCCGCCGGTCTGGCTGCTCCCTCCGCGCCGCCCGCCGGCACGCTGAAAAAGGGCATCAGCATCTGGTGCTTTCCCGCCAAAACGCCCGTCCGGGAAGCAATGAAGAAGGCCAAGCAGACAGGTTTCGACGGCCTCGAGCTGGCCTTCGCGGAAAAAGGCGAAGTCGGCTTCGAATCGACACCCGACCAGATGCGGACGCTGGTCCAGGAAGCGCGAAGCATGGGTATCGAAATCTCCGGCCTGGCCACGGGCGATTTGTGGACCTATCCGCTGTCGAGCGCCGATCCAAAGGAAGTCGAGCGGGGCAAGGCCATCATCCGTAAGATGCTGGAGCTGGCCGAAGGGCTGAGCGTGGACGCCATCCTGATTGTCCCGGCGCTGGTGGGGCGCGGCACCAGTCCCCAGATGACCGTCCGCTATGAAACGGCCTGGCAGCGCTCCACCGACGCCATCCGGGAATTGCTCCCCGTGGCACAGCAGCACCAAGTGGTTATGGGAGTGGAGAACGTCTGGAACCGGTTCTTGCTCTCACCGCTGGAGATGCGCAGCTACGTGGACCAGTTCGGCAGTCCCTGGGTGCGGGCCTACCTGGACATCGGCAACGTGCTGCGCTTCGGCTACGCCCAGGACTGGATCCTGACGCTGGGGCCGCGAATCAAGCGCGTCCACGTCAAGGACTTCAGCATGGGCAAGGACGCGTTTGTGAACCTGCTGGAGGGCGATCTGGACTGGCCCGCCGCCATCGCCGCGTTGCGCCAGGTCGGCTTCCAGGGCTACCTCACCGCCGAGCTGAGCCCGCATCGCGCCGCACCCGACCTGCTGCTCTGGAATACCTCCAAGGCCCTGGACTACATCGTGGCCATGTGAGGAGGACCGGCGGCCGGCGACTATCGCTTGTGGATTGAGGGCTGCCTCCTGCCTACTGCTTCCTGCCTCCTGCCTCCTGCTTTTTGCCTCCTCCCGCCTGCGCGCCGGCCACCGCTGCCTCCGGCTTCCGCATCTGGCGGCAGTCCGGATATCGCGAGCAAACCAGCAGGTACTGTCCCGCGCGATTGACGCGCGTTTCCATGGGCGCGCCGCAGTCGCAGCTCTCCGCGTCCGGCAGCGGGGTGACCGGCGGTCGCACATTCTCGAGTACCGAAAACCAGTCCACCAGCTTCGACCCCGCCAGCACTTCCACGCCGGGGTGCCGGGAGCCGGGCGCCCGAGGAAACGGCGAGAAGACCAGCACCTGGTCGGCCCGCGCCCGGCTCTGCTTGCGCGACAGCTCCTCCATATCCTCCGGAGTCAGCGGGTTGTCGGGGTAATGGGCCAGGGCGTATTTCTTGCCCCCCTTCCACGCATATCCCTGTTGCAGGCTGCGGCCCACGTACGGCTCGCCGAAAATCGTGTACCCTCCGGCCTTCAGTGTTTGCTGGACCAGCCGCTCGAACTGTTCCCGACCTATGTTCCGGTAGTACTCTATGCCGCGAATTTCGTTGATATAGCGGGCGGGCTGTTGATACCGCCACCGCCTCCATCTCAGGAACGCGTAGCGCGCCGAGAAGAAGACCACGGTCCAGAGGGTGAAGAGCAAAACCGGAATCCACATCGGCGGAACCCAGTAAAGTCTAGCACGTTACAGGCGGCATGCTTCTAGTCCGCTGGTACTACGGTGCCGATTGGCATGGGCCGCCGGCGGCACAAGGGATCAGACCTGTGTTCATCTGCGTTTATCCGCGTCCTACTCGCGCTGCGGGCCGGCAATGATCTGGGCATGGAATACCGTGGAAGCGGCGCGGCGGCGCACCAGCACCAGCGGGACGCGCTCGGCCGGGTTTCTGCCGGGCGCGACACCGCGATAAACCTCGGTTCCGGGCGCGCCCGTCATTTTCAAAACCAGGCGGGCGCCGGCGTCGGTCCAGCTCAGCTCCCAGGCGGCATCGCTCGCCGCCCGCTCCCATTGCGCAATGTGCTGGTAGCCGTTCGCGGTTCCCGCCGGCGAGGCCGCTTCGAACTTCAGAGAAGACGCTGCTTCCCCGCGCACGTGCAGGACCCAGTCGTACACATGCTCCTTTTCGCTGGACAGCTCGAAGCGGTCGGTGACGACCGATTCGGCGCCCTTGGGGGTGAGGGTGAGCGAGCGGCGCATGCGGACCCCGGGGTAGGCGCGGTCGGCGGCGGCCGTCAGGGCGGCGCCCGAGGGCTCCAGCACCTCCCATTTTTCCAACACGCCGTCCACGTTGGCCTGCGATTCGCGATCCACCACCACGGTGTTGTGCGCCACCGTGGTGCGGTACCACTCGCGATGAAGCGGGACGCCATAGGCGATGGAGCCGGGGTCCAGCGCCAGCAGTTGCCCGGCGCCGAACAGCACGATACCGAGCTTGTCGGGGTGCCCGTGGCCGCCGCCGTGCCGCCCGAAGCGCACCGCCACCGCATCCACGCGCTGCGGCCCCTCCGGCCTCTCGGGATGGCGGGCGCGCAGCAGCGCGAAACCCGCGTCGCGGAACAGCACGCTCTGCTCCGGAATGACGGCGCGGGCGCGCGGCAACTCCTCGGCGCCCCACAGCAGGGACTCCAGGAACGCGCGCTGCTCGCCGCCGGCCAGCAGCGCGCCGAACTCCGGCGTCTTCCATCGCGCGTACGGCAGTTCGTACAACCGCGTGGTGGCCGTGACGTTCGAGCCGCGGCTGTCGTTGAAGCCGGGCGGGTCGCCGTCGGGCAGCGACAGCGCCAGCGGCGCCAGCAGCGCGCTGCGGTAGCGCTCCGAGTACAGGTCGAGGCCCGCGTGCCGGGCCGCCTCCGCCAGCGGCCACAGCGCGTTGAGCGTGTACTGGTGGTAGCCCATCGAGCCTTCGTACCACAGCCCGTCGTCGGTGACGCCCTCGCGGATCTGGCGCCGGAAGCCGCGCTCCGGATCCTCGATGGCTTCCCGCGCCAGCTCTTCCTTGCCGGTCGCCAGGCCCACCAGCCCGACCGCCGAGTTCTTCCAGCACTGGATATTGTGCACCCCCATCTTGTGCTCGCGGATCACCGCGGCCGCCGGCAGCAGCACGCCCGTCTCGATGCGGCTGCGCTCCTCCGGCGCCAGCGCGTCCCACACCAGGTCGTAGCCCCAGGCCAGCGGGATGAGCCACACGGATTCATCCAGCGTCTGGGCCAGCACCTTGCCGCCGCCCACCGCGTCCTTGCCCGTGGTGGTGTGCCGGGGGTAAGAGGCGTACTTGCCGGCGTAATCGAGCAGGATGGCGGCCGCCTGGCGCGCGTACCTGCCCTCTCCCGTGAACTGGTAGGCCAGCCCCAAGTCGCGCGTGGCGCCGGCCATCCGCTGGTGCTGCTGGCCGATCACCACCGCGTCGTAGGGATCGCCCGTGAAGACCTCGCCGTCCACCGGGCAGCGGTGTTGGGTGGGCGAAACGGTTCGCAGGCGGACGCCGTGCTTGGGGCAGGAATACCAGTGCGCCCATTGCCCGACCTTGTCGGGAACAGTCGCTGGTTGTTTCAGAGCGGCGTTGGCCGCAGCCAGCAGGTTCTCCAGCGCCTGGCGCGCCCACGGCTGCCGGGCCGCTTTCTGCTTGGCCGCCGCGATCTCCTGGGCATTGATCAGCAGGAAGGGGTGCGCGCGCTCGGCTGCCGCCGCGCTGAGGGCCATCAAACAAAGGGAGAAAAGAAGTGCGCCTTTTTTCACGCGCCCATTATATCCGCCGGCCGTCAGCCTACAGCCTACAGCCTAGAGCCTAGAGCCTACAGCCCACAGCCTATTCCCCGCGCAGCCTGGCCGCCGCCGCTTCCGGCGTGATGTCCCGCTGCGGCATGGCCAGCATTTCGTACCCCACCATGAACTTCCGCACCGTGGCCGAGCGCAGCAGCGGCGGGTAATAGTGCGCGTGCAGGTGCCACTCCGGATGCGCCTCGCCGTCGGTGGGCCGCTGGTGAAAGCCCATGCTGTAAGGGAAGGACACTTCGAACAGGTTGTCGTAGCGGGTGGTGAGCCGCTTCAGGATGTCGGCCAGGCCCGTTTTCGCCGCGTCGTCAAGCTGATCGAGCGCGGTGGCGTGCCGCCTGCTGATGAGCAGCGTTTCGAACGGCCAGACCGCCCAGAAAGGAACCACGGCGGCGAACCACTCATTGGAGCAGACCAGACGCTCGCCCGCCTGCTCCTCGAGCTTCAGGTAATCGCACAGCAGGCAGGAATGGCGTTCGGCCAGGTGCGCGGCCTGGGCCTGCTGCTCCTTGGCCGGCTCGTTGGGCAGCGCGCGGCTGGCCCACACCTGGCAGTGCGGATGGGGGTTGCTGCAACCCATCATCTCGCCGCGGTTCTCGAAGATCTGCACGTAGTCGATGAACGGCAGCGCGCCCAGTTCCCGGTATTGTCCGATCCACACATCGACCACTGGCCGGATGTCCTCCACGCTCATGCGCGCCAGGGTCAGGTCGTGGCGGGGAGAAAAGCAGACCACCCGGCACAGGCCCGGCTCGCCCTCGGCCACCAGCAGGCCATCCTGGTTCCAGGTGAGGGGCGGAGTGCCGGCGCGCAAGGCGGCAAAATCGTTTTCAAAAACGAACGTGCTGGCGTAGGCCGGGTTGCGCGCGCCGCCGGCGCGGGCATTGCCCGGGCACAGGTAGCACGAGGGCTCGTAGGGCGGCTGCGCGGCCTCGGGCCTCCGCTCCACCTGGCCCTGCCAGGGGCGCTCGGTGCGCTGCGGCGAAACCAGCACCCATTCCCGCGTCAGCGGGTTGTAGCGCCGGTGCGGCTGCTGCTTCCAGTTTGGCGTTTCCATCCCCGCTATTCTACGGCACGGCACGCACCAACAGAGCCGCGAGGTCGCCGCGGCGACCGAGCGGTTCCCCGGGGCCGAGCCATAATGAGTTGGGGACGCTTCCTGGTCCCGCTGACCGCGACGGCTCAGTTGGGGAGTTTGTTCATGGTTTCCTGGTGCTGCCAAGCGGCATGTCTGGGGCGTTACTTCGCCGCCGCTTCATAGTTCTCCAGCGATCACTTTGCTGCCAGTTGGCATAAGCAACTGAAAGACAAGCAGTTAAAATTCTGATTGACATGTGGCTCGGGCTATGATACTTCGAGCGCTGCAAAAAGTTTTTCGAGGGCTCGGTCCGTTGCACGCCTGGCCATCCCCCAGCACGCGGGGCGGCGCTTCGTCGGTCGTTGCCGGTGGAGGTGCGGGCGCAGTCCTCAGGAGGTGGTCAATGTCCTGGTTGAAAACCGCGCTGCTGGTCTCGTTCCTGCTGTTTGCCATCGCCGGCACGTCGCCCGCCCAAACTACTTTTGCCACCATTACCGGAACCGTAACAGATTCGTCCGGGGCGGTGGTTCCCAATGCCAAGGTGACTGCCACCCGCCTGGAAACGAATATCAAATCGGCTGCACAGACCAACGCATTTGGGAATTACACCATCGCGCAACTGGTGGAAGGGATGTACGAGGTGCGGGTGCAGGCGCCCGGCTTCAAGGAACTGCGGTTGCAGGGCGTAATGCTGACGGCGCGAGACGTCCGCCGCGTGGACGCCTCCTTGGAGGTAGGCAGCGTGGAGACCGCTGTCGAGGTGAAAAGCGGCGCCACGCTCATTGAAACAGAAACGGCGCGCATCAGCGACACCAAGGGCGCGACGCAGTTGGCGAGCCTGCCTTTGAACGCCCGCAGAATTTGGGAGTTCCTGGCACTGGTTCCCAACGTGCTGCAGACGGTCGACGAGAGCAGCACCATCCGCTTTGCGGGCAGCCGCGTCAACCAGGCGGATTTTTCGATTGACGGCACCTCCGTCTCCTCGGCCATCTCCAACACGCTGATCGGGCCCATGATGAACCGCATCGAATCGTTTGCCGAAGTGAAGATCGACATGGCCAATAATTCGGCCGACTTCGGCACCATCGGGCAGATGACGGTGATCACCAAATCCGGCACCAACGCGGTGCACGGCAGCCTGTTCGACTATTACCAGACGCCCTGGTTCCGGGCCCGCAACACATTTGCTCTGCAACGCACCGCCGGCATCACGCATTCGCCGGGAGGCAGCATCGGCGGACCGGTCTATCTCCCGAAGCTTTACGATGGCCGGAGCAAGACGTTCTTCTACCTTGATTTTGAAACCACGCGGGGCAGCGCCATCAACCAGCTTCTCAATCCGACCGTGCCACTGCCGGCCTGGCGCAGCGGCGACTTCTCCGCTCTGGCCGGCGCCAGGATATTGGATCCGCTGACGGGGCAGCAATTCCCCGGCAACCGGATTCCCGCCGAACGCATCAACCCCGTATCGCAGAAAGTCCAGCAGCGCTTTTACCCGCTGCCGAATTTCGGCGATCCTAACGTCTTGCAGAGCCAGAACTATCGTGAGATGAAGAGCCGTCCCTATGACCAGTCGCCATCCAGTTACTGGGTGATGCGCGGCGACCACCATTTCTCCGCGCGCGACTGGGTCTTTGGCAGGTTTACTTATCAGCGACTGTTCGCCAGGGCTTTCCAGGGCAACCTGCCGACTATCGGACAGAACAACCAGACACGCGATACCCGCGCGACCACCGTCGCCTACACCCACACCTTCCGGCCGGTGCTGATCAATGAATTCCGCTGGGGCCTGAGCTTCGACGACAACAAGGTGATTCCGCCCGTCAACGGCCAGCAATTGGTCCAGGACCTGGGGCTGACCGGGTTGGCGCCGAATCTTCCCGACATGAGCGGCATCTTGAACATTTCGTGGTCGGGCGTCTCGCTGGCGCCCATTACCCAGCCGGCGCAAACGCGGAACCGCAACCACCGGGTGATCTTCCAGGAACACCTGAGCTGGTTCCGCGGCAAACACAACCTCAAGATGGGATTCGAGTTGATGCAGGCCGTCGGCGATTCCTTTGGCGCCAGCGGCAATCTGTTCGGCAACCTCGCCTTTTCCAACCGCTTCACCGGCCATCCCTACTCCGATTTTCTCCTGGGGATCCCCACTTCGGCCACCCGGGCCTTCCCCCCGCTCCACCAATACCGCATCCGTTGGCAGCGCGACTTTTTCTTCACCGACGACTTCAAAGTAACTCCCCGGTTGACCCTGAACTGGGGCGTGCGGTACCAGCTCCACACGCCCTGGCGCGAGCGCGGCCTGCTCTATTCGATGTTCGATGTCGGCTCGGGGAAGATCGTGGTCGCCGACGGCGCCCTGAACCTAGTGAGTTCGCTTATGCCAACGGGCTACGTAGGCATCGGCGAAGCAAAGACGTTGGGGTTGCCGGGGGATACGCTCATTCGGCCGGATCGGAACAACTTCGCTCCACGAGTCGGCGTGGCCTACCGGCCTTGGGGCAACCGCACGGTTTTCCGCGCCGGCTACGGTGTGTTCTACGATGCCGTGCCCACCAACCTGACTCAGGGCGGCGTTCCTTTTGCCATCAGCGAGCCAACCTACACCAACCCGGCGACGAATCCCACCGTGACACTTCCGCGCGTATTCCCAACCACCGGCGTGAGCGGCCCGGCCACGGTTTCCATTCCCAACGCGGTTAACCCGGATCTGAGAACGCCGTACAGCATGCAGTACAATTTCACCATCGAGCATGAACGATGGAATACCGGTTTCCGGCTTTCGTACATCGGGACCAACACAAGAAAAGGCCTGTGGTCCTACAACTACAACTCGCCGGTGCCGGACACCAGGCCGTATGCCGACAAGCCGCGTGCTTTCCCGACGTACCCCGCTGTCAGCTACCTCACCAACGGGGCGGGCCACCAGTACAACAGCCTGACGGCGGAAGCGATGCGCTCCATGGCGCGCGGACTCTACTTCCAGGGCTCCTGGGTGTGGGCCCGGGACATCGGCGACCTCGAGCAGGGAGAGACGTCCGAGAATCCGTTTGACCGGCACCGGGAGAGGGCGGTGGTGACCGACGGCATTCCGACTCATCGCGTTACGTCCAACTTGATCTACCAGTTCCCGTTCGGCAAGGGCAGGCGCTGGCTGTCCGGTGCCTCCCGGCTGGCGAACTTCGCGGCCGGCGGTTGGGAGCTTTCCGCGGTTTACAGCTTCTTCTCCGGCGATTTCCTGACGCCGTTGTGGACGGGACCCGATCCGACGGGGACTGCGTACAGCGCCAGCCGGACCCCGGCCAGCGTGACCATTCGCCCGGATCAGTTGAGGAATGCGAATCTTCCCGCCGACCAACGCAGCCTCTCCCGCTGGTTCGACACCGGAGCGTTTCAGGCGCCGCAGCCGGGGCAGTTTGGAACGTCGGCCAAGGGCGTAATCATCGGTCCGCATGTCAACGCGTGTCACATGGGGATCTTCAAGAGCTTTGAGTTTGGGGAACGGCGGCCGCGCCTACGCTGGGAAGCGACGGCCACGAACCTATTCAATCATCCGAACTACAGCAATCCGGCGTTGAACATTTCCCAGGTGGCCGGCGTCGGCGTCATCAGCGCCGCCGGCGGGGTGCAGGGGTGGGCCACCGGCGATGCGCCGGGGCCTCGCGCTTTTCGCATGGGCCTGCGCATCGAGTGGTGAACGGCCGGGCGCCGGGATCGATGGCCGT
>Ga0315288_10004067_pt1 | contig 18607 bp, 12 predicted proteins | sample YL17G11_20_MG_FD_203454 | JGI IMG/M metagenome (GOLD analysis project Ga0315288, IMG submission 203454) | Sediment microbial communities from Yellowstone Lake, YNP, Wyoming, USA - YL17G11_20 | ecosystem: Environmental > Aquatic > Freshwater > Lake > Sediment | place: USA: Wyoming | collected... | reverse complement strand
TCAATGCGACCGTTGAGCGACGCGCAATCGCGGACGCCGAAGACGAGGGGGGTATGGTGCATACGCCGCGCGCGCGTGTGACGGTGGCGGCGGGTGGGGGATCGTGATACGGGACGACGCCGACGGCATGGTCGCTGGCGCGGCGTTGCGTCGTCGTGTGCGACGTGAAGAAGGGCGTAACTAGCAGGAGAACACGATGTCGGAGGTCTCGAAGCTGTTTGTGAGGGAGCACGGGAAGCGCTGGCCGCTGTTCACGGTCATGGTGCTGCTGTCGCTGCTCGTGACGGCCCTGGCGTTCGTGACGCCCTACGTCTACAAGACGATCATCGACGTGGTGATCCCTCATCGCGACGTCAGGCAGCTTGTGCTGCTGATTGCGATCATGGTGCTGACGCAACTGGTGTATCCGGTGGTCAACGTGCTTCACTCTGTGATTGTGTCCAAGGGCAGCATGGCGAGCGTGAACGCCATCCGGAGGCATCTTTTCGTGTGCTCGGGGGAACTGAGCCTTGGGACGGTGCAGCGAAGCGGTGTCGGGCAAGTGGCCGCCCGCCTGAAAGACGACACCAATCAGTACGCGGGGTTTCTGGTCGGCGCGCTCAACCAGCTCGTCGCCATGACCTTCAACCTGGTGCTGGCGATCGGGCTGATGGCGATGGTCAACGTTCGGCTGATGATGGTGACCGTACCCGTGGTGCTGATGCTGGGGGTGATCTCGATCTGGCTGAGGCGGCCGGTGACGGACGCCGAGCGTGCCGTCCGGGAGACGGACTCAGGTCTGCTGCGGTTTCTGACGGACGCGATGGGGGGGCTGAGGTCGATTCGGGCATTGGGCGCGCAGGAGGAGGCGGCCGGCATGCTGGACGTTGAGCACCGGGCGTACGCAACGGCGCGAAACAACTCGGCCTGCTGGTCCGGGTTCAGCAACTCGCTGTCGGGCCTGGTGCTGTCGCTGCCGTATCCTGCTGTGCTGGGTTATGGCAGCTACCTGGTGCTCCGCGGGGAGATGAGCATCGGCGGGATCGTGATGTTCCTGATCGTGATCGGCCGGCTGTTCGGTCCGTTGGTGGCGATGTCATCGCTGTGGTTTGCGTACGCGTCGGCGTTGGCGCCTCTGCGGCGACTGGAGGAGCTGTTCGAGGAGCCGCTGCGAGCGAGCGTAAGGCCGCCCTGCAGCACCCCGATGCCGGGGGGCGACCTGAGGCTGGAGGGCGTGCGTTTTTCGTGGGAGGACGGTGGGGTGGCGATCCTCGTGGACTGGCTGTTGCGGAGCGGCGCCACACATGGCCTGCAGGGGCCGAGCGGCAGCGGCAAGAGCACGCTGCTGAACGTGATGGCGGGGCTGGAGCGTCCGCAGGGCGGGCGCATGGCGTTGGGCGCGTCGTCGTTCGACGAGGTCGACCCGCGGCGGTGGCGACGGACGGTGACCGTGGTTGGCGCGCCGCACTTCCTGCTGCCGATATCGATCAAGGAGAACCTGAAGCTCGCCCAGCCCGACGCCAGCGACGAAATGCTGCACAGAGTGCTGAGCATCGTCGAAGCGGACGAGTTCGTGGCGAGGTACCCCGAAGGCATTGAGCATATTCTGGATCAAGGCGTCGGCTCGATATCGACGGGGGAGGCGGCCCGGCTTGCGATTGCGAGGGCGCTGCTGATGTCGCCGCGGGTGCTGCTTCTGGATGAAGTCACCGCCAGCCTCAGCCAGGATCTGGAGAGAAGGGTGTTGGAGCGGATCCGGGCAGCGTTTGGGCGGATGACCATCGTCATCGCGACCCACAGGCTTCAGACGATGGAACTGGTGGATGATGTGATGGTGTTGGAGAACGGCGGTCTTCGGCCGGGCAGCACCGAACCAAGCCGCATGGCCAGCGCCGTTGCGGTGTGACGATCGTGGTGCGTGTCCGCCCGGAGGGATGGAAGGGGCCGGGCAATGGGCGCGCCGGGGGAATCACTCAATGGACGGTGGCGGGATGTGAGGAATGGACCGTGAAAATCGCGATGGTGCAGAGCATCAGGAACCTGACCTTGTCGCCGAACGGGCAGTTGCAGTACTCCCTATTGCAGGCAAAGGGGCGATACGCCATGACGTTCGGGGCGATCGGGTACGGCATGCTGCACGTGGCCACGGTGCTGGCCGCGAAGCATGACGTATCGGTTTATTCCCTACCGGGGGCGGTGTTGTCCAACGACATGTCGGCGGCCCTGCAGGGGATCCTCGGCTCGGACGTGGTCGGCATCCAGTTGAACTGGGGGCTCGAGACGGTGGGCGCCCTGGCGTTTGCGGAATATGTGAAGAAGCACAGCATGGCCAAGATTGTCATCGGCGGAACGCATGCCTCGCTGTTTGCCGACACGATCGCGCGTTATCCCGCAGTTGACTACGTGATACGGGGGGAAGCCGAGCAGGCCATGACAGCGCTGGTGCATGACATTGAGGAGGGGCGGCTTGACAGCTCCGTCCCCGGCGTGGTCAGCAAGACCCGCGACAACGGCATCGGAGTGTTCTGCGGGGACATTGACGAGCTACCTCCATATGATCTGAGCCTCGTCAAGACGCCCCTGCAGCTCTCCGTGCCGTTCGCGGTGAACCGCGTGCGGGGCACGTGCAACATTGCCTGTCCCTATTGCCTGGGCGGGTTCATCAGCCGCATCAACGGCCGGAAGAAGCTGGCGTTTCACTCTCCGGCGTGGATCGCCAGGCAGGTGGCGATGCTCCAGGAGTTTTCGCCGGGCAACATCGCGTTTCAGGATGAGGCGTGGTTATCGCTTTGCCATGACCGAAGCTACCTGACGGAGGTTGCCGATGAGCTGGTCCGAGAAGGCAGCGTGAACGACGTTCCGTTCGGGATCGTCGACAATGCTCCACCCATCTACTCGGAGGAGGTGCTCGAGTCGCTGGCACGAGCGAACGTGACGGTGATCGACTACGGTTGCGAGAGCGGCTCCGACCGGGTGCTGCACGACATGCGTCGGCCATACGACGTCGAGCGGATGCAGCAGACGATCAGCTCGACGTATCGCCTGGGCATGATACCGGGCACCTGGTGGATGGTCGGGTTTCCCCGCGAGGAGCAGGCGGACCTGGATCTCACGGAAGAAGCGATCAGGCGGACGACGGGGGCCGGCGGCTTCCCGTACTGGGTCACGCCCGTTTACGTGGTCCCGGGCACGCCGCTGTTCGACGAGCCAACGGCCTACGGCCTGCAGCTTTTCTGGAACACCTTCGAAGACTACGCGGAGATGAGCCGCATGGACTACGAGGTGGTGCGGACCGGGGATTACGCCCGGTGGGTCACCCATGCGACGGACTCCCTCTCGCGGGAGCAGATCGTCGCTTCCGCCACGCGGATGCGGCAGGTGATTCAGGACAGCGAATGCACCATCGTCGGGAACCTCGCAGGAATGAAGAGTCGCTTCCTGGAGCTTCACCCCAAGTTCCCGGCTGAACAATACGACCGCTTTTCGGGAAGCGTTTCACGCATCTGGGATTCGCTGTTCTGAGGACCAGGCCGGCTATTGGGGGATGGGCCGTGACGGCAGCGTAGGACAGAGAACGACGTCGTCAGCTTGCGGTTCGGGACCGGCGGCACCTGTGTGTCTGTCCTGCGCGGCAAGCGTTTTTTACAGACGGACTGAGCCATGACACAGAGTGACTCGACCAGGCAGACGGTGAAGGTGATGGTGTGGTTGTCGTTCGTCGGGCTGGCGCTGTTGGGCGCCATCGCCGTGCTGGCGGTGATGGCGTCTACGAGGGCCGGCCCGTCGTCGCGTGGCGAGATGGACCTGCCTGCGGTGAAGGTCGTTGCTCCGGATGAGATCTCCGGGTGCAGCGGCAAGGGGGCGCGGGTCGGCATTGTCGAAGCGGGCGCCAGCGCGCCGCTGTACAACGGCTTTAACCTCAAGCACCCCGCGCTGAGGCACATCCCGATCGAGAACATGTACAACGCGTGCCGGGCGTTGGCCAAAGTGGAGGGCCACGGCATCGGCACATACGACGACGCCTTCGGCGGAATGGGGCATGGGACATCGGTGCTCGGGATCATGGCGTCGCGGACGCCAGGGCATCTTGGGCTGGCGGTGGATGCCAGCTACTACTGCTCGATCGGCGACTCCGATCGCGAGCTGGTCCAGGGCATGGTCGATGTCATCGACAAAGGGCACGCCGCCATCGTCAACCTCAGCTTCAGCGCGCGCTCAACCCCGGATGGGCACAACATCCTGTCGCTGGCGACGGACTACCTCGCCAGGACGAAAGGCGTGTTATTCGTGACCTGTGCCGGGAACGGGGACAACATGCCGGTCCTGCCGCCGGGCGACGGCTACAACGTCCTGACGGTTGCATCGGTGGAGGCAAGCGGGACGAAAGCATGGGGCAGGAATGTCCGGCCGAAAGACGGTCGTTCGCTCATTCACGTGCTGGCGCCTGGAGATCGGATAGCGGTCCCGCGGTCGCAGTTCGACAACCCCGATCAGGCGTGGACGGTCGGCAGCGGCAACAGTCTGGCGGCGCCCTACGTCAGCGGCATGCTGGCATGTCTGTGGGAGTATGTGGAGAAGAACAAGCTCTCAGGGCAGTTGCACCATCCGCTGGTTCAGCGGGCGCTGGTGATCAACTCGGCCAGCAAGAACGTGCGCGATTCGAAGAACCGGCTGTGGTGCGAGACGGAGGCGGCAACGAATCCCCGGTTGCCGTTGGACGTTGACCTCGGCGCCGGCGTGCTGGACGTTGGTCAGGTCTTTCAGAGCGTCGCCTCCCCGCGCGGCCAAGCGGGGCTGGAGGTCGGGCACAGGGGCTGGGACATGCTCACCCTCAGCAAGGGGGCCGGGCATCCGGTCTACCGTCTGGCGGGGTTGGTCCGGGCCGGCGCGACCCTCACCGCCACGCTCACCTTCGAGCGCGATGTCACGGTCAAGAAGAGCATCCAGTCGCAGGACATGTCTTTTCACGTCTGGGGGGAAGACGTGTACGGGAAGGACGTGGACGGCGACGGGAGAGTTGACGGACCGGACATCTGCACGGCGGAGCGTATTCCCGTTGTACACTTGCGCGTGCTTCAAAACGGCAAGCCGCAGGCTGTAGCGTCGTCCGAAAGCGATGTGGACAGCGTGCAGCACATCTCCTTCAGGATTCCGGAGGACGGCGAGTATTCGCTTGAGGTGTCGTGCCGGAATGACGCGGGGCTGCAGCAGATACCGTGCGGGTTGGCGTGGCGGGTCGAATAGCGCGGCTGCGATCGGGTGATGGGAACACAGACTGGGGGGTGCGCGATGCCAACGCGCGGCAAGCCGGCCCGACGAGGGGCCGGCTTGCCGGTACATCGAAGGAGGTCCACAGTAGCACTACGCGGTCTTCCCTTTCGCGGCGATGGTCTCCGAGAGGCTGGCCAGCGCGTACTCGATCTCGAGAAGCTTCTCCCGGGTGCTCATCTCCGACTGTCGGATTCGGGCGGTGATCAGGGAGACCGCGCCCATGAGCAGGAAAACCAGCCCGATCACCATCGTCTGCAGGCTCCCGATGGTCTTGTCCGACGTCATCATGAAGAGCGTGATGAGGACGACGGCAAAACCCCACGCCATTCCGGATATGGTGCCTGTCTGCACCTTGGGATTGAAGGAGCCTTTCCGAAGGTCTTTCGCCGCGATGGTGATCCAGCCGATGCAGAACACGATTCCGATCCCATAGCCCATTCGAGCGAGGGCTGGCTGTCTGCCAGGCGCGACGATCGCGAGCATCCCAAGCAGGACGATGAACCCCAGTGCGAGCACGATCGCTCCGACGCGCACCGCCTTGCCAACGCCGTTGAGCGGCTGTTCCAACAGTGATTGCATAGCCATGTCGTATTTCTCCTTCAGGTTAGGTGTTACACGTTCCATGCCGATCAGTCTCTCACCGAATTCTCTCTCCGAGTTACTCATGGTGGGCCACCTTTGGACTGTCATGCGAGTATGCGAGTGTGCATTCAAGGGCCTGGCGCAGAGCCAGCCGCGCGTAGTGCAGGCGTGACTTCACGGTGCCGAGAGGTACGCCGGTCACCTGAGCGATCTGCTCCAACGAGAGGTCCTGGAGGAAGAAGAGCGTCAGGACTTCGCGATAGATCGGGGACAGCCGGCCCAATCCCTCGTGAACGACCTCCGCATCGTCGTCGCAGTCCGCCGGCGGCGCTTCGACCTCAGTGAGGTCGTCGTCGTCGATGCGGCGCTGCTGCCTGTAGGTCTGCCTCAGGCGGCTCCAGGCGCTGTGCCTGGCGATCTGATACAGCCACACCGCCAGGCGGCGGGGATCCTGCAGCGATCGGATGCCTTTCAGGGCCTTGATCCAGGTCTCCTGGAGGACGTCCCAGGCATCCTGTTCCGACCCGACGAGGCGTCGGATGAAGTAGAAGAGCCGTTTCTCCCAGAGCCGGACCAGGTCCTGAAAGGCTTCGCGCTGGCCGCGTTGGCATCTGAGTGCGAGTAATTCCAGATAGATGTCCCCTTTGCTGGTCAACCGTTGCCTCCCGTATGTAGTCGCCGCAGCACCTGAGAAGGTTCACTGCCGGCGATCAAAAGAATCCCATGCGGCGGCGAACGCAGCGCCCGTCCCCTTAGTGAAGGTAGAGGTGCCTCAGACACGCCACGTGTCCCAGGGCGGCAGGGCAGGTCCCGGGGGACGGCCCGCGGCGGGCGCAGCCGGCCCCGCAGACACAGAGCATATCCCGAAGCGCGTGCTTAGCGGACTCAACGCGCCGTCGCAGCGCCTTCACCGAGCAGCCCAATTGCGCCGCCGCCTCCACGAAGGACCTGCCTTCGACGCAGATCAGCTCGATGGCCTGTCGCTGATAACCTGTGAGCCCAGACAACGCCGCGTGAACGACGTCGGCCATGTCCCTCACTTCGACGTCCGCCAGGGGCGCTGGCGCCTCGGTGTCCTGCACCGCATCGCCGACCAGTGCAACGGACGTCACGGGCACGCGCCGGTGGTCCCGCAGCAGGTTGGCCGCGATGGTGAGAAGGTACGTTTTGGCGGATGAATTGCCTTTGAAGCGGGCTCGATTGGCCCAGGCCCGAAGAAAGACCTCCTGCACCGTCTCATCGAGGATCGCGTGCGTCATCGAGCGGCCGCGTCTGACGAGGAAGCGGTACACGGCCTCACGGTACATGCAGTAGATTCTCTCAAAGGCCTGTCGACTGCCCCGGCCCGCTTCAACCAACAGAGATGTGCCGACGTCGAATTGTCCGGTATTCCCCCTCAATCGACCCCCTTTTCAGACGTTGTCCGCGCGGCCGGAAGCTCCACCGGCGACGAACAACCGGTATTATAGCGATCTGTCGGGGATTAGCAAAAACAGACAGCATAAATCGCCAGATTGCCGCGAACGTGACACCAGCGTGTCTGGCGTTCGCAGCGGTGCCCCCGAAGTGGGGTGTGGGCATCCATGCCGAAGCTCCTATCCAAAGTCAGAGGTTCAGGAGGTTCACCACGAAGCCTTGCAACCGAAGTGTCGGACTGTGCCTGCGCGTTGGGCCGGGCGCACAGCGCAAGAGCATGCAGTTCTGCCCGAGGTGGGCCCAAACGCAATCGCCCTGTCCGCATTGTGCCGCGACGGCGATGAGCAACGAAGAGGATCGACTAGACTAAGAAGACGGGCGGAGCCTATGTTCAAGAGGAGGATGACGATGGGCAGGGAACGGACCGGCGGAGCTGCGATGGTGGGTGTTGTAGCGTTGGCACTGTTGGGCGGGTTGCCGTTCGCTTACTTCCGAGCAGAGGCTCAGGAGAGCGATGGGGCGGTCTCTGCGGCGCTCCCGCGCGGCGTACGAGCGGTCTGGGATCTCGACAAGGCCAACCGTGAGGCAACTCCGACGCGGGAACGCATCTGCATCAACGGCCTATGGCGCTGGCAGCCGATTGTGGGCAAGAGCGACACGGTGCCAGCCGGCAATTGGGGCTACTTCAAGGTGCCCGGATGCTGGCCGGGGATCACGGACTACCTGCAGCAGGACTGCCAGACGGTCTATGCGGATCCGAGTTGGAAGGGAGTGAGGTTGGGTGAGGTGAACTCGGCTTGGTACGAGCGGGAGATTGCCGTTCCGGCGGGCTGGGCTGGTCGCCGGATCGCCGTGTGCGCGGAATACCTCAATTCGTACGCCGCCGTCTACGTGGACGGCAGGAAAGCAGGCGAGATGCGCTTCCCCGCGGGCGAGGTGGATGTGACCTCAGTGTGTCGACCAGGCGGGAAGCATGTGCTCAGCATGTACGTCGTGGCGATGCCCCTGAAGGCCGTCATGCTGTCGTTCAGCGATACCGCGTCGTCCAAGGAGGCAAGAGGCTCGGTCGAGCGGCGCGGCCTGTGCGGCGATGTCTACCTGGTCAGCAGGCCGGCCGGCGCCCGCATTGCGGACGTGAAGGTGGACACGTCGGTGCGCAAGTGGGAGATCACGTTCACCGCCGCCGTTCAGGACTTGGGCGCCAACGCGCGATACGCCCTTCACGCCGAAGTCAGCGACCAAGGCCGGAGCGTCGTCGCGTTTACGAGCAAACCTTTCCAGGCCGGCGGGCTTCAGGAGGGACGCATCGCGTTCTCCGAGAAATGGAAGCCGGACAAGCTTTGGGATATCCATACGCCTCAAAACCAATACCAGGTGACGGTATCGCTGGTGGATGCGGGTGGCAAAGCCGTGGACATCAGCCACGGCAGATCATTCGGTTTCCGCGAGTTCTGGATCGACGGCCGGGATTTCTACTTGAACGGCACGCGCATCTTCCTTTCCGCGCTCCCGCTGGACAATGCACAGGTAGGGGCCGCGTGGGCGTGTTACGAAGGGGCGAAGGAGAGCCTGCTTCGACTCAAAAGCATCGGGATCAACTTCGTCTACACCCATAACTACGGGTGCGAGCCGGGCACGCACCTGGGTTTCTCGGAGGTCCTCAAGGCCGCGGACGACGTGGGGATGCTCGTGTCGTTCTCCCAGCCGCATTTTGGCCAGTACGACTGGCAGGCAGCCGACGCCGACCAGAACAATGGCTACGCGAAGCACGCGGCGTTCTACGCGGGCGTGGCGGGGAGCCACCCGTCCGTCGTGATGTACTCCATGAGCCACAACGCCACCGGCTACGCCGAGGACATGAACCCGGACATGATTGACGGAACCACAGAGCCGCGCGATTCTTGGGCACTCAACAACGCCAAGCGCGCTCTGCGCGCCGAAGCCATCGTGAAACGCCTCGACCCGGCTCGCATTGTCTACCATCACTCCTCCGGCAACCTCAGCTCGATGCACACAGCCAACTTCTACACCAACATGGCCCCGCTTCAGGAACTGGACGACTGGTTCGAGCACTGGGCCACCAAGGGCGTCAAGCCCATGTTCACCTGTGAGTACATGGTGCCGTGCACGTGGGACTGGACGATGTATCGCGGCTGGTACAAGGGCGGCCGGACCTTCGGCAGCGCCGTGGTGCCCTGGGAGTTCTGCATCGCCGAGTGGAGTTCACAATTCCTCGGCGACCGCGCCTACCAGATCAGCCAGGAGGAAAAAGCGAACCTGCGCTGGGAGGCCGAGCAGTTCCGCGCGGGCAGGCTCTGGTATCGATGGGATTACCCCTACCCCGTCGGTTCGCGGGTGTTCGACAGCCAGCACACGATTATCGGCAAGTACCTGACCAGCAATTGGCGGGCCTTTCGGACCTGGGGCGTGTCGGCCATCTCCCCCTGGGAGCACGGCTTCTTCTGGGGCCTGCGTCCCGGGGTCGACAAGAGCCGCAAACAGCTCAAGGTGGATTGGGAGAATCTGCAGCGGCCAGGGTTCAGCCCGGACTACATCGATCGGCAATACGAGCGTATGGACTTGGCCTTCAAGCAATCGGACTGGGTCCCGACGGCCGATGGGCAGGCTATTCTGCGCAACAACATGCCGCTGCTGGCTTACATCGGCGGGAAGCCGGCGGCCTTCACGAGCAAGGACCACAACTTCACCCCTGGCCAAACCATCGAAAAGCAGCTCATCCTCATCAACAACGCGCGTCAGACGGTGAGCTGCGACTGCCGCTGGTCCTTCGGCCTGCCCCAGGCCGTATCCGGTGCTCAGGAGGTCACCATTGCGACGGGGCAACAGCAGCGTATTCCGCTGCGTCTGGAGGTGCCAGCCACACTGGCGCCCGGCCGATACGATCTGAACGCGGCGTTCCGTTTCTCCAGCGGTGAAACCCAGACCGACTGCTTCACCATTCACGTTCTGCCGCGTCCAGAGGCTCCTCAGACGGGCGCAAAGATCGCGATCTTTGACCCCAAGGGTGAAACCGCCAAGCTCCTGGCCGGCTTGGGAATCCAATGCCAGCCCGTGGGGGCGGTAGCCGATCTTGCCGGCTTCGACCTCCTCGTCGTAGGCAAGGGAGCCCTGACGCCCGATGCGCCAGCGCCGGACATCAGCCGCGTGCGCGATGGCCTGAAGGTGCTCGTGTTCGAGCAGACGTCGGAGGTGCTGGAGCAACGATTTGGCTTCCGCGTCACGGAGTACGGGCTGCGGCAAGTCTTCAAACGCCTGCCGGATCACCCCCTCCTGGCCGGCGTGGATACCGAGCACCTGCAAGACTGGTGCGGCGACGCAACGCTCTTGCCGCCGCGCCTCAAGTACGAACTGAGCCCCCGCTACAGCTCCGCGCCAGCCGTCAAGTGGTGCAACATCGAAGTGTCGCACGTGTGGCGCTGCGGCAACCGCGGCAACATCGCTTCAGTCCTGATTGAGAAGCCGGCGCGCGGCGATTTCCTTCCCATCATAGACGGCGGCTACAGCCTGCAATACAGCCCGCTGATGGAATACCGCGAAGGCAAAGGAATGGTCCTGTTCTGCCAGATGGATGTGACCGGGCGGACCGAGGACGACCCCGCCGCCGCCCGACTCGTCCGAAACATCCTGTCCTACGTGTCTGACAAGTCCAATTGGCGGCCCACGCCGACCCGCCAGGCAGTTTACGTCGGCGACCCAGCCGGCCGGCGGCATCTGACCTTCGCGGGTATTGCCGTCGCTCCCTATGACGGGGTAAAGCTCTCGCCCGACCAGGTCCTCATCGCCGGAACCGGCGGAGGGCAGAAGCTGGCCGAGAACGCGGCGTCCATCGCCGATTTCCTGAAGGCGGGCGGCCACCTGCTGGCTCTCGGGTTGGGCGAACAGGAAGCCAATGCGTTCCTGCCCTTCAAGGTCGGCATGAAGAAGGCGGAACACATTGCCTCTTACTTCGAGCCGCCCGCCGCCAACTCCCTGCTGGCTGGAGTCGCCCCGGCCGACGTCCACAACCGCGACCCCATGGATCTGCCCCTTGTATCAGGAGGGGCCACAATCATCGGCAATGGTGTGCTGGCGCAAAATGCCAACGTCGTCTTCTGCCAGCTCCCGCCCTACACCCTCACCACCGCGCAGGGGGCGGTGCCTTCGTTCGTTGTGGACGGCCAGGATGCCGTGGAAGGCAAGCAGAGCGTATTGGTCACCCTGGGGACGACGGCAGGCGCCGGCGGGCAGTTCGGGCAGAAGGTGAACGTGCAGCCAGAGGTCGGCAAGACGTACAGCTTCGCCGTTTTCGTCAAGGGCGTGGGCGGGCCGGTCGTTGCTCATCTTGAGGTGGAGCGGGCAGGCAGTCCATGGGACCGGGCAGTGAAGGGCGCGAATGTCCAGATCCCCGAGAACCAGTGGACCGACTTGCACGTCACCTTCAAGTGCGAGAAACCCTTCCCCGAAGGTTGGCAGGCGTACATCGGCTGTGCCCAGGACGGCGGGCGGTTCCGAGCTGACGGATTCCGACTGTACGAGGGGGATTACGTCCCATGGAAAGCCCCAGTGGGAGCCGGGGCACCGGAGGCGGCCGCGACGAAGAACCTTTTCACCAACCCGGGCTTCGAAACGGGCATGAAGCCGTGGTATTTCACGTTCCACGAGCAGCTCAACGTGAGGCGGACGTACCGCCGCAGCTCGTTCCTGCTGACGCGCCTGCTGGCCAACATGGGAGTCCGCGCCCAGACGCCGCTCTTGTCGCGTTTCTCCATTCCGGTGCCTGTCTCGCCGCCGTCGACCGAAGGCAGATGGTCGCAGGGCTTTTACCTCGATCAGCCCGAGGAGTGGGACGATCCGTATCGCTTTTTCCGGTGGTAGTCGGCGGCTGGTCGGATGGCGAGTTCACCGCAATCCAGCTGGCCTCACGCTATCTGCGTCGGGTCGCCGGCATCGCGCCCAACTGTGCCAACTGGGCATACGGCAACATCGAGGAAGTGCGTCAATCCAACGAGCCGCCGTTGGCCGTCGATGGCTGGGGCGCACCAGCCGCGAGTCGGGCCGCCGGCCAAAGGCACGAACGCGTTCCACAGCCTGGCGCTGAAGCAAAAAGTCGCTCGGTTTCATCGAGAGTCTCCCGCCCTATCCCTGGGCCGTTGACTCTCATGCCATCCGGATCAGCTTTCGGGGAGCAGGTCATCAGCACCGGCAATGCCGATGATCGGGAACTGCCACTGGTCATTGCGAATAGACTACATCGGACACGAGCCGGGGGGGAGGGTTTCATTTTGCTGGCGGATTGGGCTTGACAATGACCTTGTGTAGCTTATCTTACTGATCGCTTGTGTGAGATCATCGGGTTGCCGTTGTGCAAGTGAATAGGCAGGAACCCTCGCGGGAGTCGTTATGGGGAACGAGTGCCGTTCAAGATGGAATCGATTCGCGGCTCTGGCCTGTAGCGTGGTGCTCATTGTCGCCCTGCTGGGGTGGATCGTTGTGTCCATCTTGAATCTGCGCGGTCCCTCTGATGGCGGGGGTGGGCGGTCATCGACCTCGAAAGAACCCGGCGGCATCGGTGGCAAGGGGGCCATAGACCTCCCGATCATGCTGCTGGCCGACTATTACGAGCATGGCATCGAGCACGCGCCGCCACGCGATCCTTCGGGGTGCATGCAGCGACGGGAGCGGTATTACACGGCCCCACCCAATCCGTTTGTCTTGGCCCGTTCGAAGCTGTCCCAGAGCGGTGCTGACGTGGAATTGCGGAAATGGATGGAATCGAGGCAGAGCGGCTTTGCCGTGGGCAGATTGGCCGAATCGGCGGAGCTAAAGTCACTGGAGCCATTGCTGTCGGCGAGTTCCCTGCAATGTGAGGTGCTCCTGGAAATCGGACGGGCGTTCAATTTCCTGGAGGGGGACCTATTGGCGGCCTGCTGGTATCGGGCGGGGCTTGCGAAGGCCGAGCGGCAGTACAAGGATACCAAGCCGGGGGACCCGAAGGCTCGTCCGTTGTTGTGTTTACTGGATCAGACCAAGGCTTTGTGGCGCCTGAATGATTATGCGGCGATGGAGAAGCGATTTGGCTTGGCAATGATGCTGAATCCGAGGTTGAGTCCCGAGGCCCGGCGGGCCGGGTACTTGCACGCGGAGATGCTGTACTACCAAGGCGGATGCCAGAAAGCCGCAACCGCAATCCTGGCCGTGCAAGCGGAGCATGAGCGAGCGGGTGATCTGGGCACATTGGAGAAATCGGACATTGCCGAGATGCATTGGGTGCTGGGCTTGTTTCTGTTTTTTGCCGAGCGGGATGCGGATGCTGTACCGCACCTTGAGTTCGCGGCTCGGCCGAAGGGAGAGCATTCGCTTCATGCATTGTCGCTGTTGCCTTTCGCCCTGGTGAGAAGTGGGCAGATCGATCGAGCGGTGATTGAATACAAGCGGCTGCAACAAGAGGACCCCAATGCTCCCTTTATTGGAGCAATCGGTGCGGAGATCGCCGCAAGGCAAGCGGCGCAGAGGTGAATGCGGACTGGGCGCATGAACTGCTGCTTGCATCAGATTCGCGGCAGTCGCTGAATCAGACTGCCGCAGGTGATATTGCGAGGAAGCACATCGTGAGGAAGGAATTGTGACCAGTCAGTCGCCTCGAATATATCGCATCGTACGCGTGCTGTTGGCACTGATTCTGTTCGTTGCAGCTGTTCTGAAGGCACGCGCCCTCAGCATGGGAATCGACCTGGGTAGCGAGTCTCTCCAGCCACAATGGATGCGAGTTGCAAGCGTTGAATGTGAGTTCCTTTTGGGATTCTGGCTTGTATCGGGGCTCTATCCGATAGGCTCTTGGCGCGTTGCGCTCGCGGCCTTTGTTGCCTTTACGTGCATCTCACTCTGTAGAGGTCTGATGGGCTACTCGTCGTGTGGATGCTTTGGCGCCTTGCGGGTCAGTCCGTGGATCACGGCGACGATGGATGCAGCATTTGTCGGTGTGCTGTTGCGATATCGACCGCACAAGAAACACCTCCGAGTTCAGCCTCATTGGTCGGAAATGCTCAGAACCGGCGCGATTGGTGTGGGTGCAAGTGCCTTCGGTGCGTACGCGCTGAGCGACTCTACTCCAGGGCGGTTGGGCGATAACGGGATCGTGTCCGATGACACTCGTTTTGTTGTACTGGAACCTGAGACCTGGCAGGGTAAACAATGGCCTCTCCTCCAACACATTGACATTGGGGAGCACCTTGCTCAAGGGGGCTGGATAGTCATAATTCATAGGCAGACCTGTCCCCATTGTCCTTCTGTGGTTGCTCGTTATCAAGAAGTGGCCCGTAATGCGGTTGGCCAAGCGAATGCACCGCGGATTAGCCTGGTAGAGATGCCGCCGTACGCTTCCGCCAGCAGCGGCGAGGCGACAGACAGCTCATGGGTGGTTGGGCGGCTGAGCGATGCGAAGCGATGGTTTGTGCAGACGCCAGTTGTCGTGCGTCTGGAGAACGGGAGGGTCGTATCCGTCGAGCAAGGAAGAACTCAGTCATGACGAGAGGCCAAACTGAATCCAATAGTGGAACCCTGGCTGCCAACAGTCCGTGCAGACGCTCGGTCGGGGTGTCGCTTTTGTTGCTGTGCGTGGCGACTGCCTTCGGGATATGGGTTGCCAATCGCACCGCCACTCGGATGCAGCCTGTGGGTGAGGGCCGGGGGTTGGTTTGCCAGCAGCCGACGCATGATTACGGTGCCGTTCCGCTTCAGGCCGCTGCCAAGTTGGAGCATCGTTTTGTACTCAGGAACACGGCCGACTGCCCAGTCCGTGTTGTAAAGCAAACAAGTGGATGCAGTTGCACGGTGGCAGCGATTAGCGATAAGCTGATTCCACCTGGAGGAGCACTCGAGGTTGCCGTGAGCACGGATTGGAGTGGTCGGGCGGGCCGCCAGTTGGCCGACATCGTCTTGACAACGGACTACGCGCCCAATCGGCACACCGTGCTGAGCATGACCGGGTGGGTCAAGAGCCCTGCTGTCGTCTCACCTGCCCGAATTAGCTTTGGGCTGCTTCGTCCAGGACAGCAGGCGGCCCGCATGGTCGAGGTGGCGGAAGGCACCGATTCACGTCCGTTTCGTATCACTCAGGTGACAGTATCCTCTCAGTTGCTTGCCGTTGCGCGCGTTAACGAACAGGGCGATGAGACACCTGCCGTACCGCTCGAAGGGGCCCCTGGGCGGTTCGTCGTCAAGATTGCCGCGCCTGATGTCAAGCCCGCAACCAATGAGGCTTCTGTGGTTTTTCATACGGATCTTGTTGAGTTGCCGGTGCTGGAACTCATCGTACGCATGGGATTTGAGGAGATCCTAACGGCTACTCCAGCTTCGTTGTTCTTTGCCGGGCGAGACGATGAGGCCAAGACAACCGTGATTCGTCGCCAAGCGTCCGTCATGGGCTCGTCACCGGAGGCTCAGATTATTTGGCAATCGCCCGATCCCAATCCGTTCTACGTCGACAGCGTCCGAACGGAGGGGCAACAAGGAGAAGCCAAGGTTCTTGTTACAGTTGGATGCAAGAAGGCAATGTTGAAACCCACAGTCTCTCGTGCCGTACTCCGCGTACGGCTCGGCAGCGATCTCGCAGATGTACCGATTATTGCTCTGAACAGCTCGCGGCGCTGACCGCGGCGCAACCGCTGTCTTGTGGGTGGTGGTTGAGCAGAGCCGCCAAGTGCAGAAAGGAGCAGGTGTATGGGACGATAGAAACGCATAAGAGGAACGCTGATCCGAATAATATGACTTTGTTTCTGCGTCGCTGATTGCGGAGATGTATCCCACCAGTTCCTGGCTTTCGTTCGAAGCGGAACTATACATATGACAGGAGGTTCCAGCATGAGATTCAGATTACCAAGGATTTATGTGCTCGCGATTGCGGTGATGATCGCTATCGCCGTATTAGTCGTGACAACGTACGCCACGATCCCCGGAGCCACGTGCGCCGACGAAAGTGAGGTCTTGGGGTGCATGGTTGGCAACCCGGACATCGCTGCGGCATGCGTGAAGAAAGCGTGCGAACCAACAGACGACTGCACTGGAGGTAAAGAACCATTGTGTAGTGCGGACACCCCTGCGGCTGGAAGGTATTGTCTGGCAGTATCTCAGCCGGTCAAATGCAAGGACATCGGCGTCGTTGAGTGTGGCACTGTTCGCGAGTTTACCTGCAGGATCGAGCCTGACTCCGACCCGAAAAAGTGCGAAACCGACCCTAACACCGGGGTACCAGCCAATCCCCCCCGCGCATGCTATGTCCACAAGTGCGAGGCACCGCCGGCATAGAACCCATAGTTGGCTTGGTCCACAGGAGGCCTCGATGTTGCCCCGATTCTTGATCGTCGTTATTTGTGTGTTGCCGTTGGCAGGTGACGTGTGGACTGCGTGCGGCGCTGAGCTCGATATCAAGACCTTCAATCAACTGAGCGAGAGCGAACGTTTTGACATCGCGCTTGCATCGCTGCGATCTCGCGATGCATCACTCGATCGGTTTGCATATCAGCTCAATGAGGATTGTGGGCACATCGAGACCTCCACTGGCGTCAGAACGCCAGCGACCAAGAGCTTTTACGAGCTTCGCCGAAATGGACGGATGACATGGCTTCACTGTCGCAGGCTGGACGTCGCATCTGGTGCAGTGAGGGCAGAGTTTTGGTCGAATTGGGACGGCTCTCTCCAGCGTTCGCTGACGTTACGCAAGGAAGAGAAAACACCCAGTGGGGCAATCCGGGACACGGAGGTCGAGTTCATCCGCCTGCTATACTGCAATTTGATACTCGGTTTCAGGGTTCCTGATACTGGGACCACAGTCCCCGAATGGCTGGAAGACCTTGTGTCGAAGAAGAAATGTGTGGTAAGTGTTGCCGGCGTGATGGACGGAAACGCACCGATGATACACCTGACGGTGCCGACCGGGGCGAACTATGTGCACCAGTTCTGGCTGGATCCGGCACGCGACTACATGCCGGTGCGTCACCAATATGTGCTGAGCTATAAGAATGGTTCCACAAAAATCGTTGATGAGGTGACGACGGCACAACAGGCCGATGGTTTCTGGGTACCGAAGAAGATCGTGCGACGGGCGGAAAGATCGGACAATACCTATTACACGCTGTTCACGTACGATTTCGCTGATTTCAAACGCGGAACGGCTGCATCGCAGGATATGACAGTGGAGTTTCCGGCCGGGACGGTCGTTGTGGACGGAGTTCAGAAGGTTGCATACCAGGTGCTCAAAGATGGGTCTCACCTGCCTAGGCCACTGTATAGTTCGCGTATGGGCAAGCTGCTGCAGCCGACGACGAGAGAGGCTGGCACTGCCGGTGATCCGGGCGCGACATCGGCAATGGAGCCTGGCAGTGAAGCATCGCCTCCGTCTGCGACGATCGATGATCGCTCCACGCAGGTAGACCGAACTGCGTTCCGATGGGGGCCGATGGCACTTGTAGTCGTCACTGTGCTGATTGTGGCGGGTTCCGTCCTTGTGCTACACAGGATGAAAGTGCGCAGGGAGCATTGATGGGTATCTGGAAGCAGCGAGTCATGTACGCTGAGGTAGCCAGCACGGAGGGCCAACTTGTGGCGAGTGTGAGCGTATGGCCCTATTCGGGCCGTAGTCCTATAGCGCACGGCACGGTCTTCTCTGTGCTGTGGCTGCTGGTTGGCATGCTTGCACCAACCTTAGGTGCCGAGTCGCCCGCTTCAGACGCTGACTCCCTCGTACGTCAGGTGGGTGAGGGCAAACTAGAACTGGTACAGGAGGCATCTGACGCGATCCGCTCCCTCTTGAGGGCTGATTCCGCACGTGCTGTGGACCGGCTGAACGAGCAATGGCTGGTCGCCCTGCTGCGAGCCAAGCAATACGAAGCGGTTTTCGAGCTTTCCACCGCCGGGACGGTTGCCTTGCCAGCGGATACTTGGCGCATTGAGCAGCTTCACCGCCATCGCATCCGGGCGTACCTTGAAACAAATCGGCCCAAGGAAGCCCTCGCAGCAGCTAAGGGATTGTACAACGTCTGTGGAACCGGGTTTATGCCAACCGCGTTGGAACTGATGGCCGAATGCCTCAAGGCGGCCCATCCGGAAGACCCCGGCATTGCCAGCCGCTTCAAGCTCCAGCAACTGGGCGGGGCGCAGACGGACCCCAAGGAACGTGAGAAGGCCCTGAAAGACCTCGGCGAGTCGGTCATGGCCAGCGTCCCGGCCGATCCCAAGCCCTGGGAGAAGGCGATTCAGGATCGCAAGGGCAAAGAGGAGTACAGGGCGCTGTACGGCACCGGCAACCTGCTGCTTCTGGCCGGGCGGACGAAGGAAGCCAAGGAAGTCTTCGAGAAGGTTTATG
>Ga0315288_10004065_pt1 | contig 18610 bp, 19 predicted proteins | sample YL17G11_20_MG_FD_203454 | JGI IMG/M metagenome (GOLD analysis project Ga0315288, IMG submission 203454) | Sediment microbial communities from Yellowstone Lake, YNP, Wyoming, USA - YL17G11_20 | ecosystem: Environmental > Aquatic > Freshwater > Lake > Sediment | place: USA: Wyoming | collected... | reverse complement strand
GAAGAATACCGTCAAAAATGTTCAGATTTTGCATCTAAATATACACATGAAAGAGCAACTGATTTTTGGGAAAAAGCTTTTTCTGATTAAAAAATATTATACAGTAATTTCTTATCAAAGATAAGAAATATTTATTAAAATAAATATATTATTATTCATCTCTAATACATGGTTCATACATCCCGGCAATCCAATTAATAACACCTGCCTCAATTATAATACTATCATTTGCCTCCGGTGGGCATCCATTCATATGAATGATAAAAGAAAAAGGAAATTTACGGGTTGGGTCTATTTTAAAAGCTCCAAATAAATCTATTTGATTTATTTTAATAAAAATTGGGGTTATTATAACATATGGAGGTAAATTTGCAAATGTAGCACAAATTGGTAATTCTTTAAGTCCAGTAGTTCCCAATCTAAGACAAATTCTTTCCCACATGATTGTAATAACATCATTTGTTTTTCTAGCTTGAATATAAAAACTACCGTCCTCTCTACTTCCACAATCAGAATAACAAAATTGATTTAATGAAGCTTTAATCGTTAAATTTGTAACTTCTGCGTATCCTTTTTTTCTATTAGATTTACACACAAGTGAAGGTTGTGGCGTTGGTACTTCTACATCCATTAAAATACCATCAACTTCTCTTTCGTAACAATTCACTTTTTTTGGATAAAAATTTTTATCATGACATTTTCTGTTATAATTATCTTTATAATCAACATTGTCTAAATTATAATTGGGCAAATTATAATTATGATAATTGGGCAAATTATGATTATCATAATTGGGCAAATTATTATATTTATTAGAAACACATGATTCACAATTTTTATTATTACATCTATTTAAATGATACGGACTTGATTTAGGTATTTCTAAATTATTATCAATGAATTTTGAATTATAATTTTTTTGGTTCATTTTAATAACAATATCTCAAAATATATATGGTATTTTAATTTCAAAATAAAATATGAGTGATTAATTTTATTTACAACTAGATTCTGTCAAAATATATAATTGAGTTGGTGATATTGATAATAAATTTTTTCCAGAAAAATAACCAGGAAGTGGTGTTTGTGCACCATTGGAAATATAATATAAATTGGGATCCCCAGAAACTGTTCCTCCAACTAAACTTCCAGCTGCAGCAAGTAATACAATATGTTTATATTTATAATTTTTAACGTCACTTGATATAATTGAATATTCGCCTGAATTAACACTTATATATGGATTCGCATAACTTGGTATTACAAAATTTGGAATAGTAGTAGCCACATATAATGAACTTAGTCCATCGACATTCAAATGATTTAACCCATTATCTATCTTATTATAATAAATACCCAATGTTGATATATTAGAATCATTTACATCCGAATAAAAAATTTCATTTAATACTGCATTATTATAATCAATGCTATAAGAAGCTACATAACTTGTAACAGGGATATTATTTGATGGTTCCTTAAATAAAAAATAAGCACTATTATTCTTTACTAAAAACCAAACAACAGCACTTCCACCATCTGGGTCGAAAATATTATGTACACCTGGAACATAATTATATGCGGATAATTTTTCAAAAGAAATACCAGTGCTACTCACTTTTTGTTTTAAATTTCCATCATCATCTATCAAATATATTTCTGAAGTTGTAATTGCATATAAATAAGGTACCGAGTAACCTGATTGACTTATATTAACTACTGAAATATCTTTAAATTTTTCATTAGTAAAAAGTACCCACTCTAATTCATTAAAATTTGATAAATCAGGAGAATAAGAAGATTTATAAAGGCTACCCGAATCAAATAATGCTATTAAAACTTCTGTTGCCGATGTTGGATACTTAAAATTATTTGATGATGATCCATTATTTAAAAAATTCATATCATAATTATATGATAATCCCACAACTTTAATTATAGGATCATTCAAAAGTATGGGCAAATTTATTTTTGTATAAAAAAAATTTTTTACACCGATCATTCCATTTGTTGGATATAATCCATTGCTTACAGGTATACTTTTATCATTTAATATACTTAATGGGACATTTAATACAAATAAAAACGGACCGCTATCATCTAAAACACTTGAAACACAAGAAGTATTTTTTGCTGCAGGTTGACTATTGTTAGGAAGACAGAGGTTACTTTCTGTATTTAGGGTACTCATTCCATTTATACAACTTTGATTGACTGATTTTTCTAAAAGATTAGGATTAATCAAGCCTATGTTAATATCATTATCAGTATAAAATTGACACGTACATATTTTAGAATCTTGTGTACATGGTGCAAATTCACCATTATAACCTAAAAAACTTCCTTCATCATCAGTATCATATTTAATTGAGGGTATTGAATAGCAAACATTAAAACCTGAACACAAATTATATGTACTACATCCTTCTAATATTCCAGAATTTGGAATACCACATACACCATTAACACATTTTTGTCCGTTAGGACATCCTGTATCATTATAACATATTAAACCAAGTGTATCTTTTGTATTGGGAGATGTTTGACAAGTTGATAGATTATCATTAATTTCTAAACAATAATTACTTCCGCATTGTGATGGATTTGAAATTGAACAACTACCTCCTAACCCCGTTTTATTTTGACAAAAACATTTATCAGTATTTGTATTTGTTGGGTCACTACATGAAACGGCAACGTTACTTGTGTTAATAAATTGACAAGAATTAGAAGCACATTCGTTATCTGATTTACAATTTACACAAGAAGATTTTAAACATATAAATAAAACATCATCAATTTGTGTATCAAGACCTTGAGGAGGTGCAGAAACAAAACCGTCTGGACATGGGGATGGCCAATATAGTGGATCTGCTTGATATATTCCAACTCCATTTGTACTAACCATACATGTTTTATTACAAATAGAATTCGTTATACAATCGTTAGATATAGTGCAAGCTTCCCCATTTTTTTTTTTACATAATAAAGTATTAATATCACATGTTAATCCAGTTTGACAATCACTATCCACTAAACACCTATAAGAAATGGGTAATTTAAAATCTGAAGGATATGCGTTTGGATTTCTAGTGGGTGAATTAGAATTATAATCACCTGATTGATATGGTGAAGGTATTTTCATTATAAAATAAACATAAATTAGGAAAGTAATTATTATGATTGAAGTTGCTATTGCCAATATTACCTTGTCCATTTAGATATGATTATAATTTTTTTTAGACTTTATCTAAAAAATTATGGTCCTTGCGGCTGATAAACCAAATAAAATATATATTTATTCATATTCAATAAATAGCACATAATTATAAAATTGAAAAATAATTATTTTCCATTTCACATTTAAGTATAAAGTAATGGATAAAATTAAAAAGTCTTCCAGAGAATGTAAATTTGATAATTGTGATATTATAGCTTCTTTTGGAAAACCTGGAACTAAAATAAAAGAATATTGTTCAGAACATAAGCTAATAAATTATGTAGATGTTTTAAACAAGCTATGTAAAATTGATAACTGTGATATTATAGCTTCTTTTGGAAAACCTGGAACTAAAATAAAAGAATATTGTTCAGAACACAAGCCAATAGATTACGTGGATGTTTTAAGCAAGAAATGTAAATTTGATAATTGTGATATTATACCTTCTTTTGGAAAATCTGGAACTAAAATAAAAGAATATTGTGCAGAACACAAGCCAATAGATTACGTTGATGTTTTAAACAAGAAATGTAAATTTGATAATTGTGATATTCAACCTTCTTTTGGAAAACCTGGAACTAAAATAAAAGAATATTGTGCAGAACACAAGCCAATAGATTACGTAAATATTATAAGCAAGAAATGTAAATTTAATAATTGTGATATTCAACCTTCTTTTGGAAAACCTGGAACTAAAATAAAAGAATATTGCGGAGAACATCATTTTATAAAAAAAATAAATAAAATCATTTTAAATAAAATAATATATATTGCATTTAAAATGATTTTTTTTATTTTTGTAGATTTAAAAATAAAAAGAGAATGGATATAGATAATGATTTATTTTTATCAGATGAACAACTTTTAGAATTGGCAATTCTTGAATCATTTCAATATATAAAACAAAATAACATTATAATACCACAAACATATCAAATAAAAAACAAACTACCATTTACATTTAAAAATAATGAAATATATATTGAATGTGTTAAAAAATATTCAACTCTGGTCGCTATTATATTATTTCCGGATGATAATGACAAGGCTTTTACAATTGAAGATGAAAATTTACAGATAAGAATGTGTTATTTAGCAAGAGAATATCACGTTTTCTTAAAAAGAGTTAACAATTTAAATGAGGCTATTGATATAACTAAAAAAATAAAAATAAATTATGATATTGGACATATGGAACTCGGAGGACATGGTAATCCCACCACATTGGCGTGGCCGAAAGAAAAACTTGAAGTAAACAAGAATAGAGATAAATTAAAAATTTTATTTAGTATGTTGCATAGTAATTCATCTATTTTTACATTATCTTGTAATAATGGACAGCAAATCTCTGGTGATAATTTGTTGGATTATTTTGCAAAAATAGCTCGTGGTCATAGAGTTATTGGTATTAGTTGTGAAAATAGTAATCGTCTATTTTTAAAAATAAGTTCTGCTAATCCATTTCAAATAGAATACACTGACCAAAGAGGAAGAGATGTGACTGTAACCAAGAAATATTAGTAAGAAAATTTTTTATTTGAGTAAGTCCAAGTAAAAAGAGTGCCTAATTCATGTCAATTTAAATAGTTTTTTTGGCTATTCGCTAGATAAATTAAACACTCTCTTTATTTGGAATGACTTATTTTTTATATTATATATAAAAAATTTATTTTTATTTTTGTGTGTTTTTATTGTTGTAAAATATCTCTTAGTCTAAAAATTAATATTTATCAATCAAAAAATGTTTGATTTTAATATACCAATTTTTTGATTTAAAATAATCTTTTTCCTTTTCTTTCCACTTAAATTCATCAATTTTAATAAGTTTTTTGACTTTTAAATCTAATTTTTCTCTGGAATAAAAAATACCTGCGATATTATTAACTCCATTATCTTCATTTTTCAACCCATAATATATAATCCAAACATCTTTCATTATTTTTAAAATTTAATACAATTAAATTTTAAATCAAATAAAGAGTTGCTAAAATAACATTTGAAGTAATAATTGTAAACAAATTCCAATTTCTAAGGTAACATCTTCAAATGATCCATCCACTGAAAATCGTTTAAGTAATCGATCAGATATTGGCATTTTCCAAATAAATTTAACAATTTCTAATGGAATTTCTAAAGATTTTGTTTCTTTAAAATATAAAGCCAAATGTATTAAAATTACCAATCGAGCCAAATTTTCTGGTGATGGGTCGCTATCACCAGCCAAAGTACAAGCAACTACTTCATCTGCTAATAAATAATCAGAACTTTCAAAAATCTTATCTAAATCATCCTCTGATAAAATATCATTATTTTCAAGAAATTGTTCCCATACTAAATATTTTTGAAAACGAATATAAATATGAGATCCTACTCCATATATTCCTGAAATACATCGAGGCATATAATATTTTTTACAATCTAAAATAAGATAATTATCCAACATATACTTTTCCAAAGGAGGTAATTTATTTATTGGAATATCATATATCCAACATGATCCAACAGACCCTTCGAAAAAAGCAACCCTAATAAATCCTGATTTACGGGGTGGTGGAATATTTGCCATTTTATTTAATTACTAATACAATTAATAATTAAATTAAATAAAAAGTTTATATAAAGCGTATATACTTTTATATAAATGGGTAATATTTCATATAGACTTAAAGTTATAAAAAAAGGAAAAACTACATATTTTTACCAATGTAATAAACTTCATAAAATAGAAGGACCTGCTATTGTTTGCCCTGATGAATATGAAGAATGGTGGTATAATGGATTACGTCATAGAATTAACGGGCCAGCAGTTATTAGAACAAATGGAGTCAAAGAATATTGGATTAATGGTATTAAAGTGACACCAGAAGATATAATTGTTACTTTTAAACGTGATATATTACAAGTTTCTATTGCTATTTCTAGTTTATTATTATTTTTAGTGTAAAATTATTACACTAATTAAATTAAACATTTTATTTTCTAATATGCAATAAAAAATAATTTTTTTAATATATTCCTAAAAAAATACATCTCACAATGAGATGTATTATAAAATCAATATTTACCAATTTGTTGATTTGTAATCTTTATAAAAAAATCCATATTCTAAAATCTTAGACTGAATCATTTTAAAAATTGGATCTAATATTCGTGCTGCACCATCAATTTCGTCCAAAGGAGGATGAAATTTACCACGATGTGTTTTAATTTTTTTATGTAAAGGTATTGGGTTTTCATTGGTAATCCAACCAGTATCAACTGAATTAATATAAATATTGGATCTTGCATAATAAGAAGCTGCAGTCCTTGTTATCATATTTAAAGAAGCTTTAGCAGAATTCGTGTGAGCATGATAAGATGATTTTCTACGATCAAATTGACCTTCCATTGAGGAAACCATAATAACCCATGCTGAAGTTTTGTGAATTTTTGTTGTAGTCTTCATGATTGGTGTTAATTTATTTAACAAAATAAAAGGTGAAAGATAGTTAATTGCTGTTACTTCGAGTAATTCTGCTGTGTTAACTTGATCTAATTGTAAAATCCATGAGTTAACATGACGTAAATCAATCTGTTGATGATCTGCATCATATTGTTCTTGAGGAAATAATTCAGTGTTATTAAGTGTTAAAAAGTCTTCAGGATGAACGCATAATTGACTAGTAGATTGTGTTGATGAATTAATCAAATTTTGATTATTCATTTTCAAACCATCACTAACATTCACTTTTAATTCACAAGAATTATCATGTACTTGAATTGATAATTGATCGATTATATCAAATTGTTTTAATTGTGGTTCTTTAATTATTTGATTTTCTAAATCAATTAAATGCTTATAATAAGCAACCGGTCTACGAATAGTTTGGGCAGCATTTTGGATTAAAATATCTAATCTTTGATAAAAATTTAAAATATGTTTACAAAAACTTTCAACATTGTTTAAAAATCGTAAATCTAAACCATAAATATGTAAATTTTCCTTCCATTCGTCATAATCTTTCTCTTTTTGATATCTTTTGAGACAATCATTTGGAAATCTAGTAGTAACAATAACAAGAGCCCCGGATTTTAAAAGGATTAATCCTGTTTCAAAACCAATTTTAACTCTACCACCTGTTACTAATGCAATTTTACCTTTCAAATCTGCAGTTTGAGAACGTTTTATAAAATTAAAATCACCACATGAAAAACACATTTGATCATAAAAATGATGAAGACTTTTTATAACTTTTTTACAAATATAACATTTAATTGTAATTTTTTTCAATTCAATAGATTCCAAATTATTTGAATCTATCTCTTCAGATTCTTTTTTTTGTCTTTTAAGAGGTCTTTCCAAATTATTATTATAAAATTGATCGTATTTACGCACTTTCTCATTTCTTGAAATTCTAATTCCTGTTTGATTAATTTTTGATCGATCTTCTTCTTTTTTATCTTTTTTATCTTCTTTACTTCTTTTTTTATAATTTTTATTTTCTATTTTTTTACACAATCCAATTATTTTTCTAATTTTTTGATAAAAATTAGATTCCTCGAAATTCCAATCATATTTATAAAATAATGTGGCTAAATTATTTAAAATATTAAAAGATATGTCTAAATTTTCTTCTGTTAAATTTATTTCTAATGAAACCTTATCTGATAAATTATCCATTTTTAATTATTTAGAAAAAAAATACAAATCAATTAAATTTTCATTTAAATATAAACAAAATATTAATTTTTTTAATTTATTTATATGTAATAAATATAAGATTATACTTTTATTTAAACAATGTCATTCATATCATCGCCAAGATATAGATCTAAAACAAAATTTACTATAGTTTTAGATATGGATGAAACGCTTTTATCTTCCATTTTAATAGAAGAATCTGAAGAAAGTCCTTTAGAAAAAATAGAACATATATATAAAGATTGCGAATTATATGATATCAGATCTAGATCTTTTAAAATTCCTTTTTACGATCCCGTCGAAGATGTAGGATCTGGTGTAAAGTATGATTGTTGGGGTGTTAAAAGACCATATTTAAATGAATTTTTAACATTTTGTTTTGATTATTTCAATAAAGTGGTTTTATGGTCTGCTGGTAGAAAGAGTTATGTTAGAAGGTTAGCAAGAGAAATTACAAGAGATACTCATCCATTTGATTTAGTTTGGACTTATGATAATTGTACAAATGAAGGAATGGGTAAACCTTTAAAAAAGTTATTAAAAAATAATCCAAATTTGGGTGATATAAGTCAAGTTTTCATTGTAGATGATAAAAAAAGTAGTATTCAAGAAAATAAAAAAAATGGAATAGTTATACCAGCTTATGATCCAATTTTAGAAATTGAATCGTTAAGAAAAGATGATTTATGTTTAATTAAATTAAAAAATTGGTTTTCTAAAAGTGAAGTAATTGAATCAAAGGATGTTAGAACCATAAAAAAAAATAAAATATTTTAATTAAAATATTAATTTTACAATTTTTAATTGTAAAATAATTTTTTGGTCATTCGCAATACAAATTTAACCAAAAAAATATAGTTTATTATTTATTTTTAGTACAATCTAAAAATTTCATATTTTAATCAAAAAATGTCTTAAATTAAAGTGTAATACAAATTTTATTTACCATTTGTAATAAAATTTCGTCTTCAACATCATAACTTTGATTCAATCTCACATCATACAAAGAATATTTTCCTAATTCAACAAATAAACAAATAAAACTATCAACGTAGTTAATTTCCAATGTCTTATCCTCTTCGCACCAATGCAAACCAACGGGAAGATGAAAAAATGGCATTTTTTTACAAAGTTTTTCTGTAAAATTAAGCAATGTTAAAAAAAAGGCATCAGGACAATTAGTTGGACATTTATGTTTTAAAAAACAAACATAAATGTCCTTCCAAATTTTTAAAAAAAATTGTGAACATTTTTCAAAATCTTGGACATATATTTCGCACTTTCTTAAAGATGATATAGAACAAAATTCAATACCCAATTTAGTATTTTCGGTTGAAGGAATCCATAAATATATTTTATTTAAATGTTTAAACAATTGTATATCAGATTTGAATAAAATTGGTTTTTCAAAAAATTCAGAAATATCTTTCCAAACTCGACAAAATTCATTTTCTTTACATTTAAAATTTACTTTAATTTTATTTTTTTTCTCAATTGAAAAGTAACATAATAATTCTTCGAGCGTAATTCTTCTTTCTGTCATTTAAAATATTCTTATAGCAGAAAAAAAATATTATCAATTAAAAATATTTTTTTTTTAATAATTACATGTAATATGGGACCCATCCTAATAATCTTATCTCATTATATCCATATTTTTCAGCAACATCATTCTCTAAAACATGTATATCACCGTTGTAACTCATCACAGCATCTTTTATATAAATAAATGTTTGTCCGTCAACTTTATTATTTCCACCAGTTATAATTCCAATATTTTTATTTAAATCTATATCAATGTAATCTTCTAATGATGCTCCATAAATACGTTTATGTGTTGGTAAACATTTTTCTTGTCTAAAAAGACCATTGATATCAAATATAAGAATTGAACTATTATTTTGTATTATAAAATAATCATTATAAATTGTATTTCCTATTCTAATAATATCACCAAATACATCAACATTATCTTTTAAAATTTCATTAGATGATCTAAAATTCCAAAAATTATTATAATAACTGGAATTATCAAGATAATATATTTTTTTATCTTTTGTTAATATAAATAAATATCCATTAAATGAAGCTAATTGAGTAATTTTAACTTTAATATTAATTTCAATTAAAATATCACCTCTTCTTAATTGACCATTATTATTAAGTGTAATTATATATTGAGAAAAATCTATAGCATCAATCAAATCTTTATAAGGTAAAAAATTTCTTTTATAACTATTAAAATCCGTTGATATGTAATTAGAGTCTGGTGTAACTAGACAATAACCTTTAGAACCTTCTTCAACAAAAGGTATATACTGATTATTTGTTATAATTTCTTGATTGGGTTGTTCTGGTAAAACAATTTTAACTGGAGGTTTTTGTGGTAAAATAATTTTTACTGGTTTTGGTAGTGGATTAACTCTTATCGGTGATGGTTTTAAAATTTCAGTGGGTTTATTTGGTTGAGGTTTAAAAATAACTTTTTCAGGTTCATCATCACATTTTAAAGTTGTTAAATTACAATAATTATTTAAACATTGATTATTTTCAGAGCATGTCTGACCGTTTTTGTTTTTACATTCACCATTTGAACATGTTTGGCCACTAATGCAATCATTATTGGATTTACAATTTATATTATTTGAACTTTTACTTAATAATAATATGACAACGATAAATAATCCGATGATAAAAACTATGAGAGCAATTATCAAATAGTTATAATTTTCCAAATATTCATCCATTTAAGAATGATAACTAAAGGTAAAATATCAATCGATTTTGAATTAATAACTAAAGGTAAAATATCAATCGATTTTGAATTAATAACTAAAAATTACAGAAATGATGAAATTTTCACAATATCAATATTTTAAAATAGATTCTACAATTAAATATTTTGGTTTTACAAAAATACAGTTTTTTAAAATAAGAGACAAGCGATTGCCGAAAAGTCTCAAAACTTCCGAGTTAGTATAATTAAAAAAATACAATTAACTACTTTAGTAGTTAATTGTGTAGGCGCTTAAATATTTATTTGGATATTTTACTTAAATATTGATTTGATAATTTATTCTTGAATAAATTAAATCTTCACTTGAAAATTGATTTGATAATTTACTATAAGATTAATTAAATCTTCACTCGAATATTGATTTGATAATTTACTCCAAGATTGTTAAAATCTTTATCCTTTTAAAATGTCGAGTAAAGATAAACCATCAATCGATTTTGAATTAATGACTAGAATTATAGAAATGATGAGAGCTCGAGGTTATCAAAACATTAATTTTTTTACATTAAGTATGGATGATAATGATGATAATAAAATATTATTAGAGTCTTCCAAAAAAAAAGCAGAGTCTTCTAAAAAAAAAGGAAAAGGGAAAGCCAATGAAATTGAATCTAAAAAAAAAAGAGGAAAACAAGAGAAAAAAATAGAGAGAGACAAATTAGTTTATGAAGAAAATGATGTAATGTTAAATGAAGATGAATATAATGATTTTGAGAATTCATTTCAGAACGTTTATGTATTAATTGGCGAAGGTAATTTTTCTGAAACTGATGAAGGTAAACTTCCTGATAATCTTATTTATTTACATCCTACAACCGTAACTGGTCTTCAGGAAATAAAAATGGCTTACTCAGTTATGCACATTTTAAATGAAAAAGAAGAAATTAAAGTAGCAAGAGCTCTTATTATTGGTAAAGAAAAATTAACCCCGCCTGCATTGAAAGAATTATCAAAAATTTCAAAATATAATTTTGAATATTTTTTAAAAGAAGAAATTAGACCACCCGATAGTATTATGAAATCTGAATATACAATTCTTAACGAAGAGGAAACTAAAGAATTACTTGAAATTTTACGCGAAAAAGATACAAGAAATTTGCCAAAATTACTCACTTCAGATCCTACAACTAAATATTTTGGTTATCCAAAAAAGACAGTCTTAAAAATACAAAGACAATCGGTCGGTTTGCCCACAATTGTCGAAAATACAATCAGTTATGGAGTCGTTTCGGTTGGAAACCCAACCTTTAAGCGTAAAGATAGAAAGGAAGTTCAATTTGATTAATTTTTTTTAATAAAATAATAAATACAATTAAAAATTGTATTTTATGAATTATTTTTTTAGAGAGAAAAAAAAAGATGAAAGTAATTTTTTTATAAATTATCTCTTTAATGCCCGATCCCGCACATGTGCGGGATGATCAAATTTTTTAAATAATAAACCAAGAACCTTCAATCACTCCACGAAACAAAGAAAGAAGTGAAAAAATAATTTTTTCACTTATTGAAAATAGGTTTTGGGCATTAAAGAGATATTAAATAATTAATATCACTTGGTTGATATTTACTTAAATCACCATCAAATTTAACATTTTTTTCAATTATGGTTCTTATATTGTAATTTATTTCCATTTTTTTTGCCAATAATAAAAGGTGAGAAATTGACCTTAAAACAGTGAGAGATTCTGGTACAAATTTTGAACCAGAAATAGAATTGAAATCAAATATTCCAAAATCTAATTGTATTTCAGAGAAATTAATTTCTCTATCACCCAATATATAATGAATTTGATCCAATAAATTTTTACATTTATGTGAGCCATTGCAAAAAGTATCGTTTAAATAAATGGTATTTTCAGCATAAAGAAAGTTAAATAACAAAATTTTCATACTTATTCTGAAATTTTCAGTAGTTTTTAGAATACATCCATAATCTATTAGAATAATTTCATCATTATTAAAATCATATAAGAAATTACCAAAATTTAAATCTCCCATGAAAATATTATCTGACTGTAATTGAAAATATATTGAAATAATTCTAATACAAATATCTATTCTTTTATTCTCAGATAAAATTGGAATATATTTATTTATCATATCATGATCTTCGTATTCATACACAAAATGATCAGAATCGCATAAAAAATCTATTACGTTTACAGTCCGACTTTTAAATAGTTTTATATTAGGATTATTATGTACTAAATAATAATTATTATATTCTAGATCCATTTTTAGTTCATTTTTTATTCTTAATTGTAAATCTTCTGAAAGATCTATAATTCCTTTGTTAATTATTCCAAAAAGGTATGCAATATTGAGTATGCTTGTTTCTTCATTAATAATTTTTTTTATGTTTTCAGGTATAACTTTTATTGAAATTTTTTTTTCTTTATAATGTCCTTGATAAATTATACCCATAGTACCTCTGTGTTTTGCAACTATTTCTTTGTCATCTAATTTAGATAATAATTCTTTGGAAATAATTTCATTTGCTTTTGGTACATTATCCATATTTTCTATAAAAATATCATTATGTTGACTTATTTTCCCAACCATACCTTCATTATTTCCAGAAATATATCTATGCAATGTGTTAAAATAATTCATTTATATAAAGTCTCTTTTTTATTATGTAAAAAAGTTATTATAATTTATTTCAATTTTATTTTTTTTCATTGATTAAAATGTATTTTAAATAATTTACAACATCAATGCCTCTGTTTTTTAAAATTAAATTGAAGATTTACTCGAAGATTGTAAATATTCATATAATTATGTAAAAACTTTATTATAATTAAAAATTATAATAAATTAATATATTTTAAATTTCATATGGCCATTTGATATTTCATAGTATTTCCACATTTGTAATTTTGTATTTTTATATCTTTTTCATAATCTAAATTTTCGATATCCTTCAAACATTTTATTTCTTTATTAAATTTTATGGTGGGAAAATTGTATCTTCTTCTTTTTGATTGTAAAATAAAATTATAAATGTGATTAATATAAATATGTAAATTGTTACCCATGAAGACAAAATCGCCGGCTGTATATTTTTCATTTTCATCACTCATAATAGATGCCAGCATGTGAGTCAAAAATGCAATATGAATTATATTTAAAACTAGTCCACAACATGTATCAACAGATCTCATGAATAATGTAGAATGCAATTCTTTGTTTACTGTGTCAACAGTAAAACAATATAAAGTGTGACATGGTTCTAAAACACCCATTTTTAATTGAGAAACATTGTAATTAGAAATAATATGTCTTCTACTATTTTTATCTAAAATTAAATTTTTAATTAAATTATCTAACTGATCTATACCAGTTTTTTCTTTATTTTTCATCCATTTATCCCAATCACCCCCCCAATTCCTAATCTGATAACCATAAAGACATCCTATATTTCCTTCTGGTACAATACCTTCTAATCCACGATTTTTAATAAATTCACAATTAGTATTTCCATCCCAAATATTTATTCCTTTTTCTTTGATTGAAGTTGTATCTGTTTCACCTCTCAACATCCACAAAAATTCTTCAATAGCTCCTCTGAAAAAAGTTCTTCTTGATGTAATAACTGGCAAAATATTATTTCTAATATTTATTCGAAACATATCACCATGTATAGACAATGTACCGACATTTGTACGATCTTGTTGATAAAACCCATTTGAAATAATATTTTGAATAATTGAAAAATAGTTATTTTCTCCTTCATATTTTAAATAATAAAGTTTATAAATGAAAAATTCATAATACTCATTATCGAAATCTTCACTTATTAAATTGTAAATAAATGTTTCTCCTTTTGGTATAAAAGTTTCCAAGTTTATAAAAGTTTCAAATTTTATATATTGAAATTGCGGAAGATTATTTGTTGCTAAATAAATTTCATCTGGCAAATAATGTTTAAAAAATTCTTCATAAATTTTACTCCCACCACAAATCCATATATTTTCAATATCCTCATCCATAATAGCATCAATTAAAGCCGCATGAATTGAATCGAAAACTTTAAATCCGTCTCTTTCCTTTATGGTATTAGAAATAATATAATTTTTTCTATTTGGTAAAGGATTTAATAATGTATCAGCTGTTACTCTACCCATTATAACAGCATTTGAAAACGGATTTCCATTTGTTGTTTGTAATTTAAAATATTTTAAATCTGTTTTCATGAATTTTTTACCAATGTCAATTCCACCATTTTCATATGCTTCTACTATTACATTAATTTTTAAATTTTGAAGTCTATTTCTATTATTTTTTTCATAATTAAAAGTATTTAGTGTATTCTGATTGCTCATTTTATAATTTTATTTTTATAAAAATAAAATTAATCAATTTTATTATACAATATAATATATATTAGTATTTTTTAATTTAATTTGTAAACTCACTCGAACATTGATCTGAGCATTGATTAGAATATTCTGAACATTTATTTGTTGAGCATTGGTCAGAATATTCTGAACATTTATTTGTTGAGCATTGGTTTTTACAATCACTTTTGCATTTATTTTTGCAATTTTCTTCTATTGTATTATTAAATAATTTCATTTTTGATATATCGTAACCTAAATCTCTGCCCAAACATAATAATTTATCGTATAATTTTTGAGGTATTTTACTATTACGAGCTAAAATACAAAGTGAATCCATATAAGGGGTTCCAACTAAGGAAACCTCGCAATAATCTACATAATGAACTAAATAATTTGGACCTAATTTTTCATTTTGTATGTATCCAATAACATTTTGTGTATATTCGGGTGTATTTGTTGGAATTGGAACATTATTTTGGAAAATTAAAACTCTTAAAGCAGAAGGAGTTAGTTGATCTGGTATTGTTGCATGCGTAACAATATTACTAATAGCTATTCCTATTTGATCGTAACCAATATTATATAATTTTATAACACAGTCGTTTAATTTTGTATAAATTACACTTTGGTTTGCAAATTGAAGATTTTCTTCAGAAGATTGAGGAATTCTACTAATAACATTCCAACGACCAACATATTTATTAATATTAAAGTCACAAACCAATTTTGCATTTAATTCATTTTGATCTACAACTGGTAAAATTGTTAAATTATTAAGATCTCCTATAACTGCAAAAGTATGAATCGTCTGATTTCTAAAAAATACATTTACAGCTAATTTTAATAAAAATCTTCCATTATGACTTATATTTACGGGGTTAGAAAATTCTCCTAATTCCAAATCATGATATTTTGCTTCCAAATATGCAAGAGCTTTAACAACTTCAACACCTCTTATACTAAAATTTAAAGGGGGAGCTCCTTCTAAAAGTTGCATAAAACGAAGTTTAACTGTACCAGTATCTGGCATACATAAGCGATCATGAAATATTTTAAGTTTACGATCACAATTTCCGGAAGCTGATATAGTATAATGATAATCTTTTAATTTACAAAAAATTTCACTTAATACTAACATACCATTATCTTTCCTTATAACTTCAATGCATAATTTTTTGCATTCTATAAATTTGTAAGCAGATACATCTTTGTATGTTAAATTTTCAAAAACAAGTTTCCCATTTAACCATATATCTACAGAGGATATATCAATAATTCCAATTAAAATTCTGAAATGTGGCATTTTCTATATTTACAGTTAATATCTTTTCGGACTTAAATAAATTTTGAGAGTAATTTCTTCGTAATTATTTTTCATAATTTTGCATATTAATTTTTTAACCTTTTAACCTTTTATATGAAATGCATCAATTTCTCCTTCTTTTTGTTTTTTTCCATTAATATACCATTCAATTTTTTCTCCACATATTAAGGCTGGTAGATTATTATTACGATGTAATTTTCCATGTTGATACCATTTTTTTATTCCATTTTTATATATTATAGAAGGTTGATCATTATCTCGATGTAATTTATTATTTTGATACCAACATTGTAACTCTCCACATATTAAGGCAGTTCTGTCGTTATTACGATGTATTTTATCATTTTGATACCATATTTTTGTTCCATTATTTTTTATAATGGCAGGTTGATCATTATCTCGATGTAACTGATCATTTTGATACCATTTTTTTGTTCCATTGTTTTTTATAATGGCAGGTTGATCATTATCTCGATGTAACTGATCATTTTTATACCATTTTTTTGTTCCATTTCTATATATTACGGCTGGTAAATCATTATCACGATGTAATTTATTATATTGAAAATAAAATTGTGTTCCATTTACATCAAATATTAAATTATTTTCTTTCATTTTATTTTAAAACAACTTATAAATAAATAATCAATTAAATATAAATCATTGTTAAAATTATTACTCTTTCAATTAAATATAAATCATTGTTAAAATTATTACTCTTTTATTTAAATTTATATTTATATATTTTTAATGATGATTTTTTTTGTAATTATTTTTCATAATTGAAAAAGATTTAGTTTCTCTTATTTGCTTAATACTTATACGTTTTGATGGATTTTTATTTAACATTAATGTTAAAAGAACAAAAGATTCTTTTGTTAAACCTTTAACATTAAATTCAATATCATCTTTAAGAATTTGTCTTATTGTTTCACGTCTATCTTCAGAATAAAATGGAAATTCTCCAGTAAGTATTACATAAAAAGTCACCCCTATCGCCCAAATATCTGATTTTCTTCCTCTATATGGCCGTGCTGATATTAATTCCGGAGAAGCATACAATGTAGTTCCAGGCCAGTCTTTTAAAAGTTTACTATTTAATTCTTGAAAAGTCGCAAACCCAAAATCTGACAAAACAATATCCATAGAATCAGAATTAGAAACTAAGATATTTTCTGGTTTGATATCTCTGTGAATAATATTATTGTTGTGTAAATATTCTACTGCATCCAAAAGCTGATCTAAAATATGAAAAGCTTCGTCTTTTGAAAATTCTCTTTCTTTTAAAAGAGAATAAAGATCACCATCTTTAATATAATCCATTACACAATAATAATTATTTTCGTCTTCATTCCATTCAATAACTTTTAAAATGTTTTTGTGATCTAATTTGCTTAATATTTGGCATTCGTCTAAAACAGAAGATAATAATAATGGTGTAATTTTCTTTTTATCTACAATTTTTATTGCTACATTCTTTCCATCAATTGTTTTTGCTTTTTTTATCACTCCAAATGATCCATTTCCGATAATTTCATTTGAAATTTCATATTTTTCTAAAAAATCATTATTACTCATTTTATAAATGAGTAAGACATTTAATATGGAAATCACTATTTAGGTTTAATACAAATTACGCATAAATTAATTGCAAATTTAATCACTAGTAAAATAATAATTTTTTTACATATTTAAAATGAATAGAGAATACAAGATATTGAAAAACAACATTGGAGATTTTTTTATTATTTTTGAAGGTAAAAGATCTATTACTACATCTTACAACTCCAAATATATTTTATTGAGTGGAGACATTTCAATGTTATTTGTAACTAACGGATCGATTAAAAATGTAGAAGTTAAGTCCGAAAGTATAGGAATCATTATTAATGTATCTCTTGTTCATGGATGGATTTTAAATAGTACATTGGTTGAAATTTATCTTAATAATAGTATTATAACTAGTAATGTGAATTTAGAGGATATGGAAGAAGAAGTGGATTCTGAAGATGATGAGATTAGACAAGAAGTTTCTAGTATCGTGGATGACGTTAAGGCTCTCATTGCGGAGATGCGATGAGATGAGTCATTATACATATAATGATCTTTTAGGACTTGATGATCTTTTAGGACTTGATGATCTTTTAGGACTTGATGATCTTTTAGGACTTGATGATCTTTTAGGACTTGATGATCTTTTAGGACTTGATGATCTTTTAGGACTTGATGATCTTTTAGGACTTGA
>Ga0315288_10004064_pt1 | contig 18615 bp, 15 predicted proteins | sample YL17G11_20_MG_FD_203454 | JGI IMG/M metagenome (GOLD analysis project Ga0315288, IMG submission 203454) | Sediment microbial communities from Yellowstone Lake, YNP, Wyoming, USA - YL17G11_20 | ecosystem: Environmental > Aquatic > Freshwater > Lake > Sediment | place: USA: Wyoming | collected... | reverse complement strand
TCCCAGGACCCCCGGCCGGTTCCTCCGGAGCCATTCCAGCAGGCGGTGCTGGTTCCTCTCCTCCGTCAGCACCGACCCCGCCCCGCGACGCTCGAGGACGAAGTAGGCCTCGCCTTCCCGGTATCCGGCGTGATTCTGCCCGATCACGAGACAGCCCCCTTCCTCCAGGCGCCCGAGAAGGCGCCGGATTCCCGCGAAGAGCTTGTCCGCCGGGTAAAACTCAAGGTTCAGGCAGTTGCAGCACTTGATGATCTGGAAGTCACCATCCAGCTCGTCCTCGAACAGGTCGAAGTCCTCGATCTCGACGGTGAAGCGCCGGAGGAGGGGGTTCTTCACGGGCAGGCGGGCCAGCGGCTCCTCCGGCGGGTGACGCCGGGGCCAATCGTAGACGTAGAGGAGCACCGGGCCGATGCGCCGGTAAGTCCTCTCGCCCCCGGCGTTGTAGACCTCGCAGCCGAGTGGGCGGCGGCGGATCAGAAAGAAGTTGTACTTGTCGAAGAGGCGGATCCGGGCGGCGGGAAGCGCCTGGAGCAGGCGCAGGGAAGCCGAGCCGTCGGAAGCGCCGATATCGCAGATGCGCGTCAGACCGCGCGTTTGCGCCCGAGAGATGACGCAGGCGTCGGCGAGGGAGTTCCGGTTCAGCCCCACCGTCTTCATGACCCGGCCGGTTCTCATCCATGTCACCGCGGAGGCGTACAGCCTTCCGTTCTCCGGACCCGGCTCCAGATCATTCAGGCGGGATAGAAGCTCCGGACTCAGGCGCAGACGGAGGAGCCGGCCCAGGACGGGGTGGCGGCAGAGGAGCCGGGCGAGCCCCACGCGGTTCGCGGTCAGGCCGCTGTTGGTAAGGGTGGACCTCCACATCGCTTTTCACCTCCCCCGGGGCGAGGCCGCCGAGTGGACGCGCAGATAAAGGTCCCGGACCCGGCCGGCCATGGCCTCGGCGCTGAATTCCGCGAACACTCTCCGCCGCCCCGCCTCCCCCAGGGACCGGCCCCGATCCGGAAGAGAGAGCAGGCGGACGGCCCTCTCCGCGAGCCCCTCCGGATCGTCGGGCGGGACCAGGTGGCCCGTGGTCCCTTCCTCCACCAGCTCCCGGCACCCTCCCACGTCGGTGGCGACCACCGGCCGGCCAGCGGCCATCGCCTCCAGGATCGCGTTGGGAAGTCCCTCCTGGCTGGAGGTGAGGAGCAGGAGATCCATGGCGGCCAGGAGATCCGGCGTGTCGTCCCGGAAGCCGGTGAAGATCACCTTCGAGTCGACGGCGGCCTCGAAGGCGCGGCGCCGGACGTCCGCGAGGCAGGGGCCGTCGCCCACCATGAGAAACCGGGCCTCCGGAACGCGCGGGGCGACCCTCCGGCAAGCCTCCAGGAACCACTCGGGCCGCTTCTCCGGCGAGAACCGGCCGACGAACCCGAGGACCGGGGAGCCGGAGGGGATTCCCAGGGAGGAGCGGGTCCTGGCCGGATCCGCAGTGGAGGTGAAGCGCGATATGTCCAGGCCGTTGGGGATGACGTCGATCTTGTCCGGCGGGACACGATAGAAGGCGGAGGTGAAGGCCGCGCCCGTCCTGGAGTTCACCACCACCCGGTCGCAGCGGCGGTAGACCAGCCGGTTTACCCGGGCGGTGGTCCGGGAGACCGTCGGGTCCATGGCCCGGTTGGAGGCCAGGAAGGGACGCCGGCCCGCCAGCAGGATCGCAAGGTAGGAGTAGAGATTCGGGCTGTTGGCCATGGAGTGAACGACATCGAGGCGATCCCGGGAAAAGAGGCGGGCCAGGGCCAGGACCCGGCGCGGCTCATAGCTTTTCCGCCGGGGGAGGACCCGGAGGGGGACCCCCGCGGCACCGAGCATGGGGCCGAAGGGCTCCACGACGGGAGAGAGGCAGTAGACGAACGGCTCGCATGGCCCCCCGAGAAGGCGGGTGGCCAGCTCGTAGGTCTGGCGCTCCGCCCCTCCCCGGTGGAGCTGTCCGATGACGATTCCCACGCGGATCCGCCCGCTCATACCGGGGCTCTCCTCCGAGTTCCTGGCTCGCGCCTCCCCGGCGGTCATCATCGGATCGAGGCGGAGGGCGTTCCCCGCCCGGACGGGTGGAGCGCGGCGATCTCCCGGTAGAGGGCGACGTGCCGGGCGAGGCTCGATGCCAGGGTGAAACGGGAGCCCAGGAGCCGCGCCTGGCGTCCCAGGGCCTCCACCCGCGACGGGGAGGCCTCCAGATCGGCCAGGCAGCCGGAGAGCCGGGCCACGTCAAAGGGGGGAAGCAGGAAGCCTTGCTCACCGTCCCGGAGCTCATACCCGGCATAGTCGGGGAGGCTCCAGATGACGAACGGGAGCCCGCTGCTCATGGCCTCGAGGATCGCAGCGGGGAATCCCTCGCCCCGGGACATCAGGGCGAAAACATCGGCCGCGCGCAGGTACTCCTCCACGTTGCCCACCCGTCCCGTGAAGTGCACGGAGTCCGCCACCCCGGCCGCCTGGAGGCGCACCCGGACCGACTTCACAAAGCTGCCGTCCACGCGCCCCCCGGGGTCGGTGGGGCTGTCAGGGCCCACCAGAAGGAGCTTCCCCCGCCGGCCCGTCTTCAAAAAGCGGATCCAGGCCTCGGCCAGGAGGTCGATCCCCTTGCGCTCGGAGACTGCTCCCACCGTGACCACCGTGAACTGATCACGGGGGAGTCCCAGGCGCTCCCGCAGGCCCGCCTTCTCCTCCGGGCCGGCGCAGGGGAAGAACCGGGCCGGGTCGCTCCCGTTGGGAATGAATCGCACCTTCTCCATGGGATAGCCGGCCTTCCGATAGGCCTCCATCTGCAGGCCCGAGCAGCAGACGTAGGCCGCGGCCCGGGAGAAGACGGCGTTCTTGACCCTCCCGAACCGCTCCTGGAGAATGCCCCCGGGATCGTCGCAGCGGTTCTGGACCGAGGAGACGATGACCGGCCTGTTGAGGATCCGGCCCGCCAGGGTCGCCGCGTAGACATAATGGGCGTTGCCCATGGTGTGGATGAGGTCGTACCTGCGCCGGAGCGCCAGGAGGGCGGGGAGGGACATCAGGGAGAAGGAGTAGGCATTGACCCGGGGGAAGGCTCCTCCGCCCGGGGAGGGGAGGCGGCAGACGCCCGGCTGGTCCCCGCCGGGAATCCCCCGGTTGCCGGTGAGGACGATGGACTGGAACCCTTCCCGCAGGATGGCGTCGTGGACCAGGCGGAAGAACTGGGCCCCGCCGCCGAAGACCGGAGGGTAGCGGTGAATGCAGAACAGGACACGGGGGTCGGGAGGAGCCGTCCCTGGCGGCGAATGCATATACTCCGCCGCGCCGCCGGGGCCCGCCCCCACGGCCCTGCCGAGAATCTTCACGGGAACAGTCCGGGCGGACAGATCATTGTGCCGTAAAGGGCGAAGGGCGATCAAGAACACCGTCGGGGCGGGGAGGAAGGATGGCGGATGGCCGCCGGTCCCACCGGGTGTCTCCGGAGAGGGTCCACGGCGGGAATTCATGGCGGGGAGCGAAGAACCGTCGCGGGATTCCGGCCGGCTGGGGTAAAATGACACGTGCGATTCAACCTGTCGTGAACCCGGCATCGCGTCTTCAGGAAGGCATGAAATGATCCTCGTGCGGGCCCCTCTGCGGATCAGCTTCGTGGGTGGCGGGACCGATCTTCCGGAATTCTACCGGAAGCACGCCGGGAGGGTCATCTCCGCCACCATCGACAAGTTCGTCTATGTCCTCATCAACCCCACGCCGCTGGTGGACAAGTTCACGGTCAAATACCAGAAGACCGAGATCGTGGACCACCCCTCCGAGCTGGAGCACACCCGGCTGCGGGCGGCCCTGCTGGACCTGGGAATCGTGGACAGCGGCATCGAGGTGGGGTCCTTCGCGGACCTTCCTGCCAGGACCGGGCTCGGCTCCTCATCAAGCTTCTCGGTGGCACTCGTCCGGGGGCTGCATGCCTACCTGGACCGCTCCCTGAGCAAGGCGGAGGCGGCGGAGGCCGCCAGCCGCCTGGAGATCGAGCTCGTGAAGGAGCCCATCGGGAAGCAGGACCAGTACGCCGCCTCCTTCGGCGGGTTCAACGTCTTCCAGTTCAATCCGGACGATTCGGTGGAGATCCTGCCGGTGCTTCTGGATTACCAGATGCGGTCCCGCCTGGAGGACCACCTGCTGCTCTTCTACACGGGGATCACCCGGCTCGCGTCCAGCGTCCTCGGAGAGCAGCGCACCCGGATCGGGGAGCACTTCGGGACCTACCGGGAGATGGCGGAGTCGGTGCCGGAGTTCTCGAGGCGGGTGCTGGACGGGGACCTGGAGGGGATGGCCCGGATGCTGCACGAGGGATGGCTCCGGAAGAAGACCCTGGCCTCCGGCGTCTCCTCCTCCCTCATCGACTCCCTCTACGAGACGGGGCTCTCGGCCGGAGCCTGGGGGGGCAAGATCCTGGGCGCAGGAGGGGGTGGATGCCTTCTCCTGCTTGCGCCCCAGCCCGGGCATGGAGCCGTGAGGAGCGCGATGGCCGACCTCGCCCGACACAGCGGGCTGGCCGGCTTCAAGGAAATCGGGGTGCGGTTCGTCCAGTCGGGGACCGACATCGTTTACAACAACCAGCACAGGCGTTCTCGCCCGGAGTGAGAAATGGAGAAGTTCATCCGCAGCTTCGTGGAGGGGGTCACCCGGGTCATGGGGAATCTGCCGGTCCGGGAGATCGCGAGGGCCATCAACATCATCCAGGCCGTCTATGAGCGGGACGGCCGGATCTACATCTTCGGCAACGGCGGCTCCCTGGCCCTGGCCACCCACTGGGTCAGCGATTTCAACAAGACGGTCTTCAGCCACAATCTGGACCAGGAGACCCGGCGCTTCCAGGCTATCCGGCTTCCCAGCACCGAGGAGGAGCTGTCGGCCTGGGCCAACGACGTGGGGTACGAGATGGTCTTCGCCGGCCCCCTTCAGAACTACCTGCAGGAGACCGATTGCGTCATCGCCATCAGCAGCTCCGGCAACTCCCCGAACATCATCAAAGCGGTGGAGCTGGCCCGCCGGCGGAACGTGCCCGTCATCGGCATCTCGGGCTTCGACGGCGGCAGGCTGAACGAGCTGGCGGACGCCAAGATCGCGGTGGAGACGGAGAAGGGGAGGTACGAGATCGTGGAGGGGATCCACGCCGTCGTCCTGCACCTCATCACCAAGTACTTCCAGGACAGCTTCGACCACCAGATCCGGAAGCGGGCGGCCGGCTAGGAAGATGGCGCCGGGGGCCGGCCGGAAGCGCGCCGTCTTCCTCGACCGGGACGGGACCATCAACCGCGAGGTGGATGTCCTGCGGGATGTCCGCCAGCTCCGGCTCCTGCCCGGCGCGGGCGACGCCATCAGGAGCCTGAACCGCCGCGGGTTCCTGGTCATCGTGATCACCAATCAGCCGGTGATCGCCCGGGGCTGGCTCTCCAGGGACGGAGTGGAGGAGATCCACCGGGTGCTCTCTGAGCGGCTCCTCCGGCGCGGCGCCCGCCTCGACGCCTTCTACTACTGCCCCCATCACCCCCATGCCGATCGGATCGAGTACCGCACCCGGTGCCGCTGCCGGAAACCGGGCACCGGATTGATCGCGAAGGCGGCGAGGGACTTCGGAATCGACCTCTCCCGGAGCTTCCTGGCGGGGGACAGCACCCGGGACATCCTGGCGGGGAAGCGGGTCGGTCTCACCACGCTGCTCCTGGAGACCGGCTACGGGGGGAAGGACGGGAAGTACGTGGTCAGGCCGGATTACCGCGCGAGGGACCTCCGGGCGGCGGTCCGGATCATCATTTCCCTGAACCGCCGGAGGCGGCGTTGAGCCCCTCGGGCCGTCCCATCCGGCAGGCGGTGATTCTATCCGCGGGCTTCGGGAGCCGGCTGAGGCCCCTCACCGACTCGGTGCCCAAGGCGATGGTCTTGGTCGCCGGGAAGCCGCTCCTGGAGCACCACGTGGAGTGGTTCAAGAGCCACGGGGTGCGGGAATTCTTCGTGAACCTCCATTACCGGCCCGACGCAATCCCCGAGTACTTCGGTGATGGGGGCGGCTGGGGGGTCCGGATGGAGTACGCCCGGGAGCCGGAGATACGCGGCACGGCTGGCGGCGTGAAGAGCTTCGAGGCCGCGCTCGACCCGGAGTTCTTCGTCATCTACGCCGATGTTTTCAGCCGCCTGGACTACGGGAGGATGGCGCAGGCCTTCCGGGCCCGGCCCGATGCCCTGGGGATGGAGCTCATCGGGAACACCGACCATCCCCACGACTCGGACCTGGTGGAGGTGGCGGAGGACCTCCGGTTCCTGAAGATTCACCCGAAGCCGCACCGGAGCCTCCCGGCGCGCTATCACTCCATGCGTGGCGTCTTCATTTTCCGCCGGGAGATCCTGGCAGAGGTCCCCCCGGGCGTCTATTACGAGATCGACCATCAGCTTCTGCCCCTCGTCCTGGAGAGGGGAGGGAAGTTCTACGGCCACCTGTCGGCAGACTACACCCGGGACGTGGGAACTCTGGAGCGCTTGCGGGAGGTGGAGGCCTATTGCCGGCCCCCGGGGGAGTGATTCTTCCGGAAGGCGGGGTAGGTGGCTGCGAGATACTCTCGAACGCCGGCGTCCAGGGTGAAGGAGGGCCGCCACAGGATCCGCTTCCGGGCGCGGCGGGCGTCCAGCGCAATCTGATAGACCTCTCCCTTCCGGAACGGCGCGTAGCGGGGCTGCTTCGCGTAGCCCATTCGCCCGGCCAGGGTGTCGAAGATCTCCTGGTCGGTCACCTTTCTCCCCCATCCCAGGTTCAGGATCTCGTTCCGGCCGCGGCGCAGCCCCAGGACGTTGGCCCGGACCACGTCCTCCACGTAGAGATAGTCGCGGGCCTTGCTGCCGTCGCCGAAGATCGTGGGCCGGACGCCCCTCTTCATCAGCCCCGCGAAGATCGCCACCACGCCGGCTTCGCCCCGGGGATTCTGGCGGTGGCCGTAGACGTTGGGATAGCGGAGGAGCAGGTAATCGAAGCCGTGGGTCCTGGCATAGAAGCGGATGCACTCCTCCCCGAGGAGCTTCGAGAGGCCATAGGGGGACAGGGGAGTGGGAGGAGTGTTCTCTCCGGCGGGGATCTTCCCGGGCTCTCCGTAGATGGCGCCGCCGGTGGAGGCGAAGAGGAACTTCCGGATGCGGCTCTCGCCGGCCGCCATGAGGAGGTTTACGGTCCCCTGGACGTTCACCTCCAGGGTCGGCAGCGGGTCCCGGAGCGATCTCACCACCTCGGCGATGGCGGCCTGGTGGCAGACGATCTCCGGCTTCTCCCTGCGGAAGATCCCCCGGATTCTCGTTGTGTTCCGGATGTCCTCTTCGTAGAATCTCGCCTTCGGATTCAGGTTCCTGCGGAAACCGGTGGCGAGGTTGTCGATCACCGCCACCCGGTGGCCGAGGGCGATGAAGCGGTCGACCAGATGACTCCCGATGAAGCCGGCCCCGCCGGTCACGATGATTTTCATGGCGGGGATTATAGCAGTTCCTCCGCCGCCCGTGCCCGGGCCTTCGCCCGACCCGGAAACCGCGACGAGGGCGGACGGAGCTTCTCATGACGCCGGCCCGCACCCCGCCGGGCGGGATTCCTCCGCGGTTTCCCCATGCCTCCCTCTCGCGCAAGCTGGCGGCCTGGTACTCTCTCCACAGGCGCCGGCTCCCCTGGAGAGAAACGCGCGATCCTTACCGAATCTGGGTCTCGGAGGTGATGCTCCAGCAGACCCAGGTGGCGACGGTCGTCCCCTACTACCGCCGCTTCCTGCGGAGGTTCCCCAGCCTGCGGGCCCTGGCCGCGGCCCGGGTCGAGGAGGTCCTCTCCGCCTGGTCCGGGCTGGGCTACTACCGCCGTGCGAGAGCCCTCCACGCCGCCGCGAGGGAGGTGGTGGATCGACTCGGGGGAGAGATCCCGGCCGACCCGTCCCTCCTCCGGAGGCTTCCCGGCGTGGGCGGCTACACGGCAGGCGCTCTGGCCAGCATCGCGTTCGGCCTGCCCGAGCCGGCGCTGGACGGAAACAGCCAGCGGGTCTTGAGCCGGCTCCTGGCGCTGGGGGGCGATCCAAGGTCGCCCGTGAACCGGCGGGTGATGGAAGAGGCGGCGCGAAGGCTGCTCGAAAACGGGGTGCCCGGCGACATCAACCAGGCCCTCATGGAGTTGGGCGCGCGAATCTGCCTTCCCGTCTCCCCCCGCTGTGACGCCTGTCCCGTGGGGAAGGACTGCCGCGCCCGGGCACGGGGTCTCCAGTCGGTCCTCCCCGAGACATCGCGAGGTCGCCCCACCGTAGGAATGGAGGCGGCGGTGGCCATCATCCGGCGGGGAAAATCCTACCTGATGATCCGCCGGGACGGGGAGAACCTGATGACCGGCCTCTGGGAGTTTCCCGGCGGCTTCCTGAATCCGGGGGAAGATGCACGGAAGGGCCTCGCTCGGATCGGCCGGGAACGGCTGGGGGCCGCCCTCCGGCCGCGGGAGAAGATTGCCTCCCTCCAGCAGGCGATCACCTACCGCCGGGTGAAGGTCGGTGCCTACCGGGCGACCCTTTCCGAGCCGCTGCCTGCGGCGCCGGGGGCGCGCGGTGCGGTGCGGTGGGTCCGGCCGGCCGATCTCCGGGGACTCCCTCACGGATCCGCGACGCGCCGGATCCTGGAGAAGATAGATCCCGATCATCCGGTGAAGGCCTCTTCCCGTGCCCCCGGGGGTCGCCGGTGAGCGCCGCGGGCGTCCCCCGAATCGAGTCGCTGGACATGGCAGGCAGGGCCGGGATCCTGGAGGGGATCCTCCGCCTCCCCGCCGTCCCTCCTTCCCGGGCCGCCCTCCTCTGCCATCTCCACCCTCTCTACCAGGGGTCCCTGCACAGCGACGATGTCCGGACGGCCCTGGATGCCCTCTGCTCGAGGGTGCCGGGGGTGCCCGTCGCGCTGGTGGGCTACTCCTTCGGCTCCCGGGTGGGGTTCGAAGCGGCGGCCGGAGATTCCCGGGCGCCGACCACCTGTTCACCGGGGATCTCGGCAGGCTGGAAGAGACCCTCTACCTGGAGACGGCACACTAGAGAGCCGTGCGTTCAAGGACCTCGTTGCGGTCTCCGGCGTTCCTGGAGATGCGCGGTCCCGGCCGGGGGAGCACCTTCGGGAAAACGGGTCCGGCGGGGAGTGCGCCGAAGGTTGACCGGCCCTCCGGCCTTCGTGGATAATCGCCGCCGGCCGGCCCGGCTCCGGCCGTCCGGGAGGGCGTGATGGCCCTGAAGCTCTATCACTTCGAAGCCTGTCCCTACTGCGAGAAGGTCCGCTACGCCATGCGGCGGCTGGATCTTCGATACGAGAGCGCCGAGATCGATCCCGCCAACCGCTCGGAGGTCAAGGCCCTCTCGGGACAGGAGCTGGTGCCGGTCCTGGTGGACGGGGAGGTGGTGGTCCACGACTCCACCCGGATCCTCCGCTACCTGGTCCGGATGCACGGAGGGGGCAGGCTCCTGCCGGACGATTCCCGCTCCCGCGGGCTGGCCTGGGTCATCGAGGAGTATGCGGACGAGGTCCTGGGCCCTCTTCTCCGCCGGGCCTCCCGCGGGATGGACGCCGCCGGACGTCCCCTCGACGATGGCGGGAGGAACGCCCTGAAGACGGAGATGGCTCACCACTACGAGGCCCTGGAGCAGCTTCTGGGCGGGGAAGACTACGCCCTGGGGAGCCGCCTCACCCTCGCCGACATCGCCCTCTACGCATTCATTTCCCGCCTGGAGCTTTACAGCCCCCGGGGTGTTCCGCCCGAGTATCCCAAGATCAGGGCGTGGTATTCCCGGATGAAGAGCTGACCGGCACCGGACCAAGAAGAAAGGCGGGCGGAGGAGGGTCAGGCCGCCGCGCTGGAGCGGGAGGAGTCGAAGAAGGCCTCGACCTCGCCGATGAAGGACTCCACCGTCGGGAGCGACGAGATCTTCTGCCGCAGGCGCCTGCCGTTGGGCAGGCCGTGGGTGTACCAGCCGGTAAAGGTCCGGATCTTGTGCAGGGCGAACCGCTCCTCCTCCTGCTCCCGGAGCAGGCGGAAATGCCCCAGGATCATCTCCCGGCGCTCCTCCAGGGTCACGGGCAAGACCTCCTCCCCGCGCAGGAGGGCCGCCGTCTGGCGGAAGATCCAGGGGTTCTGCACGGCGGCACGCCCGATCATCACCCCGTCGCATCCCGTCTCCTTCCACATGGCCAGGGCGTCCTCGGGAGTCAGGATGTCCCCGTTCCCGCTGACGGGGATGGACAGGATCTCCTTCAGCTTCCGGATCGTCCGCCAGTCGGCCCTGCCGGTGAACATCTGCCGGGCGGTGCGGGCGTGCAGAGCGACGGCGTCGACGCCGCTGGCCTCGCAGACGCGTCCCAGATCCAGGTAATTGCTCCGGGTGTCGTCCAGTCCCAGGCGAAACTTCACGGTGAGCGGGATCTTCACGCTGTCCCGGCAGGCGCGCAGGATCTTCCCGGCGGCTTCGAGGTCGCCCATGAGGGCGGCGCCGGCGCACCCCTTCAGGATCTTGTTGGCCGGGCAGCCCATGTTGACGTCCACGATGTCGGCCCCGAGACCCTCCACCACGGCCGCGGCGTCGGACATCCGGGAGGCGTCGGAGCCGTAGATCTGGATGGCCAGGGGCCTCTCCTGTTCGTGGAACCGCATCAGGGACCGGGTCCTCCCGCTCCCCCGGGTCAGGGCCTCCGAGGAGATGAACTCCATGGAAACCACCCCGACGCCGCCGATCCGCTTCAGGATCCGGCGGAAGTACTGGTCGGTGATCCCGGCCATGGGGGCCAGAATCAAAGGGGGGTCCACGGCCACCTTTCCGATGCGGAACACGATGGATCTCTCCGGGAACGGCCGCCCCCGGGAGACAGGGCGGCGGGCCATCAATATACCGTGAAACCCGCCGCGGCGGGCCGCGATGTCGGCCGGGAGGGCCGCGGCACCGGGACCCACCCGGACAACCCGGAGACCCGGGACGCGGGCCGTCCTACGTGCCCCCGGGTTCGGCCGTTCGGGGAGGGGGGGGGTCGCCCATAGCGGTAACCGGCGGGATGGGCTATACTTTGCCTCCGGTCCGGCGTGGTCTCCTCCACGGAGATCCTGCGGGGCCGAGAAGGAGATGCTGGGAGCGGGCCGCCCGTGGCCGGAAGCCGGCCGGCTCCCGAAGTGAGCTTGTGCCCCCGCGCGATGTCTCGTCCGTGGGGGCGATGACGAGATGACGGAGCACGCCCGAGGGACACCGGAAAGCGGAGTCCCCGGCGGACAGGCTCCAAGGAGATCCATGGCAAAAGCGATGCTGATCAACGTGACCCACGCGGAGGAGAGCCGCGTGGCGATCGTGGAAAATGGTGTGCTCGACACCTTCGAAATCGAGACTCTCAACCGGGAAAGCATCAAGGGCAACGTCTACAACGGGATCGTCGAAGGCATCAACACCACCCTCAGCGCCGCCTTCGTCCGCTACGCGAGCGACCGTCCCGGCTTCCTCCCCATGGACGAGATCAACTTCAAGAGCATCCCGCTGCTCCGGGGGAGGGACGAGAACGGCCACCGGCAACAGATCCGGGACCGGCTGGAGCGGGGGCAGAGGATTCTGGTCCAGGTCATCAAGGACGGCTTCTCCACGAAACCGGCCAGCCTGACCACCTACTACTCGCTCGCGGGCCGGTACCTGGTCCTCATGCCGGGCTCCGACAGCTCAGGGATCTCCCGGAAGATCGAGGACGCCGAGCAGCGGGAGCGCCTGAGGAAGATCGTCGAGGAGCTGAACCCCCCCGAGGGGTTCGGCATCATCGTCCGGACCGCCGGGTTCGACGTCTCCCGCACCGAGCTCCAGCGGGACCTCAAGTACCTCCTGAAGCTCTGGGAGAACGTCCTGCGCACCGCCAAGGACCAGGCGGCGCCGTCCTTGGTCTACCAGGAGCGGGACCTTGTCATCCGCACGATCCGCGACTACTTCACCCACGACATCACCGAGATCTTCATCGACAGCAAGGAGATGTTCGAGAAGGCGCAGATGTTCTTCCATGAGGTCATGCCTTCCAGGAAGAAGATCCTCAAGCTCTACACCGAGGATCGCCCCATCTTCACCCGGTACAACCTGGAAGAGCAGATCGAGAGCATCTACAAGCGCCGGGTTGCCCTCAAGTCCGGCGGCGAAATCGTGATCGACGGCACCGAGGCCCTCACGGCCATCGACGTCAACTCCGCCAAGTCCCGCCGGGAATCGAACATCGAGGAGCTGGCCACCGGCACCAACCTGGAAGCGGCGGAGGAGATCGCCCGGCAGCTTCGCATCCGGGACATCGGCGGGCTCATCGTGGTGGACTTCATCGACATGCGCGCCCAGAAGAACATCCGGGAGGTGGAGCGGGCCCTGAAGGAGGCCATGAAGCGGGACAAGGCGAAGTACGACGTCACCCGCATCTCCAAGCTGGGGCTGATGGAGATCTCCCGGCAGCGCCTAAAGGCCCAGAAGGCCGCGGGAAGCTACGTCTCCTGCCCCGTGTGCGGAGGGCACGGCCTGGTGCGCACCACCGAATCGGCGGCGCTGGCGGTCCTCCGGAAGATCCACGCCCGGGTGCCCCGGGGCGATCTCGCGGCGGTCAAGGTCGATCTGCCGCCCGAGGTGGCCGTCTACCTCCTGAACAACAAGCGGGAGGACCTGGCGGGCCTGGAGAGGCGGTACAAGACGAAGATCTCCGTGGCCCCCACCCCCGGCATGCGGCCCCACCAGTCGGAGATCGAGTTGGTCACCAAGGAAGGGGAGCCGGGTCGCCTGGAAGAGCCGCAAGCGGCGCCTTTGCCGCAGGCGCAGCGGGAAGAGCGCCACGGGCGCCACCGCCGGGAGCGGCCTGCCCCCGAGGCAAGGAAGCAGGCCCCGGAGGCTGCGCCCGCCGAGGGCCCTGCCGCCGCTCCGGAGCCGGCCCCCGGGCCGGCGGCCGGAGAGGAGGCCCCGGCCGGCCCTGTCGCCGGAGCTGCCGGCGCCGGGCAGGAGACGGCGGAAGTACGCCGTCGACGACGCCGTCGCCGTCGCCGCCGTTCCCACCGCGGCCGGGAGCAGGGGAGCTTGGCGTTCCCGGGATCCCCGGCGGAGGGGGTTTCCCCGGAACCCTCCGCGTCCCCGGAGCCGACTCCCGGCGGGGAGACGGGCCCCGACTCTCCACCCGAGGAGCTCCCCGGGCCGTCTCCCTCCGCCGGAAGCCATCCGGAGGCCGCCGCCGCTTCCGAGTCCTCCCCGGACGGGGAGAAGCCTCTGAAGAAGAACCGGCGGCTCTGGTGGCGCAAACGGCCCACCCGCGCCAGGACCCCGGCGGACGGAGGGGCGGGGTCGGAGGGAGAGGACGCGTCCTGAAAGGGACCCGGATCCAGCTGAAACACTGAGGGAATCTCTGCGTAAACCTGCCTGAGAACGCAACCCGGACAGAAGGCCGGCAGGAGAGGGGCGTAAGCCTGCCCGTGACTCTGCGGGAAAGGGGGAAAGATGTCCGAGATCCAGGAAGCACAGGCTCCCATGAGTTTTCCGGCGAGGCTGGCGGGGATCTTCACGGCGCCCTCCGGTGTCTTCCAGGAGGTGGCCCGGTACCCCACGTGGCTCGCGGCGCTCCTGGCGGTCACCCTGGTGACCGCGGCGCTCAACGGGGTGGTACTCTGGAGCAAGACGGGAGAGGCGGTGGTGCGCCAGCAGTTCCAGGAAGCCATCGAAAAGAGCGGCCGGGACATCCCTTCCGAGGCGATGGACAGCCAGATCGCCATCTACCGCTACATCGGGCCGGCCAGCATCGTGGTGATCTTCCCCGTGATGACCCTGGCCCTGTCCGGCCTCGTCTACCTGATCTTCAGCGTCGTTCTGGGAGGGGAGGGGACCTTCAAGCAGGCATTTTCCGCCTACGCCCACTCGAGCCTGATCGGGATCGTGGGGGCGGCGGTGGCGACCGCGATGATCTTCCTCAAGGGGAACGTGAAGTCCTCCACCGCGATCACAGCTTTCCTTCCCTTCCTGGAGGAGAACTCCTTCGTCTACAGGTTCTGCCAGGGGCTGGATCTCTTCATCATCTGGCAGCTGGTGGTCCTCTCCATCGGCATGGGAATCATCAGCAGGATGAGCACCCGCAAGGCGGCGACGGCCATCTTCTCCGTCTACCTGGTGATCTGGCTGCTCATCACGGTCATCCGGCAGGCCATGTCCTGAGGCGGTGCGATCCGCCTTCGTCAGGTTCGGAGCGCAGAAAGGTAAGGGCTGAGAAGAGATGTCCCGAGGGAAGAAGATCGCGGTGGCCGCGGGGGTGGTGGTGCTCATCGCCGCCGTGGTGGTGGTGAACCTCAAGTTCGAGCGGAAGAAGAAGGTCACCGTGCAGACGGAGAAGATCGAGTACCGGCGCCTGAAATCGGTGGTCACCGCCTCCGGCAAGATCAAGCCCAAGAAGCAGGTGAACATCAGCGCCAGCACCATCGGCAAGGTGACGAAGCTCGCGGTGGCGGAGGGGGACATGGTCACACAGGGGCAGTTCCTCCTCCAGATCGATCCGGCGCCCCTGGCGGCGGAGGTCTCGGCGCTGAAGGCATCCATCGCCGCGGCGAAAGCCGGCCTGGCCCAGGCCCGGGCCGGCCTGGAGCAGGCCCAGCTGGAGCTGAGGCGTCTGAGCGAGCTGAAGAAGAGCGATCTGGCCACCGACCAGGACATCGACCGGGCCAGGACCAGCGTCCAGGTGGAAACGGCCCGGAACCAGGCCGGCGAGCGCGAGATCGAGCGGCTGGAGGCCAATCTCCGGAGCGCCCACCACATGCTCTCCCAGGTGACCTTTGACGCGCCGCTGGCGGGGCTCATCACCGTCATGAACATCGAGGAAGGGGAGAACGTGGTGACGGGCACCATGAACAATCCCGGGACCGTCCTGATGACCATCGCCGACCTCTCGGAGATCGAGGCCGAGATCGACGTGGACGAGACCGACGTGGTGGGAATCAGGATCGGCCAGCCGGCCTCGGTCGCCATCGATGCCTTTCCCGGGAAGAAGTTCAAGGCCGAGGTGGTGAAGGTGGGGAACAGCGCCGTTGCCGCCACCAGCGTCAGCGCCACGGACCAGACCACCAACTTCCGGGTCACCCTGGCGTTGCGGGAGCCGGTGCCCGGGATCAAGCCGGCCCTCTCCTGTTCCGCCGACATTACCACCGCCGTGCGGGGCCGGGTCCTGTCGGTCCCGATCCAGTCCATGACCATCCGGACGCTCCCCGGGGAGAAGCCGGCCGCGGCGTCGAAATCCGGTGGAAAGGCGGAGAAGGGGGACGGCGTCCGGGCGGCCTCCGCTTCCGGAAAAGAGACCCCCGGGGCGGGGGACGTTGCGGCTGACGACGACACCGACGAGTCCCGCAAGGAGCGCGAGAAGGAAGGGGTCTTCGTCATCCGGGGAAGCGTGGCCCGCTTCGTGCCGGTGAAGACCGGCATCAGCGGGGAGCGGTTCTTCGAGGCGCTGGAGGGCCTGAAGGAGGGGGACGAGGTGGTCACCGGCACCTACCAGGCGATCCGGGACCTGAAGGACCAGGACGCGGTGAAGGTGGACAACACCTCCAAGAAGAAGGACGCCGAGGAGACCCGGAAAGGCTGAGGCGGTGCTGATCCAGACCCGGGGACTGACGAAGCGGTACGAGGTGGGAGGTGAGGAGATCTACGCCCTGAGGGACGTGGACCTTGAGATCGATCGGAACGAGTACCTGGCCATCACCGGCCCTTCTGGTTCCGGCAAGACCACCCTCATGAACCTCCTGGGGTGCCTGGACACTCCCACCCGGGGAACCTATCTCCTCAACGATCAGGAGGTGAGCCAGCTCTCCGACGACAGGCTGGCGGAGATCCGGAACCGGGAGATTGGCTTCGTCTTCCAGACCTTCAACCTGCTTCCCCGGGCCACGGCGCTGCACAACGTGGAGCTGCCGCTGGTCTACAGCGGCATTCCGGCCGAGGAGCGCCGCGAGAAGGCCCTCCAGGCTCTGCGATCGGTGGAGATGGAGGACCGGGCCACCCATCGTCCCAACGAGCTTTCCGGAGGCCAGCGCCAGCGGGTGGCCATCGCCCGGGCGCTGGTCAACACCCCTTCCCTGCTCCTGGCCGACGAGCCCACCGGCAACCTGGACAGCAAGACCGGAGAGGAGATCCTCCGGGTCTTCGAGCGCCTGCACTCCCAGGGCCAGACCATCGTGGTGGTCACCCACGAGAAGACCATCGCCTCCCGGGCCCACCGGGTGGTCTCCATCCACGACGGGCGAATCTCCTCGGACCTGCGGCAGAAGGCCTGACCGTGCCTTTCCTGGAAGGGCTCCTCATCGCGCTGCGGGCCCTCTGGGCCAACAAGCTCCGATCCGTCCTCACGGTCCTGGGCAACATCATCGCCATCACCTCCATCGTGGCCGTGGTCTCGGTCATCCAGGGGATGAACAGCTACGTGGAGAACAAGGTGGTGGGCCTGGGCGCCAACGTCATCGTCCTCCGGCGGGGTCCCTACATCGTCACCAGCCACGAGATGGCGGAGCAGGTCCAGAAGCGCCGCCGGATCACCACGGACGACCTTTCCGAGATCCGACGGTCGGTGACCTGGGCCCGCTTCGTCGGCGCACACGTCTCCTCGCCGCACCGGGTGCGGTTCCAGGAGCGGTACGTGGACCTGGTGGAGATCCAGGGACAGGGGCTGCCCATCCTGGTCCCGGCGAACTTCGAGGTGGAGCGGGGAAGGCTCTTCTCGGCCACGGAGATGGAGCGCGCCCGGCCGGTGGTGGTGCTGGGGTACGAGGTGGCGGACAAGCTCTTCGCCGGCGCCGATCCCCTGGGGAAGGACGTGAAGATCGACGAGGTCAGCTATGGTGTCGTCGGCGTGGCCGCGGAGCAGGGCTCGGTGCTGGGGGTCAGCCAGGACAAGATCGTGGCCATGCCCATCTCCTCCTACCAGAAGCAGTTCGGCAGCCAGGGGTCCATCGAAGTCCCCATGGAGGCGGTGAGCGACGAGGCGGCCGCGTCCCTCAAGGACGAGGTCAGGATGGTGATGCGCGTGCGCCACCGGCTGAAGCCGCAGCAGGAGGACGACTTCGCCCTGGAGACCTCCGAGTCCCTGACCAGCTTCTGGAAGCAGATCTCCGCGGCCATCTTCAGCGCTGCCTCGGGCCTGGTCTCCCTCTCCCTGGTGGTGGGAGGCATCGTCATCATGAACATCATGCTGGTCTCGGTGACGGAGCGCACCAAGGAGATCGGGATCCGCAAGGCGCTGGGCGCCAAGCGTCGCCACATCCTCTGGCAGTTCCTCATCGAGTCCGTCGCCCTCTCCACCCTGGGGGGGATCCTGGGCGTGCTTCTGGGGTGGGGCCTCTGCTTCGCCATCCGCGCGGCGACGCCCCTGCCGGCCATCCTGAGCCTCTGGTCGGTGCTGCTGGCCCTGGTCGTCGTGTTCGTGGTGGGTATTGTCTTCGGAATCTACCCCGCCAACCGGGCGGCCCGCCTGGACCCCATCGAGGCGCTGCGCTATGAGTAGGTCCGCGCGGCTGGCGCTGTGGGAGAACTTCCGGATGGCCCTCTCGGCGCTGAGGGCCAACAAGCTGCGGTCGGGACTGACCATCCTGGGAATCGTCATCGGGATCATGGCGGTGGTGGGGATGACGGCGCTGGTCCGGGGTCTGGACACCTCGGTGCAGGGCCTCATCCAGGGAGCGGGGCCCCACATCCTCTTCCTGAGGAAGTTCGAGCCGGCCCTCTTCGTCGGGGGCCTGCCCGAAGAGCTGCGTCACAGAAAGGACTTCAAGGTGGAGGACGCCGCCGCCATCCGGGAGCTGCCCTCCATCCGGGAGTCCTGCCCGCTCGTCCCCGCCTTCGGAGTCCTGACCTGCGGCAGCCGCAAGAGCGAGCCGCTGATCATCATCGGCGCTTCGGAGGCTTTCATGGAGGTCCGGAACGTCCAGATCGACGCCGGCCGTTTCCTGAGCCGGGAGGACGTCGACCACCGGCGCAACCTGGCGGTCCTGGCCGAGGGGCCGGTCCTGGCCCTCTTCCCCAACCAGGACCCCATCGGGAAGAGGATCCGGATCGGAGCGGAGCAGTACACCGTCGTGGGGACCTTCAAGAAGTTCCCGAACCCCCTCAGCCGGGAGCCGGACCAGTACGTGGTGATTCCCTTCACCACCCACCAGAAGCAGTTCGGCAAGGGGGAGATCTTCATCGACTCCGTCCCCTGGAGCCCCGCGGTGAAGGATGCCGCCATCGAGGAGATCACCCAGCTCATGAGGGTCCGGCGCAAGGTCCCGCTGGGAAAGCCCAACGATTTCTCCATCCTGACGCAGGAGACGCTCCTCAAGTTCTGGGGCGACATCACCCGGGGACTCTTCGCCGTGATGGTCGCCATCTCCTCCATCGCGCTGATGGTGGGAGGGGTCGGCGTGATGAACATCATGCTGGTCTCGGTGACGGAGCGGACCCGGGAGATCGGAGTGCGAAAGGCGATCGGGGCCCGCCGGAAGGACATCCTCTGGCAGTTCCTCATCGAGGCTTCCATGCTCACGGCGGTGGGAGGAGTCTTCGGCATCGCCCTGGGAGTGGGACTGGCCTGGGCCGTGAATCTCAT
>Ga0315288_10004063_pt1 | contig 18630 bp, 8 predicted proteins | sample YL17G11_20_MG_FD_203454 | JGI IMG/M metagenome (GOLD analysis project Ga0315288, IMG submission 203454) | Sediment microbial communities from Yellowstone Lake, YNP, Wyoming, USA - YL17G11_20 | ecosystem: Environmental > Aquatic > Freshwater > Lake > Sediment | place: USA: Wyoming | collected... | reverse complement strand
AGCGCCTTGAGCTAGAAGTAGTAGTACATGCGATTTTCAAAATACTACTACTTCTATTTCGTTGCCGAAGGATTTGCCGAATGTTGAAGAGAGGGTTCTGTTTGAAGAGCGAGAACTCGAAGAAAATAGCTCTCTTCAACGGCCTTTGGAAAAGGAGACAGCGAACAGGCCTGAAAACGAGCCCAGGGCCAGCCAGTTTCAGGTTCACTCGGGTGAACTTTAGAATGGAGACACGGGGCTCTAATTTGAAAAGAAGCCTGTTTCAAGAGACAATATATGAAGAAGACGCGCAGTTTCTCCATGCATGCAAACCTCAGTTTCAAGAAAAAACCGCTGAAAAGACCATAGAGCCCCATGGTGTTTCTGTTTCTGCGCATGTATAAAAAAACTATCTTTTTTTTATCATCCCGTCGCGTCGTTCTCATGCAGTTTTCAACATGCCCACGGGGGGCTCTGCTGTAATGAAGCTTCTCTGCAGCCAAAAACACGTTTCAGATAAACTGCAAAGTCTTGACATTAAACAACTTGAAGCCTTAAAGGAGTCTTTCCTCAAGAATGATCATCCGCGTTTCAGGAGAGAATTCGCGGCTAACCGTCACATGCCCTATGGAACTGCAACAGCTTACAAAGAAGGCGTAAGAAACGCTAGCATGGAAAGAGTGGCAAGGCTCGTCAAGATAACGGGAATGCTACTGCAGACGAAGGTTTACTTGTTTTGGAGAAAATCTTGAGCTGACTTCTGCGAGCCTTCCTGTTCTTCAGTTGGAGGTAAGCCTTTCGTTCTCAGCCATAAGTCTCGCAAAACGATGAGTTTAGCTTGGGTGAAGTATCCGCCTTCCCTGAGTTCTGCTTTGGTGGCGGTTGTGCCTGTAAAATCGTTAGACATACCTCTAGCCTCATCTTGCTAGTAGAGTTCTTGTGCTTTTTCCCAGATCATGGCTCTGACTTGAGGCCAGAATTTTCCTTTGCTCTTTTTGGCGTCTGAGTTGAGCATTCTATTATACCTTAAAGAAAGTGAAGACAATCCTCTAAAAAAAGGTTAGATTCACGTCGAAATTAAAAAGCCAAAAGCTTTTCGAAGATGATTTTCGTACGTCCTGCCTTCTGTGAACGCTACAAATGCTACCAACGATCACTACTCTTTTATAGCGAAAATGGCATATTCTGTGCGTGAATAGTAAGCTGAGTGTTAGAGAAAATCCACGACATACTGTAAATCACAACAGGAGTGGCATGATGAGTTACATAAGGGATGGTAGGGCTCCTATTCCAGAGTCAGAAATGACATCAAAAGTTATGAGCGCAATCAGAGCTAAGAACACGAAACCTGAACTAGAATTTAGAAAAGCGCTTAGAGAGGTTGGGATACCTGGCTATCGCTTGCATTGGAAGAAGGCGTCTGGAAGACCTGACATAGCGTATCCCGGATATAGGGTTGCCATATTTGTGCATGGTTGTTTCTGGCATAGATGCCCATACTGTAACCTTCCCCTGCCAAAATCGCATACTGATTGGTGGGAAAAGAAACTTGAAAGGAACAAGCTGAGAGATGACGAAAAAGTCCGTGCCTTAGAAGCTGCGGGCTGGACGGTGCTGGTTTTTTGGGAGCATGAAATAAAGGCAGATGCATTGGAGTACGCTAAAAAGGTAAAGGTTATTTTAGATCAAAAACGAATGTGATTGTCTGATGGAAGAAAAAACAAATGGCATCACGGTCCTAGACCTCTTTTGCGGTGCAGGGGGATTTAGCGAGGGCTTCCACCAAGCCGGCTTCAAGGTAGTAGCCGGAATTGACAATTGGGAAGCAGCTTGTCGAACCTTCAAAAAAAACGGGCTCGGCGAAGGCTTAAAAATTGATTTACTAAAAACTGACATTGACAAAATTATTTCACTAAAAAGCAATTTAGAGAAAGATCATGGTACAATCGATGGAATAATTGGCAGCCCTCCCTGCACTGAATTCTCTTACTCCAAAAATGGCGGAAGGGGCAATATTGAAAAAGGAATGCTGCTCGTGAGAAGGTTTCTACTCTTTATTGCTATTTTCAAACCCAAATTCTGGGTTATGGAAAATGCTCCTCGTCTTGAAAGCGTTCTAAATAAGGAATGCACGGGTTCAAAAGAACATGGGTGGAGAATACCTTACGAAAAGTTGGATATTCCACGCAACAGATTCTCAGAACTTAACCTCGAAGGAGAATCATTGAGCATTCCAAGAGGAGCTTTCTACGTGGCGTCGGATTTCGGCACGCATCAGAGCAGAAAAAGATTCATTGCAGGCAATTTCCCGACTAAAGGAATGGAAGAACAGAAGGTAAGAGGAATCGACACCAGTCTTGGCGCTCTACTAAACACACTGGAAAGCGGTCTCGAGAGGTCCTCGAATGGATTTGTCATCGATCCTAACTATCCTTATCATAAGGTGAGAGTGAAAGACCTCAGAGACTACTATTATGACACATCACTTCATCCAATGTACTGGGAATCGATTAGGCATTCCAAAAGGCGACATATACAATATGGGCAAATGCATCTTCCGGAACAACTAGATGCTCCAGCAAGAACAGTATTAGCAGTATACTTTCCAATATCAAGAGAAGCCTTAGTTTTTGAAACAGCCCAACAAGTCATGTACCACGGAAGGCAAAGAAGAATATTCAGGCAACCTAACGTCCGGGAGGTTGCTTGTATACAAGGGTTCCCTCTCGATTTCCAGTTAGTTGCAAGTGCGATAGGTGATAGGTACAAACTAATTGGCAACGCGGTTCCTTGCCAACTTTCGTTCGCGATTGCCGAAGCGGTATCTAGTGAGATAACGCAACACCTTCCAGAGGTTCAAGATAAAGGTTTCTTGGAAAGAGCGAACTCAACCCTGGCAAGACGAGAGAAAAACTGCAACGTACCCATAGTAACGAAACCACAACTGGTTGTTAACGAAGCAATTAATGTACGTAAATCCAACAGAGAGTTCCATGCAAAGAGCACTAAACGGATTCGAAGGAAAGTCCTTTCCTCAAGAATTGAAGGCAACTCGTGTGAAGTGATTCTTGAGAATATCAGCATGAGTCAGGGAAAAGTAGTTGGCGGTGCTTCTTGGAAGGTTTGTTTACAGAAATTGAAGGGAATCCCGTATCATCAGGTTTACTTAGACGAAAATAGTGTCCCGCAAATGATAGATTCATTAAACAAATCAGCAAATGCTAGAAACTTTAGGACTTTACTAAAGGACCTTTTGGATGAATCTGCCAAAGGAATACCATTATTAAAACCTGACTGGATTGAATTCCCTGGTTGGTCAAACGATATTGAGGCTTATCTCCCGTTCATTACAGAGGGGCGAGCAAGACTGCCTTCAGTTACCTTGTTTCAGAAGTTCTTCACCGAAAACATGGAGATCGGAAATTTTGCCAGCCCCATAGACTTCTTTGATGGCCTCGATGCGATTATGCTCCTTGTCTTCTCTAAGAAAGAATACAAAGATTTTCAAAGCAGCATCATCCATGTAGATACGTTGAAAGATACAGAGCATTATGCTCATAGATGCGCTCCGTGGATAATATCTCAATTGACCAATGTGAATGTTCCTCTTGTGACCGTTATGTCTTGCTTTTTATCTGTTAATGTTCTGAATAGAATGTACCAAAATGATGATGGAGCGACAGGAGAATATTCCGCTTCCCTTAGAGCAGCGCAGAATGTTATTGACAAATGGTTTTCATAATCTACGTCCAGCGGGTCGATAAACGTAACATATCATTGCGCTGTTCGAATTATTCTTCCCAACTTTTGCTTCCATGGAAGGTGTCAAGTATGCTCAGCTTCATCTCCTCGTATTCCCTGCTACCATAAGGCGCATAGCTGATTATCTCCTCGCTCAGTTGCGTCCCTGAAAACGTCAGGTTCGCCGAGCCGTGGATTACGCCTATGGGCGATATCAAAGCCTTCTTGTGCATCGACCCGAACAGTCCTTTGACCCTTAGATCTATGTTGCCGGTTCCTCCGGAGGCTAGTTTCTTGAGGAAGCATTTGACATCATCTTCTGAGGCGCGGTTCTCGTCAACACAAATCGAAATTTTGAATCCTTCTTTTTCTAGCCACAAGATTATGTCTGACAGATGTCTTATTTCTCCTGGAAGCCCGGCTTCTCTCCGATGATACTCTATTGCTTCCAGCATTCGGTTGGAAAGCCCTATATCATCAAAGTCTACGTCACGACAATCATAGAATACTAGGGCAATTTCTTTGCGTGAACCTTCTAGAAGACCAAGGATATCGACGTATGCCGACATCATCAGGTTGTACCACATTATCCTCTTGAAACCCAGAGACTCTATTCCATGCGCGCATCCATTGAATTCTTTTTCAAAAATCCGCAGACCGTGGACATCAGCATCCCTGACTATCAGTGAAGCATGTGGTGCATCCCTGCATCGTTCTATTTCAAATCCTATCGTGAAAGGAGCTGAAATGGACCTTATCCTTCTATTCGCCAATTCTATGCAAACCCGAGTTTGGCGTCCTATTTCGACACGCGCTTTTCCAGTCGCCAAATCAGCCACAGACAGAGTCTTGTATTCTTCGACAAGCGCCCTTGATGTTCCGAACCATTCATCAAGAACAAGTTTATCAACAAACGCAGTACCCAAAAACCCGATTATCGCGCTCATGTTAATAACACATTCAGGGCAGCCGTTCCAGCAAATCGTCGTTGCTCTAATCAAGTCATCGATTTCAAGTTCACATTTCTGTAAGAAACTTCCTGGGGAAAGTGCCATCAAGGGCAACTTCCATGCATCGTTTCGACCGGTTACGCCAAGCTTTTTCCACGTCTCTCCACATACTCGAAGGACCTCTTCAGAGTAACGGCTAACGTAGCCCAACTCGGGCAAGCCTTCTTGGGCCTGGTTCTTTAGTTTCTGAGTGTGTTTTTCAAGAGCATCCATGTCTGTATGAAACTGAGGACATTGGAGCAGCTCTTGTTCTAACAATCCCAGGAAATCTTCTGTGGGTAACAATCTTGATGCATCAGTCTGTCTGTGCCTCTGGATATTCATTATGTGCAAGTACCGTCTTAAGACATCGCAGCTCCCATTGCCGTGCGCTGTTCTATCGTAAAGAAAGACTCTGTATTCGTTCTTTTCTATGCCCTCCATGTCAACACTGTAACCAACGTCCTCCTCTTTGCTTCCGCAAAGACGTTGCAGCGCTGATAAACAAGCAAGCCCAAAAGTGTTCAGCAAAGTTTGGGTAATCCAATCCTCAATCTCATTTGTAACATCGATATCAAAACCAGCCATAATCGACGCGAGTTTGGTTAGATTATTGACTTGATTCTCAATGTCTCGTCTGTCTTGCTCCGTGAGTTTGCTCTCGTACTCCTCTTCCTTGGCGCCTGCTAGCACCTTCCCCTGATAAAATAACTTGGCTGCGTTTCTGAACTCTACTTCGGTTTCCAGTATGTCTTTCAGGGTTTTCGGGAGTTCGATTATTGCTTTTGAGTCGATGCTCGGGGATGCGGCGATTAGAACGCCAAGCAATTCTTCGACTATTATTGGGCTAATCCCTGTTCCGTCAGGTAGTTTTTTCGAACTCAGGGCGGCCTTTAGCACTTTTATGAGGGATGGTGCCCATTTGTTGTCATATTCAAGCATCTCTTTCTTTATTTTCAATACAGTTTGACTAAAGGTGGGCGTTGATAACTGTAATGAGACCCCTTCTGTGCGGAAATAGTATCCGAACCCGATGTTGCCTTCGGCATCTCGAAACATCAGCGTCCCGTTGCCCACGGTTCTGCTCGTGTATGATCGTGAGACTGAACATACATAGTCATAGACCTCAAGTTTCTCGTGCCACATGACAGAGTCAAGAACTCCATCGAAGATGGGATGCAGTATTTTTTTCCTCGCTTCAAGCCCTTTTGTTCCATCATTACCCTCTATGACAAGCTGGTCTTGGTTGGTCTCATTCACCAAGATTCTAGTCCCTTCATCAGCCACAATATGAACCCAACGCTGCAGGTGACTTTCCGGAATCTTAACTCGCTTGCGACCAGGAGTGAATCGGTCAGTTTCTTCCTCATCAATTGGCTCTGCTTCAGTATCAGCTTCCGCAGAAAATGGAGAATCTTCATCTTTGTCCCCGATTGTTCGCGTTTTCTCGTTTAGGGTAACGTATTTTTCGTATACCTGTCTAAGGGTTAATTTCGTTGGTGTGTAAATTGTGAGAGTCTTCGACGGAAATCCCGGTGGGGCAGGAACAAGTTTTTTGCTAACTACGAAACTGCTACCCTGACGTGATATCTCAGAAAGTTGGGCGATGAGAACACCGCCTTCACGCGAGTCGAGTTTTCCGACAAGGGTTTTGTTTGCCATTTTCCCCAATCTATACGTCCAAGTTCCAGGAATAAAGCTGAACAAAGCTTCACTCACTAAAACGTGACTCTCAACCTCGCCCTTCTTGTACAGGGTTACCGCTGGCTCAAACGGGTTTACAAACAAACTAGTAGGTGTTGTGAACGCCGGGTCCCTCTTGAGCAGATTGAAAATCGGTAATCCTTGAAGCGTGTACGATAGGTAGTAAGCCATTGGTTTGTTTTCGTTCTTAAACTTGTCATACTGTTGGTAAAAGTACACCGCGATTGGATTTTCGCCAGCTGCTTTCATTCCCTCCAGTCCACTAACTATCGTCGCAAGACAGTGGTCCTTGATGAACGTGAGTTTTTGGGTTTCGTCCTCTTTTTCTTTCGCCGCCTTAAGCTCTTCGATTCTCGCACCTATCCTCTCCGAAATCTTTCTAATGCGGTTCGGTTCTATCCAACCCGAGGAGTCCAATTGGTCGAGCTCCTCAAATTCATCAGAAAGACCCAGCAGTAGGGGACTGATGCTTGGTCGAAGATTCTTGTACGATTTTGCCCCCAATGTCACGCATTCCATTTTCCATGACGGATTAGGTGCCGGTATCATAGGAGTGTGGGGGTTAAGGAAACGGACAATGAAGTCAGATAAACAGGAAATCTTTCCATCCGATATTATGCCCGATGTAGGGGTTAGAAAAACATCTATCTCATCTGCAACTTGTCCAATGACGTTGTCAATAAGGTTATCGTTCGGAAAGTACTTTCCCCGTGAGATACCCGCCAGATACTGTGCAATCTCGTTCTTGTGGCTATCTAAAAAGGCTCTAGAATACCGCAATTTTTCAGTGAACAAGAATCCTTTTGAAGGAGAATCTCCAAGGGGGATAACTTCTGGAATTTCTGCTTCAAGAGCCAGGTAGTCCCAGATCGCCATGTACAAAGCACTTCTGAGTATTGAGTCGTTGTGCTCCTTCAACGGGATAGGCTCAAGCTGAGCTTGACTTATGATTTTTCTGGGCTGCCGGTAGTAATGAAGATCGATTGGTCTTAAGGAAAGAAGTGTTGTATTTAGGGAGTTAGAGCCTTCTTCTCTGCCAATGCGGCCTGTTTTCTGCCTATAGGAAGCGACGTTCCTTATCGCTTTGAACATCATGCTTTCTGTGACATTCGGAAGGTCAACGCCCACTTCCAAACTTGGCGAAGCCATCACGACATCGATGTTGATTTGTTCCTCGCTGTACAGATCGTACACTTCCTTTTTTGAAGCTTTGAAAACTAGCTCGCTAAGGTCCTCGTCCAATTCGATATTGGACGTCGTCTTTGAAGAGTGAACTTTTGACCTGGCAATGCTCCTCCACTCCCACTTTGGTTTATCACCAGCCACAATCTGCTCTGCTTCTAAGTCGTCTTGGGCAAACCAAAAACATGCCCCAGAATTGAGGAAGGGGCAGAGGTCTAAGGTCCCGATTTCCAACTCGTCTGCTCCAAAGATTTCTTTATTATTGATGTAGAACGTTTTGATTTTGTCGTCAGGATTCTGAGGGTCCCTGATTACCAGCGTCCCAAGCTTTGCCAGCTCTTCTTTCTGGAGTTTTTTGAGTCTTAACCTTTGTCCTTCTTTGCATTTGCAGCAAATCCTTTTCCCTCTAAATTCCTGTAGAACGGGTTCATATCCCTCTTTTCCACCTTCCACGTTGATTCTTCGTTCTAGCGGATTGAAGAATCGCAGTGCATACGGAATCTCCCTCTCTCGTCTAGAACTCCATGGTTTGTTGTGTTCAGGGTGAGGGCGGGACCTTACGTTTTCTGTTCTTTCATTCTCCCTAAAATCCGAGTTCCATCTTCCGAGAAGGTCTAGGTTGTCCGCAAACCCTATTGTTTTTTGGTATTTGCCAGTCCTTTCCCAAATCTTGTCTCGCCTGTTATGCACAATTATACTTGTTGAATTTACTAGCGTGCCCAAGAAAGATAGTCTGCCTGTGGGTCTTAGGAAGACATGGTGTACCAATCCAACATTAGCGAGATTGTCAGAACGTGACTCCACAATCTTAACTTCTTCTCTGGAAACGCCGAAAACCGTTGAGGCGTGTAAGTCAGGGCTTGCGACGGTTGCCGAGGAGCCTGTCCATAAAAGCTGTGTAGGATAGCAAGCTTGGCGTAGCCTGTCCATCAATCTGACAACATGGCAGCCGGGAATGCCCTCGACGAGGTGAATCTCATCCAGAACCACTCTCTTGACATAAGTGGACAGTTTGTTTATGACAAGGGGATGATGGAGCCTCCGATTCAGCGTTTCAAGTGTCGTGACGATTATCGAAGGAGGGGCACCCGGCTTTCCGTATACGTGGTCGATACCCGCCTTCACCGAGATATTTTGTGAGTCATAATAGTAATGATGTTCGAAGTGAACCGTTAGTTGCTCCAGCCCAATCTTATCGGCCATTTTGCTGAGTGTTTTGGATTGGTCGAGAGCTAAGGCTTTTCGAGGATACAGGAACAAGTGGCACCGTCTCCCTCTTTCCCCACTCAGAATGCCTTCAACTGCTGACACAAACATGGCTATGCTGAAAGCCACAGTCTTTCCAGATCCCACGCCCGCCGTCAGTATCTGGGTTTTATGTTTATAGCGAGGTTTGAACTGTGCCAGTATCATTTCCTTTGCTGATTGAAACTGAAATGCAGAAAACTGCGACTTTTTCCAGTCCGTGGGTTCAAAGTAGCTCGCTATGCCTATCACTGTCATCTCTATGGCTTTTCTCAAATTAAATGTAGAATTGTCATCCGCGATTTCTGCAGCCACAGCGGCTATCAGTTCATTCATGAAGGTCTCTGCGGGTATACTTCTGACAGGGACCGTCTTGTACTCAACCAGCCACCTAACAGAGTCAATCCCTTGCCGACCCCTGAACCAATACTCATAGTTGTGGCCAAGCAAACGAACCGTCTCGGCAACACGAGTAACGTATCTGTCGTCACCATCTTGCATTGGTACACGCATGAGTTCTCGCTTTTCGACTAAGTACTGAATCAGCTTCTCAAAGTCTTTCAGGTCCTCACTTGACAGAGAAAGGCCGAGTTGCAGCTCTCTCTTAGTCCACATAACAGACTTAATATCCCGCCTATAGGAACCGGGCCCTGACACCTTAGAGGACTCGAATTCATACAGCTTCTTGAGTTGCGCCCAATTGGCTTTTTTATCTATCATTAAACTCTTCCTTCATCTACACGATGTCGTTCTTGTGTTTTTCGAAATAGTCCTGCATAGTTTTCAGGAAACCGACTAGGTGTTTTACGTTAAATGTAAGCTCCCTGAGTTTCCAGTGACTCTTGATTGGCTTTTCCCCCGGTTTGCTCAGTTTCCATGAATCAACAACCTCGCACTCAAAGGTAACCGTTTCCTTTGGGTTTTTCGATGCCATCTTCTGATACATTGCTATCCTTTGTTCTAATGACTCCAAGATTTTCTCCAAGTTTCCGTCAAATTGTGGGAACTTGATGAGTCTTCTGAACCAGAGTGCTTGATGAGTTGGGCATAAGAGAACGCTGTTGTTGGTTGAGAAACCTTTGGCCTCGTCAGGGTATATCCCACCTCTTAGGCAAATCACCCTTTTTACAGTTTCCATTGTGGCGAAACCGTTTGCTTCGAAGGGTGTTCGGCTGCTGCAAATTTGGCAACATTCGTACCAGTTCTGAAGAGTGGCTCTTGTTTCAGCGTAGCCTTCCTCCGCCATTTCCTCTCTGCTTAGAGACCACAGGCTCTCGATGGTCGCATGCTCATTTGTCAGAGCCTTTTCAGTTTCCTCCCACATGCTTGCGGTTAGTTCAGGTTGATTGGCGATTTGTGTTTGCGGAACATAACCCTCGACCACGTCGGGCCAATCGTCCAACTTGTTAGACAAAAGCTTGTACACGATATTTGCGAGTTTCAACCGGTCAGAGTCCGGAAATCCTTGCGCGATACATACATCGCTGATTCTTTCACTCAAGTGGTCCTTCCGCAATGCTCCAGAAGAATTTTCAATGAGTAAAATCACCCATTTTGAACCAGAACGTTCCACAAGCGCTTTTGTTGGAATCTGCTTCTTGATTTTGCCTATTGAATAATCGACGACAATCTGAGTGCATCTTCTTGCTTCTGCGGTGCTAAACCACTCAAAACATGTGAGGTCTTGATATGAACTGAATTTTTGTTTAAGAGCATTGCCAACCTCTTTTACTAGATCGCTTGTTAGCCTGTCTTCTTCATGTCTAGCTGCATCAAACCCACTTTCTCTCTTGAGGTCATTGTCAAAAGAATTGCATCCGCTTCTGATTGCGTACAGCTTCAAATACTCTTTTGTTTTACCATCAATCTTTAAGCATATGAAAGCTACATCGTCCTCGAAATGTTTAGCCAAAGGAGAGTCCTTTGTGTAGTAACAGTTTCTTGGATCCATCCAAATGGATTTATCAGCCTTCTCAGCTGGCCAAAGAGCTTCTTTGGGAAATATTGCTGCACCATTTTTTTCTGTTATCCTGTGAATTAGAGGAAGTATCAGAGAAGACTTGCTTTCATCAGGACTAGCTTTCTTGTAAAGTCTAATCAGATTCAAAATGTCGCTTTCGCCTAGTTCTGAAGCACTTCGGGCACCAAGCTTTTTGAGTATTTCTCCATGTCTACCCGTAAGATCGCGCCCGAGGATATACATCTCGCCAATTGGCCCCTCCTTCAATAAGGTGTCGTCATTCTCGTTTTCTTTGCATATTATTTTCGTGGGGGAAACTAAGTGGTCGCCTATGGGATAGATAGGGGCTTCGCCATAGATTTCCTTGTTTTCCTCATCAACAGATGATGATAGCTTGCTTAGCTCGTCCCAGAGATTCAGTGAGGGAAGGTACTTCTTCTGAAGTAGAGGTTGAAGCATGTCTTCAGGAAGTAGTTTTGGTTTGGCTCCGTCAGCCTGCAAATATTGCGCGTGCTTGTGATTCGCGGGCAGAAAGACTAACGTTTTTAGCAACTCCTGGGGGATCTCTTTCTCGTCCAAAAGCCTAATTTGTTTCGATTCAATCCATTTGCCCCTGGTGTAGTACCCAAAGTCTTCACTCTTCATTAGCTCGATAGCTTGTTGCCGATTAGCACCTACTCTTTTATCTAACTCGTCAAAGAGCCCGGGTGGTGGTTCTTTGTTAGCTTTACGTTTATGTCTAATTACAGCTAAAAAATCAGATAGTTCGGGCTCAACCTTGAAACCTAATACTTGCGCGCGCTGCAAAATCTGTGACCAAACATCAACTTCAGCAACATTTAAGCTATCGGAAGATGATAAACATAAAAAGCCGCTGTAGTTTTCTTCAAGCATTCTCTTGTTCTCTGGAGTTGGAATCAGAACCTGTCTTGGATGCCTGAACGCGCCGTCCTGGGTTGGAACCCAGACGAAGGACTTCAAATCGTCGAGCAAGCCAGGATTCTGAATATTTAATGTCGATGTCAGAAGCCAAAACGCTATTTTGCTCAAACCTTCGCGATATTTTTCTGTTGCCAGCTTTCTTATTTTTTCAACCATCTCTGCAAAATCTGGGGAAGTGTACACACCTAGATTATACAGCGTTTCAGCTGGCCATTCTCGTAATTCTTCGTGCAAAGACCTAAAGCCTAGTATCCCAAACGCGGGTCCAACGAAAGAGGCGAACTCTTTGGCGTTATGCCAGTTTCCCTGTTCATCATAAAGGCAAGGCACTTCGCCCATTTCTTCCCGTGTCAGATAAACTTCAGTATGCTTATTCTTGAAGTACACCTTGAGTGCCTGTAGGAACTGTTTCTTTTGCTCTACTAGTTCAACGTCGTTACATCCGAGAAAATTGCGGAGATTCGCGTCTACAAAAAGTGATTCGTGACGAGGCGAAAGAAAATGGCGAACGAAATTCACGGGTGTGTCACTGGTTTCCATTAGCTTCTCCAAATCAAGTGCCCTTTCTATTTCAGATGATGATTTGTCATCACAACTTCGCAGTTCAAGGAATTTTATCTTAGCCTTTACCTCCCGGGTTAATCCGGGGACCTTTAGAATCTGTATACCGAATATTGAATGCCGTTGGTAGTTCTCCCCGACGTGGCTTGAGTGTGATATGTGCGAAATCCATTCTGTATCTCCCCTTAGCCCTCTGTGTACATTTAGTGTTCCGACAGTGAGTTTTTCGCCTCTCCTGTAGGGAACAAATTTGAGTTCCTTGAGTCCTTCTTTCGGGGCCCAACCTTTTTTCACCAAAATCCTCAGGACTTTTGAGATTATGAGATGGTCCTTTTCGGACAAGTTTTCAAATCGACTTGAGCACTTTGCCACTATTTGACCAATTAGAGTGACTATGCCATCTGGCGGCAATTCTTGAACCTGTTTTGTATGGGCGTCAACTAACTCACTAGACCTGAAGTCATCATGAATAATCTGCTCTTCCAGCAGGAAATCGTTGAGAAACTGAAGTTCAGCTGGAAGAACTGGATAGTCACCTAGCTTGTTTAAACTACCGTCTCTGGCGGGTACAACCGCTTTGTTCAAGGATTCACGCGAACTGTGGCTGCCTATGATGCAATACTTGATTAGATTATCGATGGCATTTCTGTTGACCAATTCTCCGTTCTTTAATCTCTGACCATAAGTAAGCTTACCGTGTTCATTCTTGTTATTCTCAACGAACGTGAAGTAAGTATTCTGAAATTTTGCGTTAGTTATTTTCTGATTTTTCAGTTTTTCTGAAAGAACGTTCTTGAAATGCGGATGGTTAAGGAATGCATCGGTAAAAGTACTTGTTCCCATGGTTTCGAAAGCGTTCTTTTCTTCAGTGTCTTGCGCCCATAAGGCATCTATCGGCACAATCCATTTGTGCATTAAGAAAAGAATGGGTTTCGTTATGAGTGAAGAAATTAGCTTGTCAAAGCATTGCTGGCTTTTCTGAAGCCATTGTTGGTTGTTTTCTTTTCCAGGCCTCATCCATTCCGCAAGTTCCGTGTTTGGGAGGGAGTTTAGTATTATTGTTTGGCGGAGGGTTTCCGGTATTTCCAAGTCATGTACTTGTGTGAGCAAATGCTCGAAGAGCCACTCGTAAAGTTCAACTACATTTAGCATTGTGAGTCTGTACCATTTGCCGTAGGCCCCGTCCATGCCCTCAACATCGACATCCTTACGGTCTTGTGTAGGCCAGAAATGTCCGGAAAAAATGAATTTGTTCTTGCTTCTCCCTGGAAGGGGAATTACGCTGTACAAATAAGCTCTGCCTTCATGTTCGAAGACTTCATTTGCGTCGAACAGAGGAAAAATAACAAACAAGTCTCCCCGTTTCAAATCTTTTTCCAGCATTGCTCTCTCTGTCGTAACTGTAATTGCGCCGTCTTTCTTCTTTCCAATGAAAACTCTGCTTCCGTCTGATGCGTTTCTTTCCCCAATCAGGTAATTAAACCCACGACTATCCTTGCTGAAACGCCAGCCTTCATGCTGAAAACTGTCTTCCCACTCGTCGTTCCAGTCTTCCCGCTCAATATTGCCCACGACGACTGATGCCTTTCTGAAGGAGTTCTCCAATGTGTCTGAATCACTTTTTCGCAGCTTAAAATCCCGCTCAACTTGGAAGCCCTCGTAGAAGTTTTTTTCATGCCAAATCAGTCTGATGGTTTCCAAGTTTTTGCAGCAGAGAAATGCCTGGTGAATGTACGCTTTTAAGTTGTCAAAAAATTCTCGTCTTTTTTGTTTTTCCCATCTGGGCCATTTGTCCTTTTCTTTCCATACGCCGCCGTCTTCTTCTTCCGCTTTTTTGTCATCTCGCCACGGAAATACAAAAAGGACGCCTTTGTTCTTTCCTTGCCAGTATGGTGACTTGCGTTCCTCTTCTTTGAAAGTCCACCGATTTATGCTGGGGTTCATTTTTCCCGATCTGCCGCTTGAATGTATTTCCGGATGATTGGTAATGCGATAGACTGTCTGGAACCCGCTTCCGAAGTGACCTGCGGCCTCTTTGTTTTCTGCTTTATGTAGGCCAAGGACCTTCGAAATCTTTTCAAAATCACTCAAATCGTCAACTGTGCTAGTTGTGGTAAATGCCCGTCCATCATTTGCAACATAGAGTGCCTCTTCTTCAAATCTCAAAACAAGGAGGCTTGACTCTACATCATCAGCGTTTTGAAGAAGCTCCCTGAAAACAAACTTGCTTCCATCCTCGTCCTCGGATCCATGAACCTGGATTCTCTGGGCAATGAAATCAATCAAGTCCAAATCAATTTTATCCTTGGACCTAGCGCATTCTGGGCACGTCCAGGATTTCCATTGGCGTTGCTCAATCTTTTGTTTGTCGGTTTTTCCTCTGTTTGCCCCTTTCCTATCGTGCTTGGGACATTCGATGCAATAGACAAATTTGTCGATTTCACTCATGTTTCAACACTGCCACTAAACGTAAATTGCCAGTTTGAGAATGGCAATCCGAGGAGCCGGCCTCCAGGTTTGCGACAATCTCCATGAGACTGTTTATTCGCACTCTGATTCTAAGCTCGGTTTCATCGTAGTTTTCTTTTAGGGTTTGTTCGTCGCTCTTCTTAGTTCCAGATTGCAGTTGATTTAGCAGTTCACGATATTTCCTGATATCCGCTTTGGATTTAACTAGATACTGCGTTCTGTCTCTGATTTGCATTTGAATGACCCAGTCTTCGTATTCTCGTTGAATTAGATCTCGGGCTTCAGTCGGTATTTCAGCGCTTTCCTTGACATGTGTAATTTTGATTTGACCGTTATTGCTAGCCGTCCAGAGTTCTTTGAAAACCGGCTGAGTCAACTTGTTAATTTCTTGGTTTTGATTGTCCATGAACCAGGTAGACCACTTGCGATTGCGAATAGCCAATCCTTTGAAGGCAAATTCCGTCGTAATCAGGCACCCTGTTCGCTCTAGAACGCCTGTCACTTCCCCTTCAACTCGTAGAACCTCGCACTCCACCGCGTCGAGGATCTCGCTACCAAATAGTGATTGATAAGAAATCTTTATTGCCTTTTGCATCAGGGGGTGAAAATAAGGCAGGTACAATCCTTCGGAGTCTTTGTTGAAGCAGAATCGGATTGTGCCTTCGTCAGTTAGCTCCTCTTGAAGTTCATCCTTAACGTATGCTCTATCCTGGATGTCAACGATTTTCGATAAGGCGGATATGTCAAGGTCATTCAGCCCCTTTAGCGTAACTGAATCAGGCTCTACAATCGCATCTTGCATTCGCTGTTTACCTACAATCATGAAAATTAGGCGCTCAAAAGCCATCCATCTTAGTTCATGAACGCCTCCCGCTTTGGTTTTCATAGCTGTTTCTATTTCATCATCAAACGAGTCATCGATACCCATCAGTGCGTCATTTTCCAGCAGCTTTTGACGCGTGTCTCTTTCATCTAGAGCTTTTATTACCTCGTCAGTATCCAACGGGCGCCCAGCTGCAAGTTTTTCTAACAAAATGTCCGGGAGGTCTCCTACGCCTTCTTCGAAAATCTTGACTCTTTTCAGGAGTATATCGAAAACCTGTTGGTCGAGCGGTTCGTCCAGTAGCAGGTTTATGATTGTGAGTTTTTCGGATTTCTGTCCTACGCGATCTATCCTGCCTATTCTCTGCTCAATTCGCTGCGGGTTAAAGGGAAAATCGTAGTTCACTATGCAATCGGCACTCTGCAAATCTAAACCTTCGGATGTGACGTCGGTTGTAAATAGTATGGCAAAACCCTCGATGTTCTGGAAAACATCTATAGTGTTTGCCCTTTTCTGCTCACTGTCCTCTCCAGAAACCACGAAACAGGTTAGTCCCGTTTCAACTGTCTTCTGCCTAAAATACTCGATTGTGGGAATCCACTGAGTGAAAACGATGATTTTTCTAGCAGATTTGTCATCATGCAGTTGGCGTATCGTTTGTTTCAACTCTTCCCATTTCGTGTCTTCCATAAGAAGACCGAACTTGCTGGCAAGTTCTTCGCATTGTTTCCTTTCCTGCTCTCCAAGGGCTGCCTTCACTTCTTCCTTTTCGCCATCGATCCATACATTGAATCCTTTCATGCCGTTCCTCAGCAAGCCAATCATAGCGGGAAAACAAGAATAGAGCTGGTGTCGGTGTACCTCGGAGAAAGAAGCCTTCAGAAAACTGTCAACCTCTTCGAATAACGCTTTCTCAGAGACTCTAACGATTTTTCCTTCCTGAAAAGCTTCAAAACATCTAGTATCCAAGGTAATTTTCTTATTGCGAATATTTCTTTTCCGCTCCTCACCGACTTCAATCTTTCTGCTTCTCGTGAAAAGGGGCGAGAAAGTGTTTGTATCCCTCAGCTCTTTTCTCAGCAAATCTCTTTTCTCTTTGTCGAAGACGGTCTCAGAATCAGCGATGGCCAATTCCGAAACGATTTTTCTCAGTTTGGTCTGCTGAATAGAGTCATTCATGTTAAGGATTTCTACCTCTAGCTGCTTAACCTCTTTTCTAAAGTCCGCCAAGTCTTCGGGTTTCAAGGGATTTCGGCTTAGCAGCCTATACAGTCGGTTTAGACGAGAGTTAGTTACAGCGGCAACCTCAAATTCCGAGCTCGAGAGAAACCCGGGACGTACAATGTCGAATATCCTTTTCAGGTCAAGCAGTTCGAGATGAACTGGAGTTGCGCTAAGTCCTATCACGCTATTAGAAATCGATGAGAGGGCGATTCCAAGCTTACGCCGAAGAGTTTCTCCTCCTCTACCAATCATATGGTGAATTTCGTCTATAACCAGTAGGTCGAGTTTGCCATCGTTTAGAATTCTCGCTAACGCTTCGTCCAAGGACAATCTTAGGCAATCAAATGAAGCGATACTCCTGAAGCTTTCCGTGTCATCAAGTAAACACCCCAGCAGGTTTCTGCCGTGAAGAATGTTAAAACGTAGCCCGAATCGATACCAAAGTTCCCCCTGCCATTTATACTGCAGGCTAGAGGGACAAAGAATCAATACTCTTCGCAAAGGTGACCTAAACAGCTCGTTTATTATGATGTAGCCCGCTTCTATGGTCTTACCCAAGCCTGTTTCGTCAGCAATCAGAATTCGCCTCTCGGGGTTTTCGAGGTATTTCAACAAGGGTCTAAATTGGTAAGGCTTAAAGATGGTGTTGCAATAGAAGCCTAACTGTGTTTCTTCGAAGTTGGGCATCAATCCTTGCACGACTATTTTCAAAAAACTGTCTATCGGGTGGCGAGATGGAACGGCAGCAGGTTTTAATCTCTCTATTGGAACTCTCACCATTTCGTTCTGTTCTGAATCGATGGGTTTTAACTCAGCTTTTATGGATACCAGCGCATCGATAAAATCGACAACAAAGTAGTAACCTTCCTGACCATTTATCTGGACGAGCTGATGCTTATCGGGGCAAGTAGGGGGCACACTCAAACTAGCTAAACCTTCATTTCACTTCCATCTTTAGTAGCTCAATGCAAATAAAGTTTGGGAACATCAAATCATGATGATTAAGGCGTTTGTTTTCTTGCAGGGTGTCTTTTGAGAGAGCTCATTGAATCAACAAGGATTAAGAGGTCTTTTTAGTCTCCCTCCATTCGTAGTCTGCGGTTCCCGCTTTTCCTATTTCAGGTTAACGTACAATCGCTGGCGAAGACGAGAAAGGAGTGTTCGACGCTTTGGGGTTGCCTTTTCAGAAGCAGAGCATCGTCTTTATGTGTGTGGGGGTAAAGTTTTATCCAAAAAAAGAGGGATTGTGCGGGAAATTGTTGAATAATGTGGTGACGTCTCCAAAGCTCTGGAGTATCCGAAGACCCTTTAATGATTTCGAGTACCCTTTAGTTATTCTACTTGCGTTTCCGGAAATAAGCCAAGCTGGGCTATAAACTGCAGAAGGACCCAGAAAACCCAAGGATCCTGACACTCGGCGAAGTCGAGAAGCTGTGTCCCATAAACCATTTTCTCTGAGAAGTAGATGCTCTCAACCCCCTCTTTTTGCCCTTCAAACAGGCCGTTAAAGGGCCTCTTGGAAGGGGCCTCTGTCTTGAAAAAAAGGCGAGTTGACAACATGCGAGATCATGGAAAATCTTCTTGTGCGAATGTTGAAAAAAAAAGATAGTTTTTTTGCACATGCGTAGAAACAGAAACACCATAGGGCTGAATGGTCTTTTTAGCATTGGTCCCTTGAATCAGGCCTCTGTTTCAAGCTCGTTTTGAAGGGGAGAAATGAGCCTAAATCTCCGAGTTTTTGCCCTTCAAGGGAGCCCGTGGGGCTCTGTTCACAGGCCTTGCACTAGGCCGTTGATTCAGGTTTTTAGAGC
>Ga0315288_10004062_pt1 | contig 18635 bp, 16 predicted proteins | sample YL17G11_20_MG_FD_203454 | JGI IMG/M metagenome (GOLD analysis project Ga0315288, IMG submission 203454) | Sediment microbial communities from Yellowstone Lake, YNP, Wyoming, USA - YL17G11_20 | ecosystem: Environmental > Aquatic > Freshwater > Lake > Sediment | place: USA: Wyoming | collected... | reverse complement strand
AGAATATGACCAAGATATTGCTCGTAGACTGTTCCTAGAATATCAGCATCAATTGCTGAGAAATCATAAGAAACAAAATCATCTTTTGTCCTGTAGAGACCTTGTATGATATCCCTCATGACAACATCGTCAATGTCCAGTGTGTCACAAAGGTGAGCTAGTTTGGGATTGTTTTGGTCGTAGGTGAAGAGCTTGCTATCGTAGTTCCTATCATAGTAAGCAAAAATCTCTTTGGCTTTCTTCCATACGTGGATTTCGTTTTTGGCTTCCCATAACTTTTTTTCTTCCATCTCCCTGTCTTCACAATTTCTGATGAATATCAGCCTGTCTAGGATTCTCTGGATAGCTTCATCCAGATCGTCTTCACTCAAGTGCCTATTTTGGTTGAGTTTGGTTATGTTCTTTGAGAGTGTCTCTCTGAATACTGTGAAATCTGCAAGAAGCTGTTTGTCCACTTTTTGCTTCTTGGTTCTCTTCAGTAGTCTATCTGCTTCTTTATCCAAGAGTCCCTGCTCAAAACTTTCTTTTGACAAGAGCCAGAGTTCTTCAAACCTTGTCAAGTATTCGTTGTAGTCAATCCATCTGAACTGACTTTGCAGGGGATTAATGCTTTTGACTTCTGCATTGAGTATTCTCATATGTTCAAAGTCTGTCAGAACTGCCCATGTACAGCCTTTGTACCAAGAATACTCAACTGCCTGTTTATAGAATCTGTAATTGTCTTTGTCAAGCTGTTCCTTCAGTGACTTTGCTTCCAGAAAGAACTTGGGTATACCATTTATTCTGAAGCTATAATCGACCCTTTTTTTGGATATATTCTCTTCTGCAGTAACTTCATTAGAGTTTTCAACATCCCAACCAAGACATCGAAAGAGAGGAAGAATGAAATCCTTCTTTGTCATCTCCTCATTATACTTGCCTACATTTCCTTCATCCAGTACTTTCTTGTACTTTTCAACAAGCTCTGCTATGGCTTTCTTGGAAGTCTCCTTGTCCATGAGAGCAAAGGCTTTCTGGTCAAGTTATAAGTATTTGCTGCATTCTTTTGGCTATGAGATAGTATTCAAAGGATATGTCCAATAGTAGGAACAGGCAAAATCAAAAGTGAGGATGTGTCAAACTTGCGTTCTTTCCGAAAAATCCTCTCTTTTGCTTCTCCACTAACCATGATTACTTGGTGCTATTTTCTAGCTGTTTTTTGGGATTTTAGCTGAAAGGCTCTTCAACTGTTTGGCTAAATCTTGCACATCATCATTCTTTCTTATCTCTTCAACAATCTGAGATTGTAACTCCTTTTCCTTGTCATCAACGTTAACGAAGCCTTCGTTCCAGTCACTTAACATTCGTCTGAACTCGTTCTGTTTCTCAGAACCTAAAAACTGTATGAATTCGTTTATGGCATTGATGGATTCGGCAATTTCGCTTGGAAACTGAATACTCACTTCAACTGACCTGTTCATATCCCTTGTAGGAGCTATTTCGATGATACTCCGTTCGATGTAATTCCAGAACTTTTCAGGTCCAATTGCGGCAAGAACAGCATCTATCTCAATCCTCTTTTCCTTGACTTCTACCTGCATTTCTTTTGGAAGTCCCATCAAATGCTTCTTTGGCGCATCGTATTTCTCTTCCAAGTCTCTCCTAGACAGTCCAAGTTCTTTGATCATCTTCAAGTCTACACCAATACGTGGAATCTTTCCTTCCAAAACCTTCGAAGCTATTAGCAGACCCGAAGCATCGAAATCAGTTAACAAGAAAAGATTGCCTTTCCATTTCTGTGAAAGCTCCAAAAGCTGCTTTGCATAGTCAGTAGCAAAACCTCTAGAGTTCAGAAGTGCTATACCCCTTCGAGCAGCATATGGTTCAAGCAGTTCGCACACTCCTTCCTTTTCTATTAGAATAACGTCAGATCCTTTGGCTGCCAAATCTTCGATCCTGTCCACGCTTATTGGGGTGACTTGTCCTCTAAAATAGAGCTGTGCTCGTTCTGCAGCAATAATTCCTAGTCTTTCCCTAAGCGAAAGGTCACCACCACCCATCTCTTTGCATGCTTTCCTAAGAGCAGCGATGAAGGAACCCCTTAGGATACCAATCTCTCCATCCATAAGAGATCTTATCTTGTAATAGATTCCCTGCTGAGTCATTTTTTCAGTTTGGGATACTTGCCCAAATTCTTTAAACAGCAAATATCTCCGATAGAGTTCTTCCTTAAGGAGTACATTTGCTGGGCTTCCTCTTCCTTCATGGGCTCCCCTTCGCTTGTATCGTAGATAAAATCTGCAGATCTCGGTCAAGGTCTTGGCTAAGAAATGCTGAAAGCATTTAATGTCAATCTTTCCTTTTCCATAACTCTCGTATTGGATGTTTGGACATATTAGATGAATTACTAAGGCGATATTCTGCTTCTCGTCAATGCCATATTTCATCAAGGTGTCTTTGACGACTGATGTTTCACGAACTTTGCCTTTGTCAAGCCACTGTATAACATACCCTTCAAAGGGGTTGCCAAGACATGGAGAATGATTCAATCCCACAAACTGATTCAACCTCCACTCACGTTGCAACACAGCTAGAGCAATTTCCAACACAAAAGGACACGATACATCGTTCTTGATGACAAACTTCACAGCTTTGTATTTGATTTCTTTGACGTTTCCGAAGATTTGCTTAATTCTCTTCAGTATGTTTTCCTTCCCAATTTCTCCAAGCACATCTGGACTTGGGTTGTTGCTATGAAGTCTCAATGTCTCATAGAGTTTCTTGATAAGGTCCTTTTGATTCGCCAATGCTGAGACGTATTTTATGTCTTTTCCAAACTCTTTGATGATGTCAGCAACTTTCTCATCTGAAGTCAATCCTCTAAAGTGTTTGATGAATTGTGTGAGGGTTAGATCTTTATCGTCACCTCGAATGCTTCTGACAGTGGCGTCAACAAGATCCTTGAAGCTTGTGTATGAATACCAGTGAATTGAAGAAGTACCCTTGAACTTCTCGAAATCCTGACAAACTGAAGGATAATCAACTCTTTCTGAGTTCGGATCAGCCTTCTGGAGACTTAACGTGGCATTGGGATTGAAGATTGCGTAAGAAGCAATCAGTTTGGCATATTCATTCTTGTTTCCCCAGTTGTCTGCTAAGGGTATTAGATTGGCTGAGATCCTGGTTCCAAACATATGAAATCCGTATTGTTGGGAATCAATGGACAACTGTGGTTCTTGCTTAGTGGCTACTAGATCAATTAGATGTTTGTAACCAAGGGAGTGAACAGAAAGTTGAGGTCTTGGAAGATCACGGTTGCATTCCATAGCCAAAGCATAGGGGAGTCCTGCAACGCATTTCATAGCATTTCCTAGAGCTCCTCTTGTCGGAAGTTTGTAGTGGAATTTTGTGCTTGAGAACTTGGTGAAATCAAGTATCTTCTCCAGATCTTCTCTCACCAATCCCTTTCCGTTATCTTCCACAGTGAGAGTCACAAATCCTAGTTCATTCCTTTGAAATCTAGCAGTAACAGTTGGTTCGTTATCGCAAGCATCCAATGCATTGTCTACAAGCTCTTTCAGCACCAAAACATCCAAGTCTTGTTGGTCACATCCAGTCTGGGTAGAGAGTCCCTGCACACTGAAGTAGTCTGAAGATCTGTCTCTCTCAAGTAGCCTTGGTTGCTGTTCCTCTTCTTCTGCTGCAGTTTTGTTTTTCTCTTTTCCATTTCCTTTATTATTTTCTTCGATTCTTGTTGTTGTAACAAACCACTCTGGACTTTCTGGGATTGCTACAACATTCTTTTCTTTCTTATTGTTTGACATAGTCAAATCACATTTGTTTTTCATAGGAAAGTGAGGAACAGAGTGTCCGCTAGGGAGCGAAGATTCAGAGAATGTTCTCGACTTTTGTTAGTCGATTGAGAAACTTGGCTCTCTGCTGACTTCTATTCTCACTTTCTATCTATGAACTTGAATCGAAGGACTCAAAATCCAAGAAGAACAAAATTCTTTTGAAGGAGCAGAAAAGGCTCCTATGCTTCTTTCTTATCTTCTTTCCTTGGGAAAAACAGAACGATGCAGTCTCCTTGGTCTTGTTGAATTATCTTCTGATCTGCCATGTGCTTGTATGTTGCTTCACCTTTGAATGTTACATAGTTTCTGCCTATGAAATCCTGAAGTTTGCTGATAACAATTTTCACATCACGATAGTTCTTGTCTCTTGCTGGACGATCGAATGCCATTGCCTTTCGTTCTTTCCAGTCACCATCAGAGAATGAAAGAGGACCAATGTCCAAAGAAAGCTTTTTTCTTGATCCACCTGGGTTAACACGTTCCCAATCAACGATCTCTACAGCAGCCATGAAACAACACAACCGTTTGTGTACACAACATATGAGAAATATCTATGCAACACAACTATTGAAGCTTCTGATATAGTTCACGCAAGAAACAAAGAAAGCAGACCAACACAAACTCTACATGAAGTTGCATGAACATATCACTATTCTAATTAAAGAAATCACTAGAACTACAGCTGCTCCAACAAGCATGATCTGATCTTCATCTATTGTCAATCTCTCACAACATAGAATTCCAATAAAACTTGGTCAAGGGAAATCCTTGGACAGCTCCTCCCACCTCAGACTCCGAGGAGCAATCATGCCAGGCTCTTTTTGCCTAGCATCTTGACTATCACTAGTCAATACTTATTTATAAACATGACGGCTAACGTGTCATACAGAAATAAAAAAAGTTGACCAACCATGGACCCAAGTCTAGCCAAGGATAATTGCATGCTGACCCAGAGAGAAAAGTTAGGGTTCGACTGGGAAGTCAAGACCCAACTGTTTCTGGAAAATCTTGCCATTCCTTTTTCAGGTAACCCCCAGGATCCAAGTGATTGGAAAAGGAAAGGCTGTGGCGACAACAAACCCAAACAGCACAGACCAGACATCGAGACCCAGACCCAACAAATAGAATGCAAGTTTGTAGGTCACGCATTCTACCAAAGCTATGTCGAAGGAAACGTCTTTCCAAGGTTCAAAGACAACGGAAAAAAGAAAGTGGTAATTACAAATGACAAGACCTTGTGGTTTCAAAAAGCAAGAGAAATCCTCGCCGAGCATAACATTGAACTATGGACCCTCGCAGACCTGAAAGAATATTTCAGTAACCCAACATTCACCTCAATCTACAACTACATCAAGAAAGGATATGGTAACTGTACAGGTGTTGTAACACATGCTATACTATATCTAGTGAATATTACTCTAAACCTCATCAGAAATACCTTAAATTCTATCCTTAGAGCTGTTTTTGAAACCAAAAGACTACTGCTAAGCAACTCATTTGGTCAAAAAAAGAATGACACCCTAAATCTCAAAACAGAATCGAACAAAAGAGACAATACCCATGATCTCTATAACCTTCCCATAAGCTTTGGGTTTTCTGGAAGACAGACACGCACAGCCTATACACATAACATACCTTTTCATCATTGGAATCTACCTAATCAGTCTAGGCAAAGACCATTACTACAGAACCATAAGCCAAGATTAAGGAAATGGAAAACAACCTGATCTAGTTGAGTATTGATTGTGGCAGAATAATGGTTTCATTGGGAAAAGTCTATGTCTTTTGGCTTTGTTTGGGAAATAATCCAAGTATCGCTTCCACTTGTGGAATCTTTGTTGGATTCTACTCCATCTATTCTAGCCTTCTTTGTCCATATGTGGACTTTTAGATTCTTTGTCCACCTATAGACAAGTTACTTTGTCCACCTCTGGACGAATGATAAATGAAAGTGATAACTTTTCTACATGTAGAATTTCTGACCATGATGTTCACAATGATCTGCAGTGCAGGTTGGACTCAACGTTAAGTGTAGGCTTCACTTGATAATGTTAGACAGGATTTTTGATCAGGGAATTTCTGCTTGTATTTGCCGAAAGTTCAGAACGGCTCTTGCAATGTCTCGCATATTTATGATGTTGTTGCTGTCAAGGTCAAAACCAGAATCATAAGTACCTTGTCCAAGCTTGCAACCAAACAACTTCACAAGCGACACTATGTCAGCATCTTTCGGCAAGTCTTCAAGAAAATATGCTTCGACAAGCCAATAAGAACCTTCAGGAAACATTAAGAAAGGTTCCAATATTCCAAGCCTAAAAACAACTCTCTTGGGTGGTGGAAACTCACCCATCATCCCGTAGAACGAGAAGTCATAATAGAAAGTGATGTTTCCATGATGATCGCTCATGATAATAGCCCGAGGTCCTTGAATGAAAAATGCGTCACCAGTGTCTGATACATTGTACAATACTTCCAGTTGTACATGTGAATTTGAGAGAACAGTCTCACACAGGCATTGTGTCTCTAGAATTTGAGCATGTATTGTCAGAGGAAACAATGAGAATATACAGAGCAACACCAAGACTAAGATAGGGGTTTTCATGTTCAACTCCCCTTCAGTAGAACTCAAAGGTATATTGCTGTTTAGATAGAAATAAACATTCTGTAACAGACGTGCGTTGAACAGGGTTCGTAAACTATAGCCATTGTTCGTATGTCATCATCATTTGCAGCATTGTACTCTCACCTTGATCTAGGGTCCAGTTACCATTTGTGTCAACTGCAGACTAGTACCTGTTTTGAAAACTATGATTTTAGGACTTGAATTTTATGTCACGTGAGCTTACTTGCCTTCATCACTATTGCTAGCCAACTGAAAGTCATAGAAGATTTCTCCAAAAGTGTTATCTTGTAGGTTTACCTTGTTAATGTTGGGAGAAAGGTATGCTGAGATTGCCAATCTCTGCTATGTTCTTAATATTACTTCTGACATGCTTCTGTCTGTCGTCAGTAAGTGTTCGACCTGTCAAGTCATTATCAATAACTATAGTTGTTCCAGATGATTATCCAAGCATAAAGGAAGCAATTGAAGCAGCAAATGATGGAGACACTGTATTCGTCAGATCTGGAATCTATCAACAGCCAATGGTCGGCAGTGATATGCCTCACCTGACTATCAGCAAGAGCATTTCGCTCATAGGTGAGGACAGGAACACCACGATAATTCAGGGTTATACAGGCTTTATGTTTGATCACATTATTGTGGTCGAGGCAGACAATGTTGTAATCAGGGGATTCACTTTTCTTTATGGTTTCGTTGGATGTGTGGTTCTTGGTTCTGGATGCCAAATAATCGAAAACAATTTCATAGGGAATGATGAGGGCATAGGTATGGGCTACGGAGATGGCAACACAGTTTCAAGAAATCTTTTCCGTGGCAATGATGCTTGTGGCATCACAATTTTTGGGTCTAGCAACAACGTTGTGACAGCCAATGTTATCCGAGAAACACTAAATTTTGGGATATATGTTTTCAATGGGAACAACAACACGATTTTCGAGAATGAAATAGTCGACAACTTGGACGTTGGTATTATCTTGGACGCATATAGCTCAAACAACATTGTCAGGGAAAATGACATACTCAGAAACGGATGGGGTGGGGAAGTCTGGAACAGTGGAATTGTCCTTTGGAATTTCGCTGAATCAAACTATATAGTCTCCAATAATGTGTCAGGAAATGCAAAAGGAGTGTTTCAGGCTCGCACCAACGATAACCGCATCTATCATAATTCTTTCATAGGAAACAGTGAACAACTTGTCGAAGAGAACAGCAACTCTAACATTTGGGATGATGGCTATTCTTCTGGAGGAAACTATTGGGACGATTATGTTGGTGTTGATGAGAACCGTGGACCTTATCAGAATCTGACTGGAACTGATGGAATTGGCGACACTCCCTACACTATTGAAGGCAACAACATAGATCATTATCCATTGATGATACCTTACGTGTATGTGCTTGGTGACTTAAACAATGACGACAAAGTAAACATGATCGACATAGGACTAGCAGCTTCTGCCTTCGGCTCATTTCCAGGTTATCTGAGGTGGAATCCTGAGGTTGACATTAACAAAGATGGGGTTATCAACTTAAGAGACATAGCAATTGTAGCTAGGAACTTTGGGATGCCACTCTAGAACGAGACAGAAAGAAGATACAGTTACAAACAAAGAGTGAGAAAGCAATCTGCTACTTCCTCTTCCTGAACAGTTTTACTCCGTCTACCTCTGAGACTGTATTCTAGAGCTGTAATCTCTGAAAGAAGAAAGAGGGAAGGAAACTTTACTATTTTCTTTTTCTGAATTCCTTCACTTGTCTTCACTTACACAAAACTAATAAGAACCTTTTCATTGATTAGTCTTCCACAGAACATAAGGAGAAAAGAAAAGCATGCAAAGACTCCAATGCCCTAATTGTAAACAAGAGGGAGTCCTACAATGGAAAGAAACCATTACTAGGGCTAAAGGAAAAATGTATCACTACAAGAAACTCTACGTTTACCATCAGCATCCTAAGGAGCATCCAGAAAAACCAAAATGGTGCTATCTAACTGCAGAGCACACTAGAGCCTTAAAGATTACAGAAGACAGAAGCCAAATTACACAAAACCTTACACAAAACAACTCTCAGCCAGAGAAGCCTAATCTAAGTCTAAATCAAGAATTGAACACGTGGGCGAGTAGCTCTGGACGGATAGAGCACCAGCCTGATGGCTAAGTATTCCTTTGTGTTGTATTTGTATTTGGTGCTGGTTATCATTGTCTTTTGTGGTTTCACCGTGTGATTCTGGATGGTTGGTTGCTGTCTCTTGCTGTTTTTCTATTTTTTCGGGTTGAGGTTGCATTTGGTTTTCCTCTTGTATGTAGTGGCTGTTGTCTTATTTAAGGATTATTTTGAGTTTCACGGTGTGTTTATATAGGTGTTTGTGTTTTATGTTTGTAGAGGTGGTAGCTTTGGCTAAGATTCGTTTGTTTATTAAGGTTCGTGAGCGTGGTCGTGCGAGGGTTGAGAGTGTTCCTGTTAAGCGTTTGGCTAAGCTGAGTGGTTATCGTAAGAAGCATTGGTCTTTTGAGGATGGTTGGCTGATTCTTGAGGCATATTAGTGTTGTTTTTTGTTTGTGTTGGTTAGGATTATTGGGGGGTTTTTGAAGGGGGGAGTTGTTAATTTCCCTCTTAGGTTTTTGGGGTTTAGTGTTGCTGCTTTCCCCATTTGCGGGTTCTGGGCTGTTTTAGCGTTCGCGCATAGGGCTGTTTTAGCCTGTGGGAATCCCCATTTGTGGGTTCTGGGCGTGTTCTGACGTAACGCATAAGACTTTTTAGCGTTGGTGTTATTATTTTTTTGTTTTGCATTGTCTGTTTTTGCGTTGTCTAGTGCTGCCTTTTTCAGATGCTTTAACTGCGCGACTGGGAGCAGGTGCTTGAATCAGGTATGTATATCCCATCACATCGCATGTCATCGAGCGGCGTGAACCGCGAGGAATCCCTTTCTCCTTTGCGCTGTGTTGAGGTGTGTGAAGCGAGGGGGTCGAGCGGAACACCCTAGTTTTTTAGCATTGTTTTTTTGCGTGATGATGATGATGATGATGATGCTCTTCTGTAAATTTGCGTTGCTTTCTATCACTTTTTTGTGTTTGCGTCTTTTCAAGAGGACAGGTATTGTGTGCGGTTTTTGACGGAACGGCGTTTTGGACTTTGTTTGGTTGGTTCGGAGGGTTTATATAAAAGTCTGCCTATGATGGTAAGTAGGTAGTGGATGCTGGGGCATTTGAAGCTATCCATTGGCTGAAGCTGACGGTATTAGATATTTGGTTCTTTGTGGCTGGGTTGGTTGGGTTGTGATGGGAGTTGATGTATGATTGTTGGGTGGTGTTTGAATGGAAGCGATTAGGATGTTTCCAATATGTGGAAAACATATCTTCACTTTCCAACGAGGCGTTTCTGCCATGAGGTTTACTCTTCTGTAGCTTGCGTTTTTGTTTGGGTTTTGTCAGCATTTTTGTTTGTTGGTTGTAGCGAGTGCTCCGTCTTGGTCATGCCTCTGAGAGGTATGATGGGTAATGGCTGTAGACAGCTCGATAGAGGGTGTGACATCACCTCTCCCCTCTATCGTTGGAGGTTCTTCAGATGGTGAAGTTTTGTAGGTTTGACTCAAGTAGGCGATGTATTCATCCGTCTTCTTGTGCTGTTTTTGATTGTGTTTTTGGTAATGTTTTTTTGTGTCCATTGTTTCGGGGTGGTGATATGCTTACTTCTAGGAAAATTTCTCCTGTTCATGTTTCTCTTCATGGGAAACATTTGAAGGTGGATAGGTTAAGGAGGTGATTTGATGGTGGAGAATTTTGTTGATGATGATGAGGCTGAGGAAGCATTATTTGGGCGTGAGATGCGCGAGGGCGGTTTTGAAATTTGTGGATATGATGGGTTTCGGTGTTATGGTTTGTTTGATGATAAGGGTGTTGTTCATTGTGTAGTGATGAGTAGGTCTGGTGGCGGTTTTGCTTGTTTGCGGATTATGTTGAAGGGTGGTGAAGGTTTTGGTATGAGTCTTTATGAGAGGTTGAAGCGTCAGGGTTTGTTTTCTGATGAATGTAATCGAGAGGTTTGTAAGTGTTTTGGGGTTCGGTGTGATGGTTTGGTTGATGAGAAGGGTGTTGTTCATTGTAGTGTGAATAGGTTTGAAGATGGTTTTGCTTGTTTACGAATTAGGTTGGTGGGTGGTATGACTATTTTTGAGAAGTTGAAGCGTCAGCGTCTGCTTTCTAGCAACTTTAATGGAGGTGATAAATGACATGAGTGCTAACACCGTTGTTCTTGAGACTGATGTTGATGAGGTTGAGCCTGTTGGCGGTGTTGTTGATTTTTTTGGAGAGTTCAGTCTTGCTGGTCATGGTGTTGTGACTAATGATTATTGTGGGAAGTTTGCTAGTTTTTTGGGGTGCAATCGTGTTGAGTTGCATAATCATCGGACTTTGGATGGTTTGGATTATTCTGGTAAGGTGTATGTGAAGAAGATTTTTAATAGCTGTGATAAGCCTAGTTGTCCGATTTGTTTTAAGTATGGTTGGGCGGTACGTGAAGCTGGCAAGATTGAGGGTCGGTTAGTTGAGGCTTCTAAGCAGTTTGGTTTGGTTGAACATATTATTGCTAGTGTTCCTGTGAAGGATTACAGTCTGAGTTTTGAAGTGTTGCGTAGGAGGGTTGTTGATGTCTTGCGTATTCGCGGCGTAGTCGGCGGTGTGCTAATCTTCCATCGTGACCGTTTCAGTCGAGCTAAAGGTTGGTATGCAAATCCTCATTTTCACGTTTTAGGTTATATTTTGGGTGGTTATGGTGATTGCCGAGGGTGTTCTAAGTCGAGCTTTGATTGTCTTAGTTGTTCTGGTTTTGAGGCTCGTACTCGGAGAGAGTTTAAGAAGGATGGTTTTATTGTGAAGGTGTTGGGGAAGAGGAAAACTGTTGGTGGTACGGCTTGGTATCAGTTGAATCATTCTTCGTATAAGGTTGGTGCCAAGCGTAGTAATGTGGCTACATGGTTTGGATGTTGTAGCTATCGGAAGTTGAAGGTTACTGTTGAGGTTAAGCAGAAGGTTTGTCCGATTTGTCAGCATGATTTGGAGAGGTTGCGGTATGTTGGAGGCAAACCTGATATTTTGGATATTTCTGGTTCAAGTCGTTCGTCATGTGGTAAGCTGGATTTCTTTGCTGATGCTGTTGAGAATGGTCGGCTTGCGTGGGTTGTTGAGGTTAAGCATGGTTTTAGCGCGCGTTATGTTGAGTAGTAACGTGCGCTGTTTGGTGTAGTGTTGATGCTCATCCCTTTTTTTTCCGTTGGAGCACGAACCGAAGGTGAGTGCGACAGCAGGTTGAGTATGATGAGCATGATATTTTTTAGAGAAGCGTGCGCTACTATGATTATTGAATAGGAAAAAAGGAGGGTTTATTTAGCTTTTTTGAAGAGCATTGTTCCGTCTGGTGTTGTTAGTTGGTATTGGAAATCTTCTTGGAGTAGTTGTTTGGCTCGTTCTTTGTCGGTTGTTCCTTCGACTAACCATTCTCCATTATTTCCTGCGAGTAGGTGTAGGTATTTTTGTGTTGTGTCTAGCTTTTTGTGACCCATTAGTATTCTTACAGTTTCGGCGTTTTGTGTTCTGCGTAGTTGTTTGGTTGCGTATGCGTGTCTGAGGTCGTATAGTCGGATGTTGTGTATTGTTGGGTCTTGGAGTTTTTTGGCAAGTCTGTTTCGGAATACTCGGTAGTTTTTGCCGTAGTTTCCTGCTTTTCCTGTGAAGAGAATTTCGTCGGGTTTTATGTTGTGTCTTGTTATGTAGTCTAGTAGTCTTGCGATTAGTTCTTTTGTTATTGGGAGTGGTGGTCTTGGGTTGCATCCTTTTGTTATTCTTGCTGTTACGGTGTTTTGGTCTGGGTGTATGTTGTTCGCTTGTAGTCCTTTTTCTCCTTGTATTTCAACGGGTCTGAGTCCTGTTTGTGCTGATATGTCTAGTTTGATGGACAGTTCTAGTCTTGCGGATGAGATTAGCATTGATATCTTTTCTTGTGTTGGTGGTTGTATGGTTGTAGGTTCGGGTGTGTAAATTGGCTTTTCCCATTCGATTTTGTAGAATTTGCAGTATGTTGCGTAATGGTCGCATAGTTTCGATTTGTAGTTGTTGGTTATGGGTCTGCCGTTCTTTTTCCTGTATCGGGCTATGACTATCTCGACGGCTTTGGTGTCTTTGAGGTCTGTTCTGATTGCTAATGCTTTGAGGTTTTTTTCATAAGCGGTTCTCGTGTTCTCGCTTCTTCCTTTTCCTTCTAGGTGTAGGAGAAGGTTTTGTATACTTGGTAGTTGTTGGATGTATTGGGCGGGTAGCTCAGCACGGATTGGGGACTTGAGTATTCTGGTGGTCGTGGGTGTTATTCTAGTTTCCACGGATAGAGCACCAGCCTCCTAAGTTGGGGGTCGTGGGTTCAAATCCCACCCCGCCCGCCATATTTTCTAGAAAGAAGCTACTACCTTTGAGTTTTGGGTCAATGCCATCTTGGTCAATTGGGTTCACATTAGCGCGCGCGAGTGGGTGAGTGTATAGTATTTCGGAGTAGCAAGGACATCGGGACTTACGCCAGACAAGTATTTGACATGTAACTTCTCAGGAATCAAGCGTGTCATCGGGATCCACTCTGACAGTCCACCAGAAAGGACAATCGAAAGACATATTAGGCTTTTTGATTGCACGTTGCTTCATGAACTATAAAGAGAGACAGGAAATAGTAGCTGAGTCGCCTATTTCCTTCAGTTATTTGAAACGCTTTAACCTTGGCGCCGGTGTCTTGCATCTGGTGCAGGGAATACTGATGCTGTCTCTAGGGAGCCTTCTCAAGTGGGACCGAACCATATACACCTTCTATCTGAAACTTGACATAACCCAACAACCTTTTCAAGCCTATCCAAACCCTCAGATACTTTTCACTGCAAGCTACTTAGGCATGATCGTTGCCTCCTTCCCCCTGATTTCAGCTTTCGCCCATTTCATGATCGCCTATCCAAAGAACAAAAGCTACGTTGACAACCTAAAGAAAGGAATGAATCCCTACCGTTGGTACGAGTATGCCTTCTCAAGCTCCATAATGATCGTGCTGATCGCGTCCTTCGTGGGTGTTTGGGATTTCTGGCTACTGACCACAATCTTCGTCTTGAACGCGATGATGATCATGTTTGGATACTTGATGGAAATGATAAATCAGCGAACTGAGAAAACCTCTTGGTCGGCATTTCTGCTTGGATGCATCTCTGGCGGAGTTCCATGGGTCGTATTGTATGCTTATTTCGTGGCAGCCGTTATGTCTACAGGGACGAATCCACCAGCATTTGTGTACTCGATATTCTTCATCTATTTCATCGTTTTCAACGTTTTTGCCCTCAACATGGTTCTACAATACAAAGGCGTGGGACGCTGGAAGGATTACCTGTACGGCGAGAGATTCTACATCATCCTCAGTTTCGTAGCGAAAACAATTTTAGCTTGGCTGGTCTTCATTGGAATATTCGCACCTTTCTAGCACGTATACTTCACTTCAATTCCCTTTTCGGTCATAAATGATGTCAGAGATGCTTCCCCACCGATAATCATCCAGATCGCAACAAAAGCCAATGGGAAAGTTAGCGTGCGCTGACTTCTGGAATCCTTAGGAAGCGAAAAAGGGGAAGTTGCGGAAGATGTCTCCACAAGGTACGGAGTGCAAATCTCACCCCGTCCGCTATAGACGAACCCGGTCCGGTCTTAGGTAACTCCTTTTTAGGGTTTGCTTGGGTGTTTGCTGACAACTGTTTTGTGACTTCCCTGTAAATCCATTGACGACTGTTCTGGGAGCAAACTGTCAATATATTGACAACGTTTCATTGCCGGCACAATTCGAACAATGTTTAAAGGTATGTTTAAACACATTCATTCTCGTGGTCCATTTTGGTTAAGACAATAACTATTCGAGAAGAAGTATACAGAAAACTGCTTACTGTCAAGAAGAAGGATGAAAGTTTCAGCGAGCTATTTGACAGGCTTGTAGAGAGTAAGGATCCATTAGAAACGCTATCGAAACTCAGGGCGAGTGTAGAGTTCAGAAAAAAGAAAGAGATGCTTTCAGAGATATACTCTTCCAGGGCTGAACGAAGATGATCGCGATAGACACAGATGTGTTGATTGAGATACTGGACAAGAAATCAGAAAAGGGTGACGAAGCTCTCAAGCAGATCCTTCAAAGCGAAGAAGAAATATGCACAACTGTCTTCAACATACACGAAATACTCTACGGCCTCCACAAGTATGGGAAACCAATCAAAGAGATTCTGCTGCTACCTGTTTTGAACTATATGAAAAAGGATGTAGTCTCCTCTAGCAAAATAGAGCTTGAAGCAGAGGAAAGAGGACATCCCATACGCAGAACCGATGCCATGATAGCCGCGATAACTATAAACAACGGGGCTGCCCTCTACACCTTCGACTTGAAACACTTCAGCCCTCTTAAAGCACTTGGACTCAAACTCTTCCCCTAAAACCCTCTGTCTGAAACACACATCTGTCGTTTAGCGCTAAGCAAGAACTACCCGATTTTACTTGATCAAGTGAGTGTTCACTACTATTGCGCGCGCCATTTTGGTCTCTGTTCCGCCATGTTCATAAATACTTCACTATCAAGCAAAAAAAGGCAGACTTCATAGGGAAAAAGGGGGTCGCGTGAGATTTAGCCACTCGGTGCTAGGTTCGAATCCCACCCCGCCAGCCTACAATAAACCCCGCGCGTGCCCACCGTTGAAGGTGAGGGGCTAGTCCTCTTCCCATTTGGTTATCAAAGAGCCGACGATAATGGATAGTACTCCTAGGCCCGTTATCACTGCAGTGTTGAGGATTGCTTGTTGCGGTTGGCCGAAGATCATGGCGGCTCTGAGTCCTTCGCTTACGTAGGTGAGGGGGAGCAGTTGTGCGATTGTTTGTAAGAATTGGGGCATTTGGCTGATTGGGAAAAATGTGCCTGAGAGAAACATCATTGGGAAGGTTATGGCGTTTGCGGCGGCGTCTGCACCGTCTGGGTCTTTGACGAATCTTGCAATGATCATTCCCAAACCCGTGAACATCAGCGAAGCCATTGCCACCATGAATATTGAGATTGGGTCTGGGGCAATTTTCATGTTGAACAGCATTATGCCTAACAGTATCATCACTGCCATGCCCAGGTAAGATATGAGGATATTGTAGATTGTTCTGGATAGTATCCATTCGTAACGTTTCAATGGTGTGGTTGCGAGTTTGTGGAAGACACCATCTTGCTTGAATCTGGCACTTGTCGCGACGGCGGTGAAAATGCTCGTGGTCATGGCGGTCATTCCTATGACTCCTGGCAAGAAGAAGTCGATGTAGCCGAACCGTTTTGGAGCTATGGTAAGGTCTTCAATGCTCAAGTATTGCACGCCTCTTGAAAGGTCAAAGTTGAATTTGTCGATTATGCTAGTTACGATGCTGCGAACCACGGGCGCGGATGAGGTGGACTGGTCATAGACGAAGGTGACGTTTGCGGTGGTGTGGCCCCTGGTAAGGAGTGCCACGTTAGCGCTGTCGTTGAATCCTGTGGGAATGACTAGCAAGCTGCTGAGCCTGTTTGTTATTGCATAGTCTGTGGCGTTGATTGAAGGGTCCAGCACTTGCATGTTGAAAGCATTCGTCAGGTTTAGAACTGACATGATAGTGCTGGACCAGTAGGTCGCTTTTCCATTTGTTTGGTCCTGGTTTTGCACGTACAGATCGTATTTCGTTGAAGACTGACTGAAGATTGCTCCGAATAGCAGTATCAGGACGCATGGAAAGGCTAGGGTCCAGAAAATCGTGCTCTTGTTTCGAATAAACGTCTTTATGCTGGCTTTTAAGTCAAGTACGACGTGACTCATGCGTTATCTTCCTCCTCCAACGATTCGCCTGTGAGGTTAAGAAAAACATCTTCGAGACTCGACCGTTTCAGCTGCAATTCCTGGTAGGACGTTTTGGAACTGCTCAGAGTCTGCAGGATCTCTGAGACTGCCACGGCATGGTTTAAATGGACGGTAACGTCGCCCGTTGTCTTGTCGTAGTTTGCTTTTACGCCGAGTTTCTCAATGACTGGAACTGCTTTGGGATCGATCTTCTTCAAGATGAGCAAATTTTTCTTGCCATATTCAGAGACGAGTTTATCTGTGGCGTCTAATGCGACAATCTTGCCGCCATAGATTATTCCAACGCGGTCCGCAAGAACCTCCGCTTCTTCCATGTAGTGAGTTGTCAAAAACACGGTTTTTCCTTGTCTGTGAAAACCGTCTATTAGATGCCAGACTCCATGCCGCGCTTTCGGGTCCAGCCCTGCTGAGGGTTCATCCAGAAAAATGAGTTCAGGATCGTTGACCAAAGCAACCGCAATTCCCAGTCGCTGTCTCAAGCCTCCTGACAAGTGTTTGAACAGGGCGTTCTTCTTGTCCTCCAAGTCAACCGACTTGATCAAACCATCGACATCCGGATGACTGTTGAACATTCCAGCGAAATACTGAATTGTCTCTTTGACCGTGAGTCTTTCGTACGTGTAGAAGTCCTGTGGCAAAACACCAGTCTTTCTTTTTATGCTTTCGCGGTCTTTTGAGACATCATATCCAAGCACGTATGCCTTTCCGCTAGTGGGTTTCCGCAAACATTCAAGCATTTCCACTGTCGTTGTCTTGCCCGCACCGTTTGGACCAAGAAACGCAAAAATCTCACCACGCTTGACCGTGAAAGAAACGTTGTCAACTGCAGTCAATTCACCATACCGTTTGGTTAGCCCATCTACTCGGATGGCAACGTCATCGTTCAACTCTATCCCTCGCATGATGTTGGCAACTCGTCCGAAACCATGCCCCGCCGATTTATACTTTCCTTCAGTTTGACAGCAAAACTCTGATGCATGTCACACGTTTTCTCCGGCGATTCTCTCACACGTTTTCGATTGTTCCATGCAAACATTCGCTCTTCATTTCTTCACTCTAGCACACGTCCGTAGTTAGGTGTCCTGTGCAGTAGTGACCAGCATAGTAATCATAATTCTCTACCACGAAGGCTTCGAACCGAAGAGTATTTGTGAGAAAAAACGCGCGCAAGCGTCGAGCTGTGAAAAAAAGTTTCCCAAAGGAATTTTTAAAATTCAAACCGCCGCGCGCTAGTCTTTGACACAGGTCATTGGCTTTCCACAGCACACGAGAGTCCCCTTTCCAGCTTCCAAGACCCTGATTTTGTTTCCACAGATCTTGCACAGATATATTTCCTCAATTCTTGTCACAGTCTCACCTTCATGCTCGTTTCCATGAGTCGGATATTCAAGACTTCAATAACCTTCATCTGAGAGTTTAAATATTGCGCAGTTTTGCCTGTTCCCTCAAATCAGGTGCGAAGAATAAGCAAAACAATCGAGAATCTGAAAAGCGCATTTGCGCGCGCCTTGTTTCAAACGAACCCACACCGCGCGCTGCTAGACATATTTCGAGATCTGCGATTAATTTTATAGAGAATACATCTAGAACATACTTCTAGAAGACATATTCAGTACGTATTGAAGGTCTTTTATGCTCTTCACATGTGACAACAGGCCATAGTTACGTTCCCATATATCTTAGCTCTCTGATCTTGTGGGTTATGTGTCGTGCTTTGTGGCAAACTGCCACCCACTTTTCTGGCATCATACGCTCGCAAGATTCACAGTAATACATGTTCATTGTAATTCGTCCATCACGCTTGAGAGTATCGACACCAAAGCAGTAGATTACGAGGAATAAAAGGCGAATTTTGGAGACACGAATATGTCGAAAACGGACCTACGCGCGTTGCGGGCTCTACAAACTAGTCCTCTAAAGCATTGTTTGCGTTCACCGAAAACCTAGTTGCCATCGCGGTCGCAGACGTATTCAAGCACAGCCCCTATCGCCTCGCAAACGTTTTCAGACGGTTATTTAGTAGATCTTTTCGTTAACGGCTTGAATAGACTAGCAGTCAATTCTTCTCTAATCTTACCCGCCGAGATCCGTTGCAGACTCTTCCAAAAAACATAAGAATTGAAGTGTGGCCTTAACCTTAGCGAAATTCAGACAAGGGAATTCATCGTGAGGAAACTTGTGTTTGCCTTATTCGGCTCATTCTTGCTGCTGATTTTGGCATCTATGCAAATGGGAGCAGTTAGGATGGCCTTCGCAGACTTTC
>Ga0315288_10004060_pt1 | contig 18648 bp, 12 predicted proteins | sample YL17G11_20_MG_FD_203454 | JGI IMG/M metagenome (GOLD analysis project Ga0315288, IMG submission 203454) | Sediment microbial communities from Yellowstone Lake, YNP, Wyoming, USA - YL17G11_20 | ecosystem: Environmental > Aquatic > Freshwater > Lake > Sediment | place: USA: Wyoming | collected... | reverse complement strand
TCAACTGAATGCTATATCTCCAGCTCATGGGACTGGATTTATCTCTTGAGGTTGTGAAGTTTATTGGTTCAACAATATACAGTTCACTTTCCTTATTACATGCAAAAACCATCACAACTTTATTTGCCCATTCTGGATCTGTTTTGATATCCCAATATGCACGAAATATGTTTCTGAGAAAAATCAATTCATCAAATCCAGTACTCTCCTTCGGGTTCAATCCACGACCATCTTTTGAAGTCAAGAATGATGGGATTGAGAGAGACGGACCACCAGCAGCCTCTAACCCAGGAAACAATTCATTCGATATTGGATTAGGTCGAAAGCCAACAGTCCCGCCCAATCTAATATCCTTGAATATGCTTCCCTGAGATTCAACAAACTTTCCACCATTCTGTGTGGGTACAATTTGAACTGATGCTGGTTCAGATATCTCATACGTCTGTGGAGGAGTAGTAAAGTAATACAATGCATAAGTCACTGGGTGAGGCACACCTCTACCATTCAATGGTTCCTTGTAGTTGATGTAGTTATACAACTGGAGATCGTACAAACCAATGGAAAACAGTCTTGACAGCTCCTTCGAAGCTCCAGTTCCACAGAATCCCCAGAACTTTGGATCTGGGTTGGATAAAGACGAAGCCTGAACAAGACTGTATGATTCTGCCATTACAATCTCCCCTGCAAATCATCAGGACACACAAAATCTAGTGACAAACTCATCAAGAATGCCAATGATGGAATCGAAGGCAATTCTGGAATAGGAGGAATCGCTGGGATAGTGATTGGAAATTCTGGAATTGGAATTGGTGGTAGTGTAATAGTTGGTATCTCTAGATTCAAATATGGAAACAAAGCAAGCAATGATGGTATGGGAATAATTGGCAGAGGTGGAAGCTCAGGAATTGGAGGAATCGCTGGAATGGTAATTGGAAAACTAAGAATTGGAATTGGTGGTAGTGTAATAGTTGGTATCTCTAGATTCAGGTATGGAAACAGAGCAGCTAGGGAAGGAATAGGGATAGTTGGTAAAGATGGCAACTCAGGGATTGGAGGAATGGCTGGAATAGTGATTGGAAATGCTGGAATCGGAATAGGTGGAAATGAAAGACAAGTCATAGTTAACTCGACGTAGTATTTACAGTTAATGCAGTTGGCAAAGCTGCTACTGTAGGAGTAATGCCAACACTCTTGAAGGCAACCCAAGCAGCCTTGAGAGCGTCAAATCCCGGCTTGAACCCAGCTAATGGACCAACACTGACAGCGGAGAGGGCAGCATATGCTATCCCTGCTGCAGTGGCGAGAGCTGACTCAGCTCCCAAATACGTGGTTCCAAATATTGTATTGAAAGTAGTGCCTTTGATTAGAGGTTGACCAGTAGTCCCGCCAACAGCCATCGGTCCACTAACATTCACTTTTCCAGCAAGAGTTATATTACTACCTTTGACGTTAATCATTCCCCCACTCTTAGTAATAATCTGTACTTCATCGTTCAGGACATTTACTTGTGTTCCATCATTGCTACATACTTGAATTATACCCTTGGAAATATCAATCATTGTTGACTTATCGGTACCTTTACAAACAGTAATCGAAATGGTATCCTCAGCTTTAACTAGTGCTATTCCTTTCTTTCCATTATCGATTTCCGTGTTTTCACAGAAGACATTGTAGACGGAAGTCTTTTCAAGGATTTCCCACTCGTTAGATCTACGATAAGTTCTCTTAGTCTCTCTTGCCTGCGGCGTAGCTCCAACGACTGGTTGATCTGGATGTGGCAAACTTGGGTCAAAAACTGGAAGGGCTTTTGTGCTTCCAGCTCCAAGTCTTGGTCCCATCTCTGCCTTAACATTAAAATTGAACTCAAGCTGAGATGATCTCTTGATATCAACTTGTATGTGACCACCTTTGCCAAACTTTGTGATTTCTTGTTTTCCATTTTTTATTAGAGTTTTTCTACCACCTTGAGTGGTATCCAGATAAACACTACCATCTCCATTTACCAAGACTGTGACACCATTTATCACTCTTATAGATCTGAATTTATTGTTAATTGGATCGACTTGAACCAATGATTTCTTATTATAAGCATTCCCAGTTGTGGCAACGTCAAGCGTATTTGAAGGATGTGGCCACCAGGCAACAATAAATGGAAATTGTTGGCTACCGTTTAGGAAACCAAGAATGCAATTATGGGATAAAAATCCCTCCGCAATAAAGGTTCTTGAACTGGTTTGTACGCCATAAACAACTTGCATTCCTACATCACGTATTCTTAAAACTTGAGATGGTTTTGTTCGTTTACCGTAAGTTCTTGAACCTTCCCATTGAATACGAGCATTCTCAGACAAACGTATAGGACGCAGACTTCCAAGTATGCGTAAAGCAGCTCGATTTCCAGTAATTCTAGATATAAGACATTCACTTCCAAATTGGCTATTATTTTTTGTAGTACTAAGCGTAAAACCACGATCTTCTAATAACTTCACAACCCAATCTCTAGTTAGTCCTGGGTTCTGCCCAAATTGTATTCCGCAACGATTTGATTCTGATCTACCTATAGAACCTTCGGCATCTAAAAATCCAGCTAAATATCCTGCTTCATATGAGTTTTCTACTTGCCAAGGTTCAATAAATTTACACATAAGATCATCTTTAGTAAGTTCATCACTACGTTTCCATTTTCTAACTTTTCCAGGTTCTCTAACAACCCATAAATGGTCATTACTACAGACTATCTTACCTGTCGTTGTGTGTATCTCAACACATTGTTTTAAAAGACGCTTGGTTGCTTGCACAACAGAAGAACATAGTTTAGTATTCCAGTTAATTTTTTCATTAAATCCTATTAACTCCTGTCCTATTTTCAAAGATTTTATAGGAACCCACGTAAGATCAGATGTTAGAATTTTTGTATCTGGGGCAAGGCACCATTCACCATCCAGCTTCCCATAATCAATGCCCACGAGGTTTGGATTCCAGGAGGAACCATCTATCAGTTGTGTACACCCTCTTGGCAAATCCTCCTCGTAGTTATCCATCCCACTGTGTTTCATTGGAGGAATAATTACATGTTGAAAGGGAATATCCGGAAAGTACAAGTCTGGTCCTGCCAATACTGTACATTCATGGTGTGAACCACGATTGTGTTGATCACTTTTAGCCACCATATTATCTTTGTCATCAGACGGCTGAACTGAAATAATTATACCCAACATAAATGATTGATTTTCACCAACCTTGCTATCATCAAACGTCAACTGTGCAGAAGGAAAGACTCCTCCACCCATTCTAACAACCTCAGACATTTCTTCCTCCCCTCTCATCACCTGGTACTATTGGAATATCCAACTCTCCTAGTGGTTTATCTGCATCACTAGCTGCAGTAGAGTCAGCTATCAAGTATCCTTTCCCACTATTAAATTCTGATTCTAAACCCCACCACTGCGCTGTTGGATCGTCAATCAGGCTTCTTCCTCCCACTCCTTCTTCGCCAGCGGGCTCTGCACCAACTGCTCCACTTGTGGCACTCGTATCCTTTACGTAGAAGAATTGCCCAAGCCTGCTCAACTTTCCACGCATACCTTTGAAATTCTCTGAACCAGGTAACACATACACAGGATATGGATTATTGCGTTGCCCACGGCTAACAGTAAATGTTGTTAGTAGAGCATTTGGGTAAGTCCAACTATGGTTCACACCCTCAACATAATACGATTCACATCTCTCTTTAATGTCTAATCTATAACCAACCCTGATTTCAGGAAAAGCTCGTGTAGATATTGTACCAGACAAGTATTCCAGATTATGCTGATAAAAATGATCCAGCATCAACGCCCATCTAACAAGCAATCTCCTATTATGTAAACTGTCAATCCCATGTGATTTAACTAACTCTTTCAGATCTTCACTTTTCTTGACAACTTCTTTTGCGTTCTTAGTAGTAGCCGGAACACTGTCACCCCAGCATAGTTCAGGATCTATTGGTAAACCATTTAATCGAGTTTCAAAATGTAGATGAGAGCCTTTGGTTCCGTATCCCAATGGTCCAATTTCACCAATTTTAGTTCCTGCGGGTATTTCTACATTACTTACTGCAATTCTAGGTGACACAGCGAGATGCAGATATCTAGTTGTCCAGTGACCCCTTTTATCAAATCCATGATCTACATCAACGATGGCAGGACCACCTAGTTTGGGCTGAGGATATGACTTTATTACTTTACCTTTGTGAGCTGTTAGCACTGACGTACCTTGTAGACCCCCACCAATATCTATCCCCGCGTGCAAATGTGGTGGAACAGTTGTACTTCTATCTTTGCCAAATTTACCGCCTGGCGAAACTACTGTTACTGGAGATGCCAAAGGCCACTTGAATTTAATCTCATCAAAAGCAACAGCTTCGCCGCTAGGTGGACCTACCGCTCCCATTGAAGTTTCAGCATACTTCTGCTCAGAACTGAATCTACCAAACTTGGTCTGATATGTTCTTACTCTAACTCCATGTCTCATAATATTGATTGATGACACAACTGGTTGAACTTCTTGAGTAAGAAACCTAGAGTTAACGATAGATCCACTACTCACATCACTATAAACCTCAAGAAGATTTACATGATCTACGTCACTACGGCCAATCTGCTCTTGAATAATATCTTGCACACTTATAACAGCTACATCAAGACGTTTGATTGTAGTTCTAGCGCCCTGATACTTTGTCAATAGAATAGGATGCATTGCTGGTATTTCGATAGTCTTTCTTCCTGGATTACCTGGATCTTTGGAAAAGAGAGCACCAATATAAAGTGATCCAATCTTCTTCTCGAGAATTAACAAATCTTCTGGTGGAACTATACCTTCAATAGTTCCAAATGGATATTCTCTCATAACTACGCATGGCTTGAACTTCACACCAGTGTTGAGTTGAAGCTCATCCTTGCTGGTATCATAATCACAGCTCAACATGTCATCGACTGGTACTGGTCTCAAATCACAAAACAACTCATTCAACATTTCATTAGACCAAGAGTTCATCAACGACCAAAGGCTACCCTCAGATCTACAAATGGATGCAGCTGATATATAACCATCAATTGATTCCCATTCCACATTGCTGAAGTCGATTAAATCAAGAAGACTTCTCGGTGCTCCAGGAGCAGTAGTAGAAGCAATCTCACTTGCCGCCCGCCACTCCTGTGACTGAAATGTACCTTCTCTCAATCCTTGGTTTTTCAAAGCTTCTGGAACATACTTTGCGATTATAGCTGTGCTTTCGTCAGCTACTGCCCACGGTAAAAAGTTCTCCAATCCACCCTTCCAAGCTTTACTCTTTTTCTTTTCCAGCTTTTTTATTTCTGATTGTGCCAGCTGCTTTGCTTCTTCTAAAATCAAATCTTCAAATTCCTGTATTTCGGCCTGGCCGATGACACTCAAAACTTCTTGAGACAATCTTTCTTTAGCCCACTTCCTACGTGCTGCACGACTCTCATTCAAGTTAAACTCTGGGTAGCTATCAGGTAGAATGTACTGGGAATTCAATCCAAATAAAAGATGTGACAGATTCATCACTATATCAGCAGGGGAACCATGCATTGCAATACCTTTGCAACGCAGCTCAACCCCGCCAATATTACCACCACCTTGCCATTCATTGATGAGATCTTTTCTTTTAGCAACATGTGGATTAAAGTAGATATTTACTTTATCAAAAGCTTTTGTGAAATCAGAACACTGAACCTGAAATCTTGTTGTAGTTGCACCAGTATTTGGATCTGTATTTATGGTTCTTTGAATACGATCTACGAACCCAAAGAATGTACGAATGTACCCTCTTCCATCGCCTGGATCAAAATAGATATTTACGTAGTCATTTGGGAAAATGAGATTGAGATAGTTTCGACGTGGAACAAGAATAAAAGAAGCTTGGCCACCACCTTTCACTGTTTTACTCAATTCACAACCAATAATATCTCCGCTACAATCAATACGACCGCTAAGACTGTTATCAGTTACGTGAGAATATACCATCGTCATACAACGAGTGTTTTGCTGCGTATATCCATAAGTTTCAGAACCAAACGGATCTACAGTTTTTGGCACACCAGACATTATCTACCACCAGGTACACTTCTGGGTTGAGATGAAACTTCAGCTATTGGCCTGGTGCTAGCGGATTGAGCAGGATTCACAGGTACCATCACTACTGGCACCTGAGCTGGACCAGGTGGACGTGGTCTTGTGGGAACAGAAGTGGGTTGTGAATACAATTCCGTAACATCTATATCTGGCTCTGGTCCTCTTTGAGCTTTTGCTTCCCATTCTTTCTTAACTCTAATTGAGCGATGTAGAGATTGCACTACTTCATTTGTTGCTTCTTCAGCTTCAGCAATGTGACGTTCACTTTGATAAGCTTCTCTAATCTGCTTTATCGCTGCTTCTGCTTTTTTTGGGTCTGTTGAAAAAAGAGCTGATTTTATACCACCAGCAGCAGACCCAAACATGCCAGGTGGCGCCTCATTTAACATTTTTGCAGCAGTTTCTCTTCTCATTAGTTTTTCAGCAGCTGATACTCTTCTTTTTGGAACATCCACAGGATACCCAAACATAGTTTTAGGTATCTTTTTCCCAGTTTCTGTCTCGAACATATTTTCTTCTGTATCTTCTAATCGCTTTAAACCTGCATCTATAATTTTAATTCTATTTTTTGCGTGACCTGCTGCTACGTAAGCAGCTCTTTCTGGGCCAATCTTCTCTGCTAGTTCTGCTGCATTAACTGGTTTAGCGTACTCTGGTACGTTCTCCCTAAGATTTACGGATTTAAGATTTAAGTATTTCTCAAACTCCTCTTTGGTATCTTTTGGCATCATATACTTTATAGCTTCTCTAATATCCTCTAATAATCTTGTTATTGCTGGTATATTATCTTTTATAAAAGCCACTAGGACATCCATTGCTGCCCGCTGCAACTCCTCCAACTTTTTTATCTGTGGAGCGAATTCTTCTCCCATCTTTCTCTGCCATTCTTGAATTTGAGCAAGATATTCTATGGTATCGCTGAATCCTTTCTTGGTTTCATCAAGAGCCTGCTTATCTATTGGCCCATTTTCCTTCATCATCTTTTCTATTTCTTTATCAATCTCTTTTTGGGATTTACCAGCTTTTGCCATATCTCCAACTTTTTCCCAAATATTGAGATTGATACCAGACATTTCTTTCAAGACAAGATTTGCTTCTTGATTTGCTGGAGACTTGCCACCAGCACCGACAGAACCATATTGTGTATAAACCTCCTTCAAAAGATTCATCATATTTTTTGGATCTGAGATACCTTTCTCTTGTTGCTTCATTGCTTCGTAATAAGTAGCTTTGCCACCTGGTTTTCCAAACCCCATTGATTGCATAACCAATGCTTGACCAGCTTCCCCACCACCAGGAGCAGTAATCATTTGTTGCATTTGATTGGCCATGGCTATTCCCCTTTTCCCTGTCATCCCCGTCAAACCCATAATCATATTTACTGACTTTGCCATGGCATCAACATCAACCACACCTGCTTGTCTTCCACCCTGAGCTTCGATCAAAGAACCAATACCCTGCAGGTATTCTGGAAGACGAGCTTTCTCTATTCCTGTTGCCATCCCAGCAGCCATGAGCTTCTCGAGAGCTTTGACTCCTGATCCCTCTTTCTTTCTTCCATACGGATCTGTGCCTGTTTGGAAGGTGGTCCCGCCCTGGCGAAGCTGTCCCATGATTCCAGTAGCCTCACCAACATCCATCCCTCCACCAGCTCTGGCAAACTGCTGAGCCCTGTAGACCGCTCCTATGTTGCCTGTGGCTCTCCCAACGGCCCTAGCGTGCCCGTAGGTCTCCGTGGGGGTATAGCCAAGGGCTGCGCCTCCAGCACCCGTCTTCCCAAGGGCTGCAGCATAACGATTAGAAGACATCCCCATCCCCGTGAGTTGCCCCTTGGCAGCCCCCACCTGGAGATAGGTTTGATAGTTCTGCATGATTCCAGAAAGAAAGAATCCAAGACCAGCTGCCCCAGCAGCACCTGCCAATCCAATACCAGCCCTGGCAGCTCCACCAATCCCTTTTCCAATGCCCATACCTGCTCTGCCCATACCAGCCAAATATCGATGCTTCTTTGCAAAAGCAGCAGTACGATCTTGCATTCCTTTTTGTACTTGGCTGAGATCGCGAAACAGAATGTTCTGTTTCTTTAGATTCTGAATTGCTTCAGTTCCACCCTTCTTCTCTTTCTTTCTATCATCCTCTAATTCTTTGATACGCTTTCTTCGTTCTTTATGTGAAGTCCTTTCAGCTGCAGTTAATAATTTGTGATGCTTTAGTTCTTCTCCCTCTCTCTTCTTTCCTTTCCCTTGAATCTCTTTAACTTCATTCTTGACCTTTTTGAGATCTTTTAGAATCTCACCAAGCTCTAGCTTGATAGTAAGAATTACTTTTTCATTCAAGCTAGGCATCTATTGTCTCCTACCAAGAACTGGTAGATGTTTACGACTGGATGATTCTAGTTCTGATTCGTAGTTATCATCAAATCCATCATCATCAAAATCATCACCCTCATAGTTCTTCTTGGATTGCTTCTCAAGCCTATCCTGTTCCTTCTGCATCTTATCCCGATGCCATGAAGGCAAATCCTCAAGAAGATCTGGAGTGATACCCATTGCCAGTTCCTTCTCCCACTTGTCTATGTATTGATCACCAGTCTCAAAAACTACCTCCCCATCCTTACCCTTCCTGGCCTCTAGCTTGTGGTCCTCGTAATAGTCCTCCCAGAATGCAGCCAGCATCTCCAAGAGAGTCTGGCTCTGAAGAGCCTCATGGTTCCAAGGAAGGTGGTACTTCTCCTCTGCCCACCGCCGCAACGTGTCCAGCAGCCCCGGGTTGCGTACTCGCTCTGCCGCTATCTCCTTGGCTGCCTGAAACACCGATAGCGGCTCCTTTGAGAGGGGAGTGGAACGTATTCTCGAAGTCTGCTACTTGCCTGAATACTTCCAGAACAAGATCAAAGTCATCAATCTCATCCAGGTTCCACCAGGTTGGTTTTCGAATCAAGGATTGCTCTAGATGAGCAATCATATAGTTGGTCCAGTCTGTCTGTTCATCAATTCCTACCCCTGGTTTATCATCGTCATGATACCAACCACCATTCAATTGAACCTTCCGAACCTGGACTGCTGTGATACCTTTGATGCTCAGTTTTTTGGTTGTGAACTGCCCCTCGTACACTTTTCCATCATGTGGTGAAACGTACTTGATGAAAAAGTCTTTCATTCTTGAGATAGGGACAGCAGTGATGTCTTGTTCCTTCATTTCATTCTCCTGTTTGATCCACCAGACTTGTTTATGTAGCAATTAGAGTGTTAACGCTCACTCTCATCCTCGACGCGAATGGCCACAAAGCTCACGTTGTCACTGACAACTCCACGAGCGGTTGTATCCCAAGTGTGCCCAGAAGCCCTGACACCAGTGAAGAATGCCATAGTCTTTCGATTACCGCTTACTGGATTGGCATCCTCGATAGCTGCTGTCAGACATTCATTGGTGATGATGTCATTGATCTTGGGGAAGATTCCAAGCTTCTTCAGCGACTGACCAATCACACGAAAGACACCAGCATTGAGCGATGCCCTGTAGGACACTGGAACGTGTTCCATGACCTCCAGTAGATCAAGCACATCAATCGGCTCGTAATCGCAGTTCTGTTATCGTGGAGTCATTTAAACTCCACTTCTTACGGTTTCCCGTAAGCTCAGATCATATCACCATCCTGATTGCTCAGGATGCTGCGCGCTCGTGGGTCTTTACTATCCACTATCCATTGGATGTTGGGATTCCGTGACCTGATCGTTGAACCTTCTACCCATTCCTGGGCAGCTTGGCTGCTGATAACCCAATTCTGATCTTTTTTAACCATCACGTTTATCATTACTGATTCCGTTGTGGTAGTCAGACTCTCAGGGTTTCCCAGACAATTCACGCAGTTCTCCATAAGAGATTACTCTCTCAGGCCACCTTAGTTGATGGTTTCCTCACCAGAAACATTCCCTGCATATCCAACTGGCGATGAACCGATCTTGAAGAGTGCTCGAGGTCCAGAGAAGACTTGCGGTTTGTTTACGTTTGGAGCGATATCACTTGCCATTACAAACTCCTATTCAGGTTTGTTGTTGTTTTCTTCTAAAGGCAGGCAGGCTGAAGGTAGATCGTAGGTATCGATCTGAACCATAGCCAACCACAGGAAAGCTCCCTGAGGTGACTGAGACAGTAGCTCACCTCAGGGATGAGTGCCTGGTGGATGTGCAGGCTCCTCAAGAGTAGCTGGTTCTAGAAGTTACGTCAAGGCAGGCTTACACAAATAAACCCACTACTTCCTACGCCAAAGCAGCACTGAGTGGCTGGGACCAGAGGGCATTCGACTGTACTACAATAGCAACAACATCTGTGGCAAGTCCCACAGCCTGCGTAGTACAGACAATCCCAGTATCAGTCCACTTAGCAACAGGAGCAACACCAGGTTCATTAGCGGGCAATGCTGCCAACCCACTAACCAAGATATTGTTGTTGGCATAGTCACCTGCACCACCAGCTAATGCAGTATCAGCTTGCGCTAGATTGAACTTAAAGGCAGCACCAGCAGAAGTGCAACGAATATATCCATCTGTTGCGGCTGCGTTTACATTGATGTCAGTTGCTACTTGATCGCTTGTTCTTCCAGCTACACCAACATCAATCACAAGCTTTCCTGTACCTGGATTGAACGCAATGGTGGGACCACCACCTGTTGCTGTTATCTCGCAAAAAATACCACTGATACCTGGCTTCAGTGCGAAAATGGTGATATTAGCTCCCGTGATTTCAACTCGATTGAGAGAATCAAAAGTCTGCGCTTGGAGCAGATTTCTCCCAACTACATTGATATCTCCGCCAGCAGCTCTCACAGTAGCCCCACCGACACCAGCAACATTCAGCCTATCCAGACAAGGAGCACCAGCCACGAGGTGACCAGTGAGTCTTGGATCTGAGTTGGTGACATACTTGTTAGCTACACTTGGGGCACCATTTGTTCCAAGAAGAGCTGCCTTCTCATCAGCAGTTGGCGTACCAGGAAGAGCTGCCTTTTCAGCAGCTGATGGAATGTACAACTGCTGATCCAACATTGCATTGATGGATGAAGTCCAGATACCATCAACCTGTACCTGAATTGCCACTTCATCAAGACCAGCACCAACAGCCTGGGACGTGCAAAGGATTGTCGTGTTTGTCCACTTAGCTACTGCGTTAAAACCAACCTCATTTGCTGGAAGTGCCTCGAGACCGCCAATCATCACTTTGAACCCAACGTAGTCACCAACACCACCTGTCATTGGTGCCTGGCTTTGTACAATAGTGAAATTACCACCTGTTGCAGACACTGCCCGAACATAGCCATTAGTTTGAGCAGCATTCGCGTTAATCAAAGTTGCAACAGCGTTATCAGAAGACCCAGCTATCCCAATATCAATAACCAGCGCACCTGTTGCTGGATTGAAAGTTACCCCCGCTGCGCCTCCACCTTTAATCAACTCAACAGTGATTCCGCTATCACCAGGCTTCAGAGCATACAACGCAACTGATGCCCCACCTTCAGCTACAGTGAGAGTGTCAAATGTTCTACCATGAAGCAGAACTCTTCCAACCAGAGCAACATCACCACCAGCGGACAGTACGGCTGTGCCACCAACAATGTCTAATAGATCTAGTTCAGGAGTACCAACCCTGGTGAATCGAATGTCAGAATCAGTAGCATACTTGTTGACGGCACTTGGGGCACCGTTAGTACCAGCAAGGGCTGCTTTCTGATCAACTGTTGGTGTGTAAGGAAGAGCAGACTTCTCAGCAGCTGTTGGAAGTAAGATAGTTTGATCAATAAGTGCAGTTAGAGTTCGTGTCCATTTCCCATTGGTGATAGCTGAAATAGACACTTCATCGGCTGATGCACCTATTGCCTGTGTAGTACAAGTAATCCTGGTGTTTGACCACTTTGCTGTACTAGTTGCACCAACTTCATTCGCTGGAAGTGCTTCTAGACCACCAACCATCACTTTGTTGACTGCTACGGAACTTCCAACCCCCCCAGCCATGACAGTTGGACCCTGGGCAGCAGTAAAGTTACCACCAGGAGCAGCACAATTGGCTCTGATGTAACCATTACAAGCCGATGCATTTGCATTGACGAGAATGGCAACAGCAGAATCAGCAGTCCCAGCAGCTAAAACAGTAATAACCAGAGCACCTGTTGCTGGATTGAAAGCTACTGCAGCACCGAGACCAACTACCATTTCAACTGTGAAACCTGAAACACCAGGTTTCAGAGCATGCAAATCTACGTTAGCCCCACCTTGAGTCACTGTGAGAGTATCAAAGGTCTGTGCTTGCAGAAGATTCTGGCCAACGAGTTGAATATCACCACCAGCTGCAGCAACACCTGCAGCTGCTCCTGCAACTACATCCAGATAAGTAAGCTCTGGAGTTCCAGACCTGGAAAATCTGGCATCAGCATCAGTCACGTAGGGATTGGTGCCGCTCGGAGCACCAGCAGTTCCTGCAAGAGCAAGTTTCTGAAGCAAGGATGGAATCAAGAGAGGTTGATCAACAAGTGCAGTAACTGAATCGGTCCACGTACCATTGACCTGAACTTCAACAGCTACATTATCCACAGGATTGGCCACTGCAGGCACAGTACAAAGAATGCCCGATGCCAACCACTTCGCTGATGGGTTAACACCAGTCTCGTTTTGAGGAAGAGCAACTGTTCCAGCAACCATGATTTGGGTATTGGTGTAATCTCCAGTACCACCAGTCATTGGAGCAGCAGCTTTTGCCAGAGTGAAAGATCCAGCTGTTGCAGATACGCAACGAACATAACCATCAGTCTGGGCCCCATTAGCATTGATTGCAGTAGCAATTGCATTGTCAGTAGAACCACCACCTGCCAATGTAATCACCAATGCCCCAGTTGCTGGATTGAAGGTAATAGTTAATCCAGCCCCTCCCGCAATCATCTGAACAGTGATTCCACTGTCGCCAGGCTTCAGAGCGTGGAGGGTGATATCTCCGAGAGCAGGAGCAACCTGGGTGAGATTCAGAACATCGAAAGTCACACCTTGCAGTAGATTCCTACCTACAAGAACAACATTACCACCTGCAGCAAGAACACCTCCACTGGAAACACGTACTGCATCCAACTTAGGAGGTGTAGCGGCGCTGCCAACTCTAGGGTCAGTGTCTGTTACGTACTTGTTAGCAGCACCAGGAGTTCCAAACGAACCAACCAGAGCTAGCTTCTCTCCTGCAGTGGGTATCAATGGATTGATTGCCCAAACCCCAGCACTGTAGACATACATAAGGTCTTCGTCTTCAACCCAAACCAGCATACCCTCGTTTGGTGCAGTAAACTCCCATGCTGTACCACTCCACTCTGCGATGTACTTCTCTTTCGTAGCCCACAATCCTGTAGCAACTGCAGCTACGATATATCGATCAAAAGCTGCTGGTCCAGCGGGAGGTGCTGTAAGATGTTGATCCTTTACACTGTCCTGTGTGTCAACAGGAACCTCAACTGGATTATCGAGAGCATTCTGAGCATACGTCTGCAGCTCAATAGGCCATCCCTTCATGTAATCTCTCAGATTACTCATAGATATCTCCTTTTCCTATCGTTAGAGGTTAGGCAGGTGCAGTGTAAGCTGCAACAGTGTCACGAACAAGTTGAAGAGCAGCTGATAACATGTACCCACCACCATGACCACCTGACGAACCTCCAGCATGTGGAGACCCGAAACCAAACGCCTCTGCTGGGTCATACGTAGTTTCCTTGGTCACACCATCTGTAGTTCGAGCCAAGTATGTTGGAAGTGCACCACCCAATTGCACAATGATCTTGATCATTGCGTTGAGCATGTTGGGTCCATAACTGTAGGGATTTGACTGCGAACTTCCAGACCCCTTTGCTCCATCCAACACAGCCAAGTCATCATCAACAGCTGTGAACTCGATAGCATAGTGATCACCTGTTCTGGGAGGTGTTGAAAGAACAGGGGCAAGAACGAGAACGCCAGTGGTATTTGAAACCACTTTCGCTGTCACACCAAGTAAAGCTGTAGTGACATTTCCAGCAAACGTTACTTTGGCCCCAACCAAGGAATTCACAGTGGTGAAAGCTCCTAGATCTGCCACAGCATACTTGCTTGCTCCATCAATACACCCAACATGCGCGTTGTAAATCGCCTTCAGGTGATTGACGAGTACAATTGCTGTAGCAAGGTTCGTGCAAGCAGCCAAAGTAACTACGTTTGGGTCTGCAACATAGTGAACGGGACCAGCTATCGTAGCCATGTGCAAAATCAACATCGCACGAACGTCATTACACAAAGTCACCAACACTCCCTCAGTTCCATTTGAACCAGCGGCAGTTACAGCATTACCACCAGCTGCTCCGTGAACAGCTGGAGTCACTTGACGATGAAGGTTGTAGTCAAGCTTCAGTTCGTCTGCCATTATATCTGCAGTAGCTTGATTTGTAGCTACTGCAGCGCCAACAACATTAGCTGCATCAGCAGCCACATGAATACCAGTTACATGCAGTGTTCCTGTGTCAATGAGGCCAGTCAGAAGCCTCAATAGGTCAGCAACTCTGTTCCCTCTCGGAAACAGATCACCTGCCGCTGTTGTGTTTGGTCCATTGGTGTGGGGAAGAAAACTAGCCTTCAAAGCGGCTAGCTGCACATCAACGATTGCTGGAATTGCGATTGGTGCCATTGTTATTCTCCTTCAGGGAATACCTGGGTTTTTGTTTGTGAAGTCAACTGGTGTAACTATGCAGCTTGACTAGGCAATTGCAAGTATATATCATTCAACTGAAAGTTCAGCCCACAAACTGGGAACACTGATACCCTGACAGTAGCGATATCTCCGCTAATCTTCACTCTCAGATTGTAGAATGCATGTGTCACTGCCATCGTAATTGGGTCAGTGCTATCCACGATGATGCTCTGTGAACGGCACTGCTCAAGAAACTCCGATGCAGTATCTTTGATGCTAGTGACGTTCGAAGGTTTTGCCTTACGACCAGTGTGCCTATCCTCGAGATATGTTCTCAAGCCATAGGACACGTATCGAACTACATCTCGAACGCTTCCCTCAGCATATGCCAGGTTGTCATCCGTGACGTAGGTTGTCAGATCTCTTACGAAACGAATTCCCTTTCCCTGGATGTTCTCAGCAAAAAGGACACCGTTTTCGATGAGATTATTTGCATCCGTCACTTCAGCTGGGTCCCAGCTTGAATCCTGAGTCAGGTCTGCCGTACGAATATACTTCCACGTAAGGGGCTCACCAACCTCATCCATTCCCGCCCTCATCCCTGCTGCTGCCACTGCCATTGCCCACTCATCCATCTCCAAGAGGGTAGATGTGATATCCAACACTGTGATCTTCTGACCGCAGAGTTGCATATCCGGATGGTTGAATTGGTTTGCCATGGCAACGATCTGAGCCCTGGTTCCCTTCATCCCCATGTACCCACCACGTTCATCCTTCCCAGCTCCATTACAGTAGTCCAAGTGAGCTGCCATCTGGGCTGCCACAGAAGCAAACGTAGCAGTTGACCCATATCCCTCAGCTGCCAGATCTCGAGAGATCAAAGCAACGATGTGGTTGATTCTGGTTCTGGCCAGAGTGTCGAAGGCATTCTGAAAGTCAGTGTTGGCACTAACTCCACGAGTACCACCTGTCATGGTCTTGTAGTAATCACCAACCACTGCTTTCGACCCAAGACCACTTCCTGTGAACTCAGGAAGACCAGTCCCAGCACCAAGAGAAGCAGTCGCTGCACGAGTAACCGTAACGTATGGATTGATCTCATTAATGTCACTAACAACATCTCTGAGATCTTTCTTGAAGTGATTATTCCACGTCTGAGAAATATGAGCAGCAATGGAATAGGTTCCAGGAAATGCCTCAGACACACCAGCATAGTTCATGAAATAAAGAACTGTAGCAGACTCTACCCCCACAATGGGATAGTGCCCATTGTTTGCTGGTGTTGTTGATGTCGCAAGTGTGATGTTCTGACCAACCATGGACGTAGCAAAAGCTCCAGCTGCGTCCGTCAACCTTACTACCCCATTTACCACCAAGAACGTATCACCAATTCCTGTCAAAGCTGCATAGTCAAACACTGGGAATGGTGAAGCCGCTTGCTGACTACGATCTGTTCGCAACTCAACGTTTACAGCCCCGTGATCAAAATCAAAATCACTGACCAACTCCGCGCCATTCCTACCTGACGAAACGTAGGCCATGTAATTTGGACTGGTGTTGATTACACCAACCAAATCAGTGATTGTTTGATTCTGAGTCAAGGTTAGATTCAAATCAGTAGCAGCAGCAGCACCATTTACTGCAACCACTGTATTGAATCCAGTAGTTACGCCAGCAGCTCCAGTAAATGAACCAAGAGCCTTGGAAATATACCTGATACTGTAGGTTGATGTCCCATCAGGAACTGGGGTATTCCAAGGCTGAACTAGCGTTAGAACTGGACTAACACCAGCTGTGTTGGTAGCAATGACTCGCTTTTGTCCTGAACCAGTCCCACCCGTAATAGCGATAACCAGGTTTGACAGTTCGTTCAAAGCGAAGTCAATTGTAGCTTCAAGAGTGATTGTATTGGCAGTAGCTGAAACTGCTGTACCCGCACGGATCTGCCCTCTTCGTATATCATACACAGCACCAATTCCAGGAGCTGTTGCAATACCACCCGAAGTAAACGCACTCGTCACAGTAGCAGTTCCGTTATTGGTATTGGAAGCAATCTTTCGCAAGTTAGGTTGCGCAAGAGCACCACCAGACACATGCTCAAAAAACCCAGCAAAAGCATTTATTACCCATGTCTTGGTGGCATCTACTGTGGTTGTAGTTAGACCCGCACCACTTGTTGTTCCACCATCCAGAACAACTGTAGTGGCTTGTCCAATGTACTCCACATCGAGATAGGCATTCCCACCAACATCTTCACCAGTTTGACTATCAGCATCAAACGCTGTAGTCCAAGCCACTCCATGTGTAGAGCCACACTCCAACTCTTGTCGGATACGATTGGTGTGAACTCCATAATCCTTGCTCGTGTAGATAAGCATAGGAGCAAGAATATAGACTGGAGTTCCTAGAACTGGAATGGCTGAGAAAGCTGCTGTGATGGTACTAGCATCATTTGCTGTAATGATCTTCTCATCTGTGCCAATACGAACATAGTTACCAACATGGGCACTAACAGTCATGCCAGCTGTAGTTACATGAACATGTACTATATCAGTACCAGCAGCCACCGTGTCATAGGCTGGTCCACCAGTAACCAAAGGAACCAACCCATATAGAATCAACGATGACTGAGTTCCCTGGTTGGTCTTCACGCATTGGCATCGAAATGCCCCGCCTGGTACTCGTGGATCTGTAGTTGGATCGAAAGCAATCCTGATAGCATTGGCCAAAGCCCCGCTAGTGAACGTCTCTTTTGCCAACGCTGGGTCATCGATGGTATTGATTACGTCTGGTTCTCCACCATCAGCTTCCCCAATCAAGCCCACAACTGCATTGCTCAATAAACCGATTTGAGCAAGGGCATCTGCATTGATCCTGGTAATACCACCAGGACGGAACATAGTAATACCATTGAACGTTACCGATCTACTCAAGGTACACCTCCAATCCTGGTTGGCTTAGTAGGATTTGAAAACTTCATCCCAATCAGACATTGTTCGCCTAACTGAGGTGTCAGCGAATGCAACCATTCCCGGCTTCCACCTCTCCCTGAACCCCTTTGACTTGAACCATCGATCAAACGGTACGAGAGGTTTGGAAGAAGCCACAGGCTCCACAGGCTTCACAATGACCTCCCGATCTACAAGAGGACCACTCTGAGGTATGGTTACTTCAGTTGGTTGGGACTGAGGAGCAACCTCCGCAGAGGGACTAACTTCTTTTTCTAGCCCAACCTCTGGAGGTGTTACCTTCTTTGTTGATTCAGTCTTTGTCATCTATTTTCTCCATTATGGTGGCGTCAAATCAATTATTGTTTCTAACCCGATGGAGTCAAATCCATTGGAATCTGGAGATGCCACAACAACTCTTAGATACCTTGCTGAAGGTTCATCTGGTGGAATGATTACATCAAATGAGTAATCAAATTCAACCATCAACGCTCGTTGATATGCCAAAGTTGGCATGTATTCTGATCTAGGAGCAAAATCAGTACCTGACATTTGAAAATTCATGATACCTTGTTTGATCATAAAGTTACGTTCAATAACAAACATCGCTTTGATAGCATTATAGAGAAGGATTGTTAACTCAGCATTCTGAGCAAGAATCATTAAGTGGTAGGAGTTTCTGTATATAGATCCTCTTCTTTCTAGTACATCATCTGTAGTAAATAGTTTTGAAGGTTCTCCAGTAACACCTTCTGCGTCTAATGCAGTCACTATTTGTACAACAGAAGTAGAATCAGGAATTGTATCCCATGGTGGGGTTATGGTTATCTTTACTCTGTGCAATTCTGGCTCAATGGAAACTATTTGTCTGTTCTGC
>Ga0315288_10004059_pt1 | contig 18648 bp, 14 predicted proteins | sample YL17G11_20_MG_FD_203454 | JGI IMG/M metagenome (GOLD analysis project Ga0315288, IMG submission 203454) | Sediment microbial communities from Yellowstone Lake, YNP, Wyoming, USA - YL17G11_20 | ecosystem: Environmental > Aquatic > Freshwater > Lake > Sediment | place: USA: Wyoming | collected... | reverse complement strand
CGCCCTTCGTCAAGCCCGAGGAGCCGCTCGCGGTGATGCGCTTGATAGACAGGTGCCGCGCGAGCAGCGGGCGGATCATCAAGATGCCGCGGCCGTAGCTGAAGCTGCTCGGTTGGGCGGAGAGGGACACAAGGCGCTATACCTGGTCATCGAAGAACCGCGCGATTTCATCGCGATCGAACTGCGGCAACGGTACACGCTCGCCGCGCGCCAGCAGCACCAGCCCGTCTTCTCTGCGAGTCGCACGGCCGATGATCGCGGCTTCCTTGCCGGCGGCCTCGAGCGCCTGCACGATGGTGTCGGCATGGTCGGGTTGGGCAGCGATGAGCAGAGAGCCGGACGCGATCAGGCCCATAGCATCGAGCGCCAGCGCCGCACAGACCTCACGCGTCAGCGCCAGCACGGGGATGTCATCTGCCGCGATCTCCAGCCCGACCTGAGAGGCCAGCGCCAGTTCCAGGAGGCCGGTCGCCAGACCTCCCTCCGTCGGGTCGTGCAGCGCGGTGATGCCACCGGCCTGCACCGCGGCGCGCGCGGCAGCGACGACACTGATCCCCGGATCGAACAGCAGATCCTTCGCCCGAGCCACCGCTGTTGCCGCCATCCCCGTGTACCGCAGCAGCCCCTCTGCCTCGCGCGCCAGCAGCGCTGTGCCCTCGACGGCGATCGGCCCCGCCAGGATGATGGCATCGCCGCGTTTCGCTCCGCCGCTCGTCACGAGCTTCCCCTTCTCGACCTCGCCCATCATGCATCCGATCATGATCGGCCGGTCGAGTCCGATGGTCACCTCCGTGTGCCCACCGACCGCAGTCACTCCTACTTCGCGGCAGGCGTCGGCAAGCTGGTCGAAGATCGCCGCTATCTCGTGTTCGCCGTGGCTCTCCGGCAGCAGCAGCGTGCCCATGAACCACTTCGGCTCCGCGCCCATGGCCGCAATGTCATTCGCGTTCACGTTCACCGTATACCAACCGATCAGATCGGTGGCGAACGTGACCGGGTCCGTCTTAGCCACCAGATACCGATCGCCGAAGTCGAGGACCGCGGCATCCTCCCCTACCTTCGGCCCTACGACCACGCGCGGGTCGCCTGTCGGAAGCCGCGCCAACAGGCCGGCCAGCATCTCTGGCGGCAGCTTGCCTGGCCTCATTCGCGCGCCTCCTTCTCATGGGCCTTGGCCCACACGGTCTGAAAGACGACCATAGTGTCCGAGCCGGAGGTGATGTTGTCCAGCAACTGCACCTGGAAGATCGGCGTGAAGAGGTCGCTCCTCATGGCGAGATCAGGGTACCACGCCGGGAAGATGATCAGGTAGTCGGGCTGGCGGCTCACCAGGAACTGCAGCACGAGAGCCGGCGCGCGGTTCGCCGCCCGCTCTCTCATGCTCCTCAACGGCAGCACCTCGGTCGTGACCAGTCCCTGCAGATCGAGAACCGGATCGTCCGTGATGACGCCGATCGCGCCGACATCGTTCACCGCCAGCAGCGATCCCTTGGGAGCGTGATCTCGCACCCACCTGGCGATCGCCACCTGCATCTCGGTGATGTTCTTCACGTTCCGGGCGTAGATCGCCGCGCTCGCGGGCTGCATCGCCAGCGAACCGATCATGACCACAGCGGCGGCCGCCGCGCGCCCCCAGGACATTTTGTCTCCCATCTTCGCCAGAATCCACCAGCCGCCGACGACGCCGATGAGCAGATAGAGTGGGTTGAGGGCGGCGATGTATCGCTGGCTCTGGAAGTCGGCCGGTCGGTATCCTGACAGCCAGGACCACACGATCGGCTGAACCACCAGGGCTATCGGGATCAGCAGCGACCTGTGCTCACCCTCCCGCCTCACGACCTGTTGCACGAGCCGGACGATCCCCACGCCGAACGGCGCGATCAGCAGCGCGTTGTCGCGCGTCCAGGTTGCGATCAGAGATACGAACTGCTGCAGCGGCGCGAGCGCGATCACGTAGAGCAGCTCCTGCATCTGCCCCGTCGCCAGCGCGCCGGCGACGCTGATCCACTGCTGCTTCGAGTAGAACGAGCTCGGCAGCCAGAACCCGGTGACCCGGTGGTTGTAGAGAAACAGCGGCGCCACCACGAGCGCGAACACCGGCGCGTGCAGCGCGATCTGGCGGAACCACTGTCGCCACCCGCCTGCCCGCCTCTCCACCCACACAGACATGACCAGGTGGTCAGTCATCGCCAGTGGGAACAGCAACATGCACTCCGGCCGCGCCAGGCCCGCCAGTGCGAAGATCACCGTCGCCGTCAGCCCGCGGTAGACGGGGGCCTGCCCATCCGATTGCGCTCGCGCCCGGACGTGCAGCAGGAGCCCCAGCATCGCCAGGGCCGCGTACAGCGGCGGCTCCATGCCCGACAGCACCCACCACGGCAGGGGCGCGGTCACGGCGACCACGAGGCCGGCGATAAGCGCCACCCAGCAGGAGGGCACGATCGTCAGCGCCAGCTCGTAGGCCAGGAGGCAGAGCGACGCGGCGAGCAGCGCGTTCACGACGATAGAGGTGAACAGGAACTCGTGTGTGACCCGGTAAGCCAGCGCCAGGAGCACCGTCCACAGCGCTCCCGTGGTCGTGCTGGTCAGCTCCCCCGGGTTGAACGAGAACCACCGCGCCCCGAGCAGGTGCTGTGCGAATCGCACGTGGATCCAGCTATCGTCGAGCGGAAAGCCGAACTCCCTGGCCGCCCTGTGCGAGGCGAGCAGGTAGCAGGTGACGAGGCCGGCGATGATAGGAGGCGCGCCGATGCAGAGAGCGATCAGCGTCCCGCGCCCACTCGCAGGAGCCGGCGCGGCGGCCGGCCCTGTCTCCGTTCTCCTCTCTCGTCTTTTCTCTCTGTTCATGGCCATGGGAAGAACGGCGCCGGGATGTGCCAGATCATCGCGATCAGCGTCCACACCACCGCCGACGTGAACTCGCCGAAGATCATCCCCAGGAACAGCGGCCGGAGGCGACCGTACAGCCGCATCCCGCCGTAGCGTACGACGACCGATTTCACCACCCACGCTACCAGCATCGGGAACCAGAAGACCATCACCGTCCAGGAGGTCGAGAGCGCATACCCGAGGGGGTGCAGGGGCCAGCCCACATAGCGCACTCGCATCATCGCCAGCCAGGCCGTGATCGCGCCGCCCACGATGAACGACGCCAGCGCGCCCGCCAGATGCCGCGTCTCGCCCTGCAGGAACGCCGCGTTCTCCCGCCAGAACTGGATGTTGTTCCCGTAGTACGTGAACGAGTACATGGTCGCCGCGCCCCGATGGTACGGGAGCCACAGATGGATCGCAGCCGCGACCGGTATCGAGAAGGCGATCGCGGCGGCGAACACGTACAGCAGATTGCGCCGTTTCACACCGATCTCATCACCGAGCTTCTGCCCGTCCAGGAACGCCGTCAGCACCAGGCCGCGCAGGTCTCGCGTGAACATGGCGTCGAAGAACGCCACGCTCGTCAGCGTCTTTGGCCCGAGCGACATCGGCGGTATCACCAGCGCGCTGATGTCCATCGGCGTAAAGCAGCCCTCGCTCATCGGCAGGCCACCCTCTGTGGTGCCGCGTGCCATTACCACCGCCTCCACGAAGACATAAACGAGGAGCGAGAACGCCGCGAATGCCACCCCCATTCCGAGTTGGTGCAGCCACACCACCGCCACGATGAGGGACACCACCAGCCCCCACACCGCGCCTCGGTACGGGATCATCTCCTCTCCGCCGGCCGCGCCCTGCCGGCCGATCGCTCTCCGTGCGACAGTTTTCAAGTGAGGCAGCGCGACCATGCCGAGGTAGACCACCAGCATGAAGTACGCCCCCGATGTCTGGTAGTCCATGTACCCGTCGCCGCTTCCGTGCGGCGTCGAGATGGGCGGGAAGGCGAGCGCCGAGAAGAACAGGTCCTGCACCTTCGCCAGCACGTGGAACAGCCAGAAGCTGAGCAGCAGCTCCACCGGCAGGAGATAGAAGAACCCCACCGCGCCCGGCGAGATGTAGGCGACGAAGAACGTGATATCCGACCACGGCCGCTGGGTGAAGTAGCTGTTCAGCGAGATCTCGACTGGCACCGACGGCAGCGCGGGGTTCCAGTTGTGCAGCCCGTTGACACCGAACAGGATCGTCGGGATGGCGAAGCCGATCCAGGTGAGTGGATTGCTCAGGAATGACCTGCCCGGCTGCTCCCGCATCATCTCGACCGGGAGCTGCACCAGCGGGTACGAGAGCCGCTCGTTGTCGCTCCACTGCCGCCGCATGATCGAAGCCAGGCAGAGGAAGGCGGTGAAGACCGCGCCCACGAGGATGAGCCACCGGCTCAGTGGCCCGACCCACAGGCCCCACGGCAGCGCCTCCCCCTCCTTCAGCCCCTCGTAGAACGACGTCGCGGCGAACTGCCGGATGCCGCCGCCGGTGTCCCACGGCACGGCCCACTGCGGGATATGCCCGAAGAAGAGCTGCTCCCACCGATTCCCCGGGTCGGCGTAGTAGTTGATCCCGACGAGCGTCGGGATCAAATCCTCCATCAGCCCCCGGGACGAGAGCATCGCCGCGATCAGCATCATGAGATAGACCACGGCGATTTCCTGCGGCCGAAGCGCGAGGCGGGGAGCGATCATCCGCACGCCGCGGGTGAGCAACACCAGGGCGAAAAGCGCGGCCACCACGACCGGGGGGAGCTGGAGGAACCCGATCATGATCTGTCCCGTGACCAGCTCAGCCCACGAGACGATGAACGATACTATGATGATGCCGACAAGGCCCAGCAGGAGTGCGCGCGGCGAGAGCTTCACGGCGAAGGCTTCCCCGTCGCCAGGGCCGGCATCGCTGTCATCCTCTTCGCGGCCGCGGTCTCGTCAGGTTCGTGCGGTGACGTCACCCGTGCTATGTTGGTCCCTTGGCGAAAGGTATGGCCCGCCGCCGGAACGCGACATTGGGCGATAACATCAGTGGCGTTCGCGCGGACCACCCGAACAGGCGCCGGAGAATATCGAGGCGCGAGTAGCTGTGTTTCAACGCCTCCTTGAGCCCTTCCTCCAGCCTCTCCGGCGTGGTTCCCCGCGGCTGGGACACCACGTGGCCTCCGTCGTAGTGGGTCCAGTCCCGGTCTATGATCCTGTTCCCCGACTCCATCTGCGAGTACAGCGGCGTCCCCGGCAAGGGTGTGAGGATCGAGTACTGCGGCACATCGAGGTGCACGCGATCGGCAGACTCGGCCGTTCGCGCGAAAACGGATTCATCGTCGCCGTCGAACCCGAAGATGAACGCGCCGATGACGCCGATCCCGAGGTCGTGCAGCCGCTTGACGAGATCGTCGAACCTGGTGGCCAGGTTGAACCTCTTATTCGCCTGGTCCAGCGCCGCCGCAGACAGCGACTCCATCCCGATGAAAAGCGCCTGGCAGCCGCTTCGCGCCGCCAGGCGGAGAAGCTCCACATTCTGGAGCACCGCGGTCGAGGCCTGCCCGAGCCACTTCTTCCCGGCATCGACGAGCGGCTCGAACAGGCGAGCCGCGTGTCTGGGGAGCGCCATGATGTTATCGTCAACGAATGCCACCACCCGCCCGGGCAGCGCGCTCACCTCCGCGGCGACGACCTCGGGCGGCCGGGCTCGCACGCGCATGCCGAAGAACGCGGTGGCCGAGCAGAAGGAGCAGGCGTGCCCGCATCCTCTCGTCGCTTGTACTGTATCGGGCGCGATGTAGTCGTCGCGACTGAGCAGATCGCGCCGTGGGGCCGGCGCTGTTGCCATGTCAGGGAAGTCATACGACCGGTAGACCGGCTGCAGCTTCCCCTGCTCCGCGTCTGCAAGCAGGCGCGGCCATTTCCCTTCCGCCTCCCCCACCACGACGGAATCGCAGTGCTCCAGCGCTTCCTCGGGACACGCCGACGCGTGCATCCCGCCGATCACCACCGGGATACCCCGCGCGCGGAACGTATCCGCGACATCGTACGCGCCCGGCGCAGAGGACGTGAAGGCCGTCATCCCAACCAGGTCACACGGTTCTGTCAGGTCCAGGTCGCGGACCGCCTCGTCCTGCATCGCGACCTCGTGTTCCGGCGGCGTCAGCGCGGCCACCTGGAGTAGTGACAGCGGCGGGAAGGTCGCCTTCACCCGCCGCGTATCCGCCGGGTGGCCCGGCTCCCGTTTGCGGTTGGGCGATACCAGCAGTATCCGCATGTGGGTCTCAGAGAGGCCGGTTGCCCGGCCGCCTTGGCGGGGAGGTCGGCGTCGGAAGTCCACAGCGGATCCCCCTCCTTCTGCGAGTTGATGATCGAGCGGCGTGCACTGGGGTTCAGCGCCATCATCCGGTGCAGCAGGCCAATGGCCGGGTGATGGTCCTCGACCAGCTGGCGGAGGTAGCGAAGCTGGGCCTTGTGGTGCTGGGTCCGTGCGACCCGCTCCAGGATGTGACACAACAGGATGAGGCGGCCGTCCGTGGCGCGGCTGAAGAGGTACGGTGCAGTCTGTGTTACCAGATACTGAAGCGCTGTCATCTTGGCGCCGGAAATGGACATTCGCGATCTCCTTTTCCGTGCTTTCTCTGGGTGGCGCCTCCACCTGTCCCCAGGCACACCGGGGAGCCGATACACTGAGTCAACAGGATTTCCTATCGAGCAGGAGAACGTCTTTCTTCGAGAGTATAGCCTTACAAGAACAGCTGTCAAGACCGAACGCCGGCACTGTGTCCCCACGGTTATCCGCCGTTATCGCAGGATGATGTCCCGCGTTCACGCAGGGCTCTCCGAAGGTGGCTCGAGCCGCGGATTGGGAGACTGTTCCAGATGAGTCTGCTCACACATGGCGATACCGCTCGCATCCACGAGGCGAGCCTGAACCTGCTCGAGACGACGGGCGTGAAGGTGGACCACCCCGAGGTTCGCCGCCGGCTGGTGGCGGCCGGGGCCGAGGACGCCCGCGACTCGGTGACGATCCGGTTCCCGCGCGATCTGGTGGCCTCGTCTGTCGCCAGCGCGCCCCGCAACATTCGCTTCGCAGATCGGTGCGGCGGATCTGTTCAGGTCGGTGCAGACGGCGGCACAGTGTTCTGGGGCGGCAACGCCATGTACATCGCTCGCGGCCGGGAGCGGACCGAGATGGTCTCCTCCGACCTCGTGGAGGTGACCCGCGTGAACGACGCGCTCCCTCACGTTCACGGCGTCGTGGGGGCGAGCGTCGCCGACTACCCGCCCATCGCCCGGGATTTCGTCGGCTTCCGCGTTATTGCCGAGAACTCGGCGAAGCACATCCGGCCGGTCATCTTCTCGCCGGATGGCCCGGTCGCCATCCTCGAGATGGCCGAGGCGCTGTTGGACGGCGTTCCCCTCTCCGAGCGCCCGCTGGTCAGCTTTGGCTACTCCATCGTCAGCCCGCTCCACTGGAGCAGCACCGCGCTGGAGCTGTTCCTTCGCACCTCCGGCCACGGCGTACCGATGATGGTGAACGCCGAACCCCTCGCCGGCGGCACGTCGCCCATCACCCTCGCAGGGCTGCTTACTCAGGCGAACGCCGAGGCGCTCTCCGGCATCGTGATCCTCCAGGTGCTGGAGCCAGCGCGCCCGTCGGTCTTCAACCTCGGCTTCGCGCACATGCTCGACATGCGCTCTGCGCTTGCCACCAGCGGGGCCGTGCAGGACGGACTGATCGCCGCCGCAGGCGCAGAGATCGCGCGCTACCACGGCCTCCCGTGCGCCTCCTGGGTGAGCAGCGACAACCCTATCTGCGACGCCCAGTCAGTGCTCGAGAAGGCGCTCACCGCCATGCTGCACGCGCGCGCGGGCGTCAACATCATCTGGGGCGTGGGGCAGCTTGAGACAGAGCTGACGCTCTCGCTGGAGCAGGCGATCATTGACGACGAGATGGCGGCCCAGCTCCTGCGCGCCCAGCGCGGCATCGAGGTGAGCGACGAGACGATCGCCCTCGACGTGATCCGCGAGGGTGTCGCAACCGGCGATTTCATCGGCCACGAGCATACCCTCGCCCACTACCGCGAGGAGCGGATCGCCGGCGAACTCACCGTCCCCGAGCGCCGCAGCGACTGGCTCGCCGCCGGCGGCCTCGACCTGGTACAGCGCGCCGCGAGGAAAGCCGCTGAGATCCTCGCCCTGCCGCATGAACCGAAGGTGACGCCGGATCAGTCTGCAAAGCTGCGGGAGATCCAGGGGAGGTGGTTGGAGCGGCTGGCGTAGGGGCAGCGACAAACAGCAAGCCACCGCAAAGTACCGTTGGGCAGGGGCTTGCCCCTGCCCGATGTTCACTGCTCCAATAGCCTGACGCCGAAGCCCCTCACCCCCTCCAGTATCCCCTCCACCTCTCCAGCCCCTGACAGATCGCCTCGACGTTCTCCAGCGGCACGTCGGGCCCGACCTCGGCACTCAGCCACAGCCCGCCCTCGGAGGAGCCGAGCTTCTCGACCGCCTCCCGGATATGCGCGTCGATGTCCGTGGGCGTGCAGAACGGGAACATCTGCCGGTCCAGGTCGAGGTCCACGCACGCCTTTCCCTTGCACTCCCGCACCAGCGCCTCCAGCCCGTTCGCCCGAATCTGCGGGTTGATCACGTTGACGCCGCATTCGATCAGGTCAGCGATGATCGGGATGGTGTGCCCGTCGCTGTGCATGTAGACATCCACGCCGGCCTGGTGGCACATGCCATAGAGCTTCGCGTAGCACGGCTTCAGGTACTTGCGCCACTTCTCGGGTGAGATCGGCAGCGCGATCTGCATTCCCAGATCGTCGCCGAAGTGCATGAGTGACGGCGGGCCGTCCGAGAGCTGGCGGTTGAGTTCACCCACGTTGTAGTCGAGGACGACGTCGATCAGCCGCTGTAGCTCCGGCGGCTCCTCGGCGAAGTCAATCATCATCTCTTCGTAGCCGCGTAGATAGGTCAGCCGCAGGAACATGAACCCGTGCGGCAGGCCCGCGCCGGGGGCTGGCGCCTGGAAGTTGCTCACCATCTCCCGCCGCGGCAGCGGATGGCCAGTGACGAATGCCTCACATCCCGGCGCGATGTTCCGCCACACGCAGCCCCACTCGTCAACGTGATCGCCGGCCGCGTACGTCCCGCTGACCGCGTCGAAGTCAACGCTCCCCTTCTCGCGCTCCCCGAAGATGATCGGGTGGCGCAGCACGATCTCCTCCAACGCCTCCCGATGCTTCATCCAGGCCGCGGGCAGCAGCCCGACGCTCACCGGAATGTGCCCCGGGTGGCTGAACATCATCGCCTTATACCAGTCCGATTCGCGTTCTGACATAGCGACGCTCATACCATCGGTTCGGCTTCCCGTTGCTCCGGCACTTCGGTGCCGAGGCCTCTTCTCACACCATCCACCAATGCCCGGGCTCGATCTTCTCAATGCCGAAGCCCCTGTTCTCCGGCGGCAGCGAGTCCAGCAGCTCCTGCGCCTTTCGCCCGATCGCGTCCGCGGCCAGCTCGACGTTCCTCTCACCTACCTTCGCAGACGCTTCCGTGCGCGGGTCCTCACCCCCGATCCCCCACGGCGGCGACATATCCAGCACGATCTCCTCATCGCCCAACTCTGCCATGTCAACCAGGTCGGGGTAGAAGAACATCATGTTCGACGTCTCCCACTTCGCAGCGTGATCCGTGTTGGACTCGGCTGAGAAGCTCAGGGAGACCTCCCACAGCGCCGCCCCGGTCACGGTGCTATCCTCGACCACGGGCTTCAGCGCCCTGTCGATCATCTCGAGCTGCTCTTCGACGTTGTGCCCGGAGACGCCGATGATCACGCGGAAACCCGTTCTCTTCAGCCGCTCGAAGAGATCCGTGCACACCGGAACCAGATGCTCGACGTTGAAGCCCGAGTGGAACCAGATCGGCGGGAACACAACCCCGCCGAATTTCTCGGCGCACTTCACCAGGATGGCGTGCGCCTTCAGCGCGTCATTGCCCAACGGAAGGTGTCTGCCGTGCCACTCGATGCAGCCGAACGGCACATACACCACCGGGAACTCCCGCGCCGCGGCCTCCAACTGCCCAGGCCGCATGAACTGCATCTGCACTTGAGGCGACAGCCTGTTGTCCACAGCGACTCCTTTCGGACCTGGCCCTCCGCGGTTCAGAACCGATCCGGATGGCCCAGCATTGGATGCTGCTCGGGGAAGAAAACCTCTGCCAGCTTGCCTGCATCTCCCGAGAGCCGCATCCGTCCGGCCTCGGTCACCTCCGCCGGCTCGGCCGTGCCGATGAGCAGTTGCACAATTTCGTCGCCGCCGCGAATCGCGTGCTTCGTCGCTCCCCGCTCGCCGGCACGCACTCGCCCATCCGCGATGGAGAGCATCGCCGCGTCCCGCGTGTCGGCAATCAGCAGGTCGCCCTGCCAATCCGCAAGCCACGAACCTCGCAGCCGGCGCGACAGCTCACCCTCCATCTTCTTCAGCACGGACGGCAGGTTCAGCAGCGCCATGACGGCAGCGCCGTTCTTGCGGTTGTTCACCTCCATGCGACAGGTGCCCCAGCGCAACCGCCTCAGGAGTTCGCAGTGGTATGGCAGTCCGTCGAAGCGGATCTCCTGGCAGCTCCATTTCCTCGCCAGCATGCCGAGGATGCGCAGCGTCTCGTCGGCATCGCCGCAGTACTCCCCGCACGTGATGGTGTGACTGCCGCGCCGGTTAAGCAGCACATAGCCGGCGAGCTTCCCGTTCTCATTCCATCGATAGCCCATCGGCAGGTCGAACCAGGGGTTGTGCTTGCGCGTGTACGTCGGCCGCACCGCGGCGCCGGTAGTCGTGGCATAGGTGCGGTTATAGAGGTCCGCGAGGTCTCGCTGCGGGCGCGGCTTGAACCCGATGGCGCGAACCGTGGGCTTCTCCTTCGGCAGCTCCCACGCGTTCGCCGCGAACGCGGTCTCCGACCACGCCCGCACGTAACCGAACCGGTGGTAGAAGTCGTCTATGCCGAAGAGCAAAGACACGTCGTACCCCTCCACCCGCATCGCCTCCACCGAGGCGCGCGCAGTTTGCCCCATCAACCCTTGCTTGCGAAAGTCCCTGTCTGTTGCAGCTCCACCAACCCCGCCGGCCCTTACCTGCGCCGTCCCGATGCGCATCTGGTAGTCCCACACCCCCCAGTGGGTGACGGCCTTGTCCCCGATCATCCCGATCCGCGAAACGCTCCAGTCGTAATGTGCGGGCATTACGTACACCTCGCGGCACCAGTCGCGCATTCCGTAGTAACCAGGGCCGCCGGAGAAGACCTTCGCCAGCAGGTCAATCGTGGTGTCCGCGTGCTTCCTTCGGTCCGGCGCGACGATCACGAACTGCTCGACTGCGTCCTTCGCCTTTGCACTCACCGATCCCATGCTCCTTGTTCACAGCCATACGTTCAAGAGTGGCGCCATCCACCCGCGGCGCCTGGTACAGCTTGCCGTCAACGACCGCGCACGCGGGCCCGTCCGAGGTCAAGTCCCACAGGCGGCCGCGCAGGAACACCGTCATCCCCGCCCGCGCGCTCGATGCGCGTATCCGACCGGGCAGCCCATGCTTCGCCCACGCTTCCCCCTCGGTCAGCCGCTGCACGTCGCGCCGGTCCACATCGCTCGGCGCCTCGCCCTGGTACCCGAACCACGTCCGATCCCACGCGTTCCTCGCGCCCGTGGAGAGGAAGGACGGCACGACCACGATCTCGGCTTGCCTCTTCTTCAGACCGGCGTACGCTGCGGGATACCAGGAGTCCGCGCAGACGAGCACACCCAGCCTTCCCGCCGGTGTGTCGAAGACGGGCGATCCATAGACGCCGCCGCTGGTACCCAGGAACCGCTTCTCATCGTCAGTCAGGAACTGCTTCTCGACGATCCCGGAAAGCTGCCCTTCGGGGCCATAGATCGGGGAGACGTTGACGATCCGGCCCGTCCCGCTCTGCATCCCGTCCACCCCGGGGACGGGCTGGGGCAGAACGATGGACCCAGCAACGATCGTCAGGTAGTACGTCCGGGCGAGGCTCGAGAAGACGCGCTGGTAGATGTCAGCCATCTCCTCGCCCTTCATGTTGAACAGCGTGCGCCGGGCGCCACTCGCGTTGGTCCTTCCGCCCCACCTCAGGAACCGCACCAGGTTGCTGGCGATCATCACCTTCGCCGCGCGGTCGATGCTCTTCGCGCCGTATACCGCCCGCTTCTCGCCCGCGACCACCAACCAGGTTCCGAGGTGCTCTGGCAGAACCACGATCGTCTTCTTGCCGAAGTACCCTTTCGCTCGCGCGGCCGCGAGGTAGCCGTCAATCTTCCGGTGGAACCGCTCCTCCGAAGCGTAATCCGACGCGAGCATATACGGCTGGATGCCGACGAGGTTCCCCGCGCCGTGATCGGCGCCCAAGGACTGCGCCTCGACCAGGTGCAGGTCGATAGGGTCGGTTGGCGGGCGCCGGCCGGTCCTGCTCCAGAGAGCGAAGCCGGCAGACACTGCTGCCAATCCGGCCAGGGCATAGAAGATGCGGCGTTTCACGCTTCGCGGATTTCACGGGTGAGCGGCCGCGTTCCTGCCGGAGAGGCAAAGACGGAGGCGGCTCGCGTCACCGCCGCCAACGTGCCGACGGCGCCAATGTTCGGCCGACGCTGTGGGAATCACGTCTCCGGTGCGACGCCTCGCAGATCTACCGCGCTCTTCGCTGTCGCTCCAAGTCCGAGACGGTTACGAGCCTGTAGCCCTTGCCGCGCAGCTTCTCGATGATCTCGGGCAGCACTTCAATGGTCTGCCGCACGCCGTCATGCATCAGGATGATGCCGCCGTTGCTGATGCGGGACAGCACCCTTTGTTCGATCCGGCGTGGGCTCAGGCCCAGGTAGTCCGCCGAGTTGTCGGTCCACAGGACGGTCGTCAGCCCCACTCCGCTGGCCGCGACCACGGCCGCGCGATCGTAGCGTCCACCCGGCGGCCGGCAGTACTTCACCCTCTCCCCGGTGATCGCCATGATCGCCGCCTCGCCTGCCCGCCATTCGGCGGCCGCGTCAGCTTCGGTGAGTCGCGCCACGTTCACGTGATGGTAGGTATGGTTCCCGATCTCGTGCCCGGCGGCCACCTCTCGTCGCACCAGGTCCGGGTACCGCTCGGCCATCTTCCCCACCACGAAGAAGGTGGCCTTGACGTTGTACCTATCGAGGACGGCAAGCAGGTCAGGGGTGAACTCGGGGTGCGGCCCATCGTCGAACGTCAGCGCCACCGTCCTCACTGTTGGATTGCCGCGCGTGAGCTTCAGGTAGAGGGGCTGACTTCGCTGCGGCTGGGGGATCTCTGCTCGCCGCTCCGGCGGCGCTGGGTACCTCTTCTCCAGTGCCTTGCGCCGGGCATTCTGCCAGGCCTCCGAGCCTGGCAGAAGAATCCCGTGGGCGCGGATCCGCGCGTCGGCCATGGGATTCCCCGTCAGGCTATCCCTGGCGCCTGCCGGCGTCGCGACGGCTGCAGGGACCGCCAGCGCCACAAGAGCTATGAGAGCAAACACTGCCTTCGTCACCCGGTCCGCCTCAACGCGTGCAGCGCATATGAGTGTGTGATACCCACTGCTCTGCAGTGCCTATTCCTCATACTCGGGTGCTTGGCCAACACTAGAGACAAACGCTCGTCCGTTCGGCAGGAGCTTGCTCCTGCCCTGAGCACAGGGCAACGCCCAAGAGAGTCTCTCGCACTATGGTAGCTCGGCCAGGGGGCCCAGAGCGCCTCAGATGCCGATGCGGCCGTGCTGCTGGATCCTGTGTCGCAGGCTGTCGCTGCGGCCCACGCGGAGGGGTTCTTTTTGCCCCTGCAGGAAACGTAGACGCCCTGCTTCGGCACCAACACTAGCTTCTGTTGTTGCATCAGCGGAGGTCGGCAGAGCCGGCTAAGGAGCCCTGGCAGCTTGTCTACCTTGCACCTGAAGTCCTCGTTCATGGCCTCCTCCTCCACGCCTCCCTCAACGTCATCCAGACCAGCCGCGGAAGCGCGATCAGCCGCGGAAGCCGCTTCGGCTCTCGCAAGGCGCGGTACAGCCACTCCAGCCCGGCCTGCTGCACCCATCGCGGCGCTCGCCTCACCCGGCCCGCCAGCACGTCGAACGTCCCGCCCACGCCGATCGCCACGGGCGCCTGGATCTCGTCCAGGTGCTCTCGAATCCACATCTCCTGCTTCGGCGCGCCGAACGCGACCAGCAGTACGTCCGGCCGCGCCTTCGCAATCGCCGCCACCACCCCCGGCTCCTCGTCCTTCGTGAAGTAGCCGTGGTGCGTGCCCACGATCCGCAGCCCGGGGTACCGCGATTGCAGCGTCCGAGCCGCCTCCTCCGCCACCCCTGGCTGGGCGCCCACAAGGTACACTGAGTACCCGCGCTCCGCCGCCCGTTCGCAGATCCGCTCCACCAGGTCCGCGCCCGAGACCCGCTCCCGCACCGGCAGCCCCAGCACCCGCGCCATCCATACCACGCCCCGTCCGTCCGCAGTGACGATGTCCGCGCTCCGTACCACATCCTGGAACTCGCGGTCGTCGTGCGCGAGAACCAGGATGGGCGTATCCGATGTCACGATCATGTGCGGCCGCCGCTCCGAGACGAATTCCTCCACACGCGCCAGCGCGCCCTCCATGTCGATTCGCGCGATCGGGACGCCGAACATATCGACGCGCTCCTCGTTCGTGTCTCTAGGCTCCGAGAGTATCCGGGTGAGGATGAAGAACACGACGAAGCCGAATGCCAGCGCCGCGACCAGCAGGACCAGCTTGATGAGGAACGACGCGCGAACCAGCAACGTCAGCAGCAGCGCCACCGCGCACAGGTAGGCAGTGAGGCCCTGGAGGAGCATGACCGTGCGTCGTGGGCTCAGCCCGGTTCTGATCAGCGCCTCGTGCAGCAGCTCCCGCCGCTGCCCGAGCGCCAGGCGCTGCTTCCCCTTCGCGGCGCCGTAGGCGATGGCGTAAGCGGTCTCGCCCACGGGCACGCCCAGCGCCAGCAGCGGCACCCCGATCACCAGGAACGCGGTGTTTTTCAGCAGGCCAATGATCGTGATGGACCCGAGCGCGAACCCCATCGCCCAGTGCGCGGAGCTGCCCAGCGACGGGTAGTCCGACCTCGCCGCGCCCGCTGCGCCTGCCGCCAGCGCCAGGCCCAGCAGGCCCGCCGCCGGCGCGGACCGCGATGGCGCCACCACCAGCGCCGCGACCGCGAATGTCAGCGAGATCACCGCCACCAGCGCGGCCGTCAGCTTCGGCAGCCGCCGGCAGAGCACGACTGCATAGGTGACGCCCACGAGCCACGCGATGCTTGCCGGAACCGACCACTCCCCAAGGGATACCAGCCTAGTGACGAACGGCGGCTTGATCTCCTCCACCCGTATCCCCAAGGTCACCCCCACCCACGCGATCGCCAGCCCGAGCACCACTTGCACGGGGCGCGGCAGAGCGAGAACGTCAACGATCAGGCCGGCGAAGCCCGCCAGCACGATCAGCAGCGCAGCCGACTCCACCTCCGGCACATCGCCGCCAAGCAGCATCACGGGCACTGCGAGCGCGAGCATGATGCTCAGACCGGAGACCGCCCACTGGCGCCGGGGGCGCGCCCCGGGCGGCACCTCCGCCACGGCCGCTCGCCGCAGCCGGCCGGTCAGGTAGGGCGTGAGGAACGAGATCAGGAATGAGATGACGACCAGTAGCGCGGCAGCGCCGAGCCGGAGCTGCCCTGTTGACGCGTCCAGCGCGTGCATCATCTCCCCCGCGGTGGGGCGGACGCTACGTGCCCGCCTGGTAGTCCGCCAGGTAGGTCTGCTGCTCCTCGGTCAGGCTGTCGATCCGAATGCCCATAGACTCGAGCTTGAGCCGCGCGACCTCCTGGTCAATCTCCTTGGGCACATCATGGACCCGCTTCTCGAGCCCCTTGCCGTGCTTGGCCAGGTAGGCCGCGCACAGCGCCTGGTTGGCGAAGCTCATGTCCATCACGCTCGCCGGGTGCCCCTCCGCCGCCGCCAGGTTCACCAGCCGTCCCTCGCCCAGCAGGTAGATCCGCCGGCCGTCGCCCAGCGCGAACTCATCCGCCATCGGCCGCACACGCCGCTCGCACTTCGCCATCGCGCGCAGCGCCGGGATGTCTATCTCCACGTCGAAGTGACCGGAGTTGGCCACCACGGCGCCGTCCTTCATCACCTCGAAGTGTTCTTTCCGCAGCACGTGGATATCGCCGGTCAGTGTGACGAACACCTCGCCCCACTTCGCCGCCTCCATGATCGGCATCACCAGGTACCCGTCCATCGCGGCCTCGAGCGCGCGCAGTGGGTCCACCTCGCACACCGCCACCACCGCTCCCATGCCCCTCGCCCGCATCGCCACCCCCCGGCCGCACCATCCGTAGCCGCACACCACGAACTTCCGGCCCGCCATGAGCAGGTTCGTCGCACGGATGATGCCGTCAATCGTGCTCTGGCCCGTGCCGTAGCGGTTATCGAAGAGATGCTTGGTGTCGGCGTCATTCACTGCGATCACCGGGTAGCCCAGCGCGCCCTGCCGCTCCATCGCTCGCAGGCGGATCACCCCCGTCGTCGTCTCCTCCGACCCCCCGATCATCTGCGGTAGCATCTCCCGGTACTTCGCGTGGATCCGAAAAACGAGGTCGCAGCCGTCGTCCATGCTCACCCGCGGCCCGGTGGCGATGACCGCGTCGATGTGCTTGTAGTAGGTCTCGTTGTCCTCGCCCTTGATGGCGAACACGGGGATCCCAAGCTCCACCGCCAGCCAGGCCGCGGCATCGTCCTGGGTGCTCAATGGGTTGGAGGCGCACAGCGCCACCTCGGCGCCGCCGGCCTTCAGCGCTCGCATCAGGTTCGCGGTTTCGGTGGTGACGTGGAGGCAGGCGCCCAGCTTCATCCCCTTGAGTGGCTGCTCCTTCGCGAATCGCTCTCTGAGACCGCGCAGCACCGGCATCTGCTGCTCGGCGTACTCGATGCGCAAGCCACCCGCGGTGGCCAGACCGGGATCCTTCACGTCATAGTTCATGCGCGACTTTCTCCTCGTGCCGGGACGGCGCTCGCTCGCCCGCGAACTCCTGGATTGCCTTCGCTACTGTGCCGATCTTCTCGTTCGTCAGCTCCGGGTACACGGGTATGGATAGCGCCTCTCGTGCCAGCCGCTCCGCCACCGGGAAGTCCCCCTCCGAGTAGCCAAGCCCGCGGTAGGCCTCCTGCAAGTGCAGCGGCAGCGGATACCAGATCTCGGTGCCGATGCCCTGGTCTGTCAAGTGTCGCCTCAATTGGTCCCGCTGAGGATGGCGTAGGGTGTAGATGCAGTACACGTGCGAGCCTTTCGGCGTCACCGGTGGGAGAACGACGTCCGCATCCTTCAACAGGTGTCGGTACCGCTCCGCGTGCTGTGCGCGCAGGTGGTTCCACGAATCCAGGTGCGGCAGCTTCACCCGCAGGATCGCTGCCTGCATCTCGTCCAGCCTGCTGTTGTACCCGACGGCCGGGTGGTGGTACTTCTTCCCACCCAGCACCGACGCGTCGGCCTGCTGGCGCAGAAGCCTCACCTGCGAGGCCACCTGCTGGTCGTTCGTCACCACCATCCCGCCATCGCCGCAGCCGGACAGATTCTTGGTGGGGTAGAAGCTGAAGCACCCGGCGTCGCCGATGGCGCCGAGCCGCTGATCCCCCCACTTGCCCCCCGCGGCCTGGGCGACGTCCTCCACCACGTAGAGGTCGTGCGCCTTCGCCAGCGCCATGATCTCGTCCATGCGCGCCGCTTCCCCATACAGGTGCACCGGGATCATCGCCTTCGTCCTGCGGGTGACGCGTCGGGCAGTGTCCTCCGGGTCCATGTTGAAGCCATCCGGGAGAGAGTCAACGAAGACCGGCCGCGCCCCCAGGTGACAGACCGCTGCCGCCGTTGCCGCGTACGTGAAGGAGGGAAGCAGCACTTCGTCGCCCGGCCGGATGTCCAGGGCAGCCAGCGAGAGGGTGAGGGCGTCTGTGCCGGAGGCGACGCCGACGGCGAACTTCGCCTCACAGAAGCACGCCATCTCCTCTTCGAACGCCAGCACGTTCGGGCCCGTGACGAACACCGAGCTGTCGAACACCTGCCGTATAGCCGCCATGATCTTGGGCTGAAGAGCGCGGTGTTGTGGCCGCAGGTCAATCAGTGGAATCTCGATCCGGTGAGCTTTGCTCCTGCCGGGGCTTGGTTTTCCTTCCCTCATCCCGCGCGCTGCCTCCTGCGCTGCCACACCCGCGCGCCATCCACCGCGCGATCAGACCCTCGGGTACCAACAGGTGCCACAGTCCAGTGTGGATCGCCCTACCTGCTCGAGAGACGGCGCTCCCGCCGCCACCACACAGACAGCCGGCGGTCGGAATCGAACCGACGACCGGCGGTTTACGAAACCGCTGCTCTGCCGCTGAGCTACGCCGGCGTTGCCTGGACAATATCATACCCCACTACCAGTGTCAACGACGGAGCGTTTCGCCACCGCGAAACGCTCCGAGGCCGACGGCGAGCCGGTCCCGCGCTAGCGGGGCCGGCCCACGAGCCGCGGTCATGATGTCATGCAACGGCAAGTGCCATCGCACCGCCGCCCGTGTGGGTCAGAGCCGATCCGGGCCGCCCAAGTGGTGGTGAGGTAGGCGTGCGGCGCACCATCGCAAATAAGCGACGTGTTTCCGCACGCCCCCTCCCGAACCGTGCGTGAGGTTCTCCCTCACACG
>Ga0315288_10004058_pt1 | contig 18655 bp, 13 predicted proteins | sample YL17G11_20_MG_FD_203454 | JGI IMG/M metagenome (GOLD analysis project Ga0315288, IMG submission 203454) | Sediment microbial communities from Yellowstone Lake, YNP, Wyoming, USA - YL17G11_20 | ecosystem: Environmental > Aquatic > Freshwater > Lake > Sediment | place: USA: Wyoming | collected... | reverse complement strand
CCGACGATTTTCGTAAAATTATCCGTCAATTCTTCCAGCTTGATTTTGCCGAACTCATTCGAAATCCTCAGAAGAACATTCTTAAGACCGCTTGTCTTAAGCATGCCCACGATCAGGTGGCCTGTGCGAATCTGTGACTCACCGAACAAGAGGCTGCCGTAAACCCAGCCTCGCTCGACAGAATCTTCAAGGTGGGAAGACAAGTCCGAAATGCTTGTAGAGCCTCGCGGCAGACGATCCAGCTCTGCTGTCATATCGGCCGAGAGTCGAGAAGGATCTAAATCAAAGTGTCTTATGATGCGATGCAGGTCTGAGTCGGGCATTTTCAATATCTGGTGCAGCCAATGTACAAGCTCTACGTAAGGATTGCCCCTCAGCTTGCAGAATATTGTGGCGCCCTCGATAGCTTTGTAGCCTATGCTGTTGAGTTTTCCGAACAGGGATGTTCGACTTATTTCTGCCATTGTCAATTCCTTTCCTCTTTTTTAATTTAGCCGTGGGAATGAATACATTCCAGCGAGAGTCGGTCAAAGGTTTTATCCTTCGATATAATTTCCTGACTCCTTCATACGCCGGAGTTTCTCTCCCACAGAATTTCATGTGGAGTCAACCGGCATTTTTAGCTACGTGCGGCATTGTGTCAACCTTTTTTTGGTTTCTTTGAGCAATAAGCGATAAGTTAATTGATTTACTGAACAAATATAATGGCTTGGCCAGTTTTCACAAGAACTATAAATATCTCAAACTGACCGATTTACGTTGTCATGCTGAGCCGAAGGCGAAGCATCCGGGCAGCGAAAGGATTATTCGCAAGACGGATTCTTCGCTTCACTCCGTTTCGCTCAGAATGACAATTTGAGCCATATATCTGCACAATAAGAACTTGTGAACATCCTTGTATTCAAATCGGTCAGTTTGAGTAAATAAGAAATGTATGGATGCGAGGTCTATGGTGTATAGACAGATATTCTTGACACTGCTAAATTATCTTTTATTATTTCTTAGTTTTATTGTTTTGTTACGGGGTATAAATATGCATTTCGCAACATTCTATCAACATCCTCTTTGTTTCTATATAACGGACGCGCTTTCCATTCTAATAATTTGCTGTCATTCATTTTTGCGACATCTTTAAATAACCTGATCTCTTCTTTAGTCATCATCATATATGCTTCAACTTTAAAATTATGTCGATAACACATTATAAATAATTGTTTATCCGTAGCGGTTTGGGCTTTTTCTCTAAAAACGTTTTCAATATCTGTATCGCACCCACCAATAGGTATGAGTGTTTCATAATACCCGGCGTGATAATTAATAAAGTTATTTAATGTCAGAGTCAATGCGCACTCTAATAAAGTATGATGGGCTTGAGAAACCATGGTTGCCACAGGTAATAATTGTATAGTTCTTATGTCTGCTTCTGTTACATTTGTCATTTGGTTTAAAACTTCAGCACCGACGAAATTCTTCATGTGGTCTACAAAGAATATGGAATCGGCCGTAGTGCCGGAAATGTCACAACCCTCGGGCAGGGCGAAGGCGAAGTCTATTTTCTTAACGGTGCTGTGATCCTGGAGTCTGGTATTATTCATCCCGGCGAACTTGTCCAATCCCAATCTCCTGTTCTCCAGCATTACATTTCTCCCCAGTTCTGAATGCGGAGAATCCACCATCGAGATGACATGGTCGCCCGATCTGCCGCGCGCGCGTGAATCGCCCCAGTGCTTTGGTTTCCCACCCACCCTTTTGCTGTCTCTGAAGTTGTTTACATCAACTTGCCCTTTGTACTTGCTGAGTAACGCTTTGTTTTCTATCACGGCCCCGAACAGCCTGATGAGGTCTGAGCAGTCTCCTGCAGTTAATCGTTTACGATTATTGCATATATCATCCAGTTTTGCCACCCAAGTGTTACCCATACCTTTGTTCCACACCTCCAATCGAGATTCCACTTGCATGGCACCATTTAGCAGGCTTTCGTCAATGCCTGCCGATATCAATTGGTAGCATGCCAAGGCGACAAAATGCCTGATCTTCTCCAGCCATCGGGCGCTGTTTAATATTCGATAAACAGCTTTGCCAAGATCGGTTTCCATTTTTGCTCTTGTCTTAGCAATATTAAGTATCTCCTCTTCGTTTATTATTCTCATTTGTTATCACCTCTATACATAAGGAAATCGCAGTGAAATAGGAAAATCAGGAACATCCTATTTTTTGCCCCTTGCAGCAGTACTTGTTAGGACTGGCTTGTTATTTGAATCTTTCCCGGGTATTTTAATCACATAATTTAACGTGATTCGGCGTTATACAGGCCTGTCCAGGCACTCCAGTACTTTTTTTACTTGTCATTACAATCCGGGCCGGCCTCGATTCTAACTGGCGATATTTAAAATTACAAACCAAGAAGAAATTTTATTCAGGTGCAACGTGTGACGTCAAGATGAATTTTACAATATTCAAGCATTTTGCCTGCTGTTTGTTCTATATTTGCGTTCAGTTGTCGATAGCGCACACCGCGAGTTCAACCATGCATCTGTCGCAGTCCTGCCTTGCTGAAGATACTCGAATTAGTTACAGGGAACATTAACCGGAATCTTTGGATTCTTTTAACAAACTCCCGATATTTTTTGTGTTTTTTTTTAAGGAACTTGACAGTATATTCCGATTTCCGTAGAATCGTGCTTTATTTATATGAGAGCCTGAAGCGATACTTGGGTGAAGTAGTGTGGCAGTGCAGGTTCCAGGTCTTTCTTGCCGTATGCCAGAGAGCAACGGCGCTGATGAACAGATGCTTATGAGGTTTCAGCTTATTTTGTATATAAAGCTGATTCTGATAGTAAAATTTTATATGCAGCCGTTTTTTTGTCTTTTACAGAGAATATGGTGGTATTATCGCTTTAGGCCAAATACGAATCCTTATAAAATATTGGTTTGATGGGATATTCTATGGCAATTGATATCAAAAACCTGCTTTCCGAAGTAAGCCCGGAAGCACCATGCGGCGAAGACCTTTCCTATGACGCCTCTTTCCTTGCCATGGAAGATATGCTGCGGTCCAAGGCCGGGGGCGGCATCGTGGCGGGTGTGGAGGAACAGGCAGAGGAACCCAACTGGCTGGAGGTTCGCGAAAAAAGCATAGAGCTTTTACGGCGATCCAAAGATCTCAGAGTTGTTATGTATCTTGTGCTTGCCGCTTTGAGAATTGACGGTCTTGCCGGCCTGCGAGATGGGCTGGCTTTACTACAGGGACTGCTGGAACGCTTTTGGGTGCATCTTTACCCCAAACTCGATCCAGAAGATAACAACGACCCGTTAGAACGGATTAATATTCTGCAATCGCTGTCTCCGGAGACGGTGAGCGATCAGGATCCGATGAAATTCAAGCAACGGCTGGCTGAAGTACCCCTGTGTAATTCACCTCAGATGGGCCGGTTCAGCCTCAGAGACATCCAGGTCGCTAAAGGAGAGATTTCGGTGCCTGGTGCCGGGGGAAGCGCCGGCCCCGGCATGTCGGTGATTGATGCTGCTTTTCAGGATACGTCAACCGACGAGCTGCTGGCTGCATTCCAGACCACAGAAGAAGCTATCGAACGTTTGGCTACTATCACTACGGTGTTCTCTAAAAATGCTGCTCAAGGGCAGACGCCCGACCTCAGTGATTTCCAGTCTATTCTGGGAAATATCCACAAGTGCATTCAGGGGTATCTGGCAAAACGCGGTTACGGCGAGGCTTCAGAAGAGGGTGTTCCGGCGGATTCTGCGGCCGGCGGCGAAGCCGAAAAAGGCGGAATATCTCTTGCCGGAGAGATTCGGTCGCCCAAGGAAGCTCTTTTGGCCATCGAGAAGGTCTGCCAGTATTTCGATCGCCATGAACCATCAAGTCCTGTGCCGATGCTTCTGCGCAGGGCGCAAAAGCTTGTCTCAAAGAACTTTATGGAAGTTATTGCTGATATTTGCCCGGATGCCATGAGTCGTGTGGAGATGATTGGTGGATCCAGCAGTAGCGATTCTGAGAGCGCTTAGTGAGAAAAAAACTAATATTGTATTGTGGATTTGAGAATTCCGACAGAACACCGACAATTTTCGGTGCTCACCGTTATTGAGAAAGGACAGAGCATGGCAAAGAAGAAAAGTAGTCAAAAATTCATAGGCCGTAATCGAGCACCGCGAGTCCAGGTGGAATATGATCTGGAGTTATACGGTGCCGAGAAAAAGATCAATTTGCCGTTTGTAATGGGAGTAATGGCTGACTTATCGGGCAAGCCGGCAGAGACCCCTCTCGGCGTCGCCGATCGAAAGTTCCTTGAAATCGATGTCGATAATTTCGACGAGCGACTCAAGGCAATGAAGCCGCGAGTAGCCTTCCAGGTGCCAAATACACTAACCGGTGAAGGGAATATGAGTGTCGATATTACTTTTGAGAGTATGGATGATTTCTCACCGGCAGCAGTGGCACAAAAGGTAGATGCCCTGAATAAATTGTTGAAGGCCCGAACGGAATTGTCCAATCTGCTGTCATACATGGATGGTAAGAGTGGCGCCGAAGAGCTGTTAGCAAAAGCCCTGAAGGATAAGGCCCTGCTAAACGCCCTGACTTCGACGCCGAAACCTGAAGCTGAATCTACAGAGAGTGGCAAGGAGGAATAATCCCATGGCAGAAGAAATGAAAGACCAAAAAAAGACGCAGGCAGCAGAGGCTGTGACAATAGAGCCGAGTGAATTCGATAGTCTTCTCAAGAAAGAATTCAAACCGAAGTCAGACCATGCCAAGGAGGCTATCAATTCGGCGGTGCGAACGTTGGCCGAACAGGCATTGTCGGATACAGCTCTTATTTCCGACGATTCGGTCAGGACAATCGAGTCCATTATAGCGGAGATAGACCGGAAGCTGTCCGAGCAGATCAATCAGATTATGCACCACGAGGACTTTCAGAAGATCGAGAGTGCCTGGCGCGGGCTTTCTCACCTTGTGAATAACACGGAAACGGACGAGACGCTGAAGATACGCGTACTTAACCTCTCTAAGAAGGATTTGGCCAAGACTCTCAAGAAGTACAAAGGTACGGCCTGGGATCAAAGCCCGCTTTTCAAGAAGCTTTACGAAGAAGAATACGGCTCACCGGGCGGCGAACCTTACGGGTGTCTAATCGGCGACTATCATTTTGATCATAGCCCGCCGGACGTTGAGATACTCAACGGTGTAGCCCAGATAGCGGCCGCTGCACACACACCTTTTATTTCTGCCGCTGCGCCGACACTGATGAACATGGATTCCTGGAATGAGCTGAGCAACCCCCGCGACCTGACGAAAATCTTCCAGACAGCGGACTACGCCCCCTGGAGGTCCCTGCGAGAGTCCGATGATTCCAGGTATATCGCTTTGACAATGCCTCGATTTCTCGGCAGATTGCCCTACGGTGCCAAGACAAGTCCTTGCGAAGAGTTTGATTTTGAAGAGGAAAGTGCCGGCGGCGACCACTCCAAGTATCTCTGGGTGAACTCCGCTTATGCCATGGGTGCCAACATCAACCGTTCTTTCAAGGAATTTGGCTGGTGTGCACGTATCCGTGGTGTTGAGAGCGGGGGTATGGTCGAGGGGCTTCCCTGTCATACCTTTCCAACAGATGACGGCGGTGTGGATATGAAGTGCCCAACAGAGATTGGAATCACCGACAGGCGTGAAGCGGAACTGGCCAAGAACGGCTTGATGCCTTTATCGCACTGGAAGAATGAGGATTATGCATGCTTCATCGGTGCCCAGTCGTTGCAAAAACCAACCGAATATGAGGATGCCGATGCAACGGCCAATGCCAAGCTGGCCGCAAGGCTGCCTTACCTGTTTGCGACTTGCCGGTTCGCGCATTATCTCAAGTGCATTGTGCGAGATAAGATCGGCTCTTTCAAAGAGCGCGACGATATGGCGAAATGGCTCAATCAGTGGATCACGCAATATGTCACAAGCGATCCCGGCGCTTCGGAAGAAGTTAAGGCCAAGTATCCCCTGGCAGCGGCGGAAGTTGTTGTGGACGATGTTGAAGGAGATCCCGGGTATTACTCTGCAAAGTTCTTCCTGAGGCCGCATTACCAGCTCGAAGGTCTGTCCGTTTCGCTCCGGCTGGTTTCAAAGCTGCCGTCGGTCAAGAAGGGTGGTTAACCGGTAGAGCCTGATTTGATATTCAATACGCTTAACATGGTTTTTGTATTGATAAGTTGAGCGCAGGAACTTAGAGGAACATTTTATCTATATAAGGAGCTGACAAAATGGCAGGTGATTGTTTTCTGAAAATCGATGGAATTCCGGGTGAAAGCACCGATGAAAAGCATAAGGACTGGATTGAAGTGATGTCATACTCTCACGGTGTTTCTCAGATGGCCGGTGGAGACCGAAGCACCGGTGGGGCAGCCACTGGGGGTCGATGCGACCACCAGGATTTCTCAATCGTAAAGACGCTTGATAAGGCCTCGCCCACGCTCGATCTGTTTTGTTGCAACGGTACGCACATCAAGAATGTGGTAGTCGAGCTGTGCCGAGCAACCGGCAACAAGGAAAAATACATGGAATATAAAATGGAGGATGTGATAATCTCTTCAGTCAGTATTGGTGGCGGTGGGGGCGGCTTGCCTACCGAATCGGTGACCTTCAACTATGGCAAAATGACATGGAACTATATCCAGACGGACCATAAGACAGGCGCAGCTAAGGGCAACGTTCAGAAATACTGGAGCTTGATCGAGAATAAGGGCGGTTGATAATCAGCAAACAGGCATCCAGTTACCGTGTGCCGGCTTTCTGTGCTTTAATATTGTGCGGCAGGAGTGTCTAATGCCCGCGATGGAGGTTTATCGTTATGCAAACGGAAGAGTTTTTGCGGGCCGGCCAGCTCGATGAGGCATTGGCCGCCCTGGAAGGTGAGATTCGCAGCGATCCTACGAATGCCAAGCTTCGTGTTTTCCTTTTCCAGCTGCTTGCTGTCTTGGGAGATTGGCAGCGGGCTCTGACGCAGTTAAACGTAGCGGCAGAACTTGACGCCTTGAATTTGCTAATGGCCCAGGTTTGCCGAACGGCGATCAGTTGCGAAGCGTTCAGGGCTGAGATATTCGCCGGTAAACGCTCGCCGCTTGTGTTCGGTAAGCCGGACGAGTGGGTTGCTTGGCTCGTTCAGGCCAACCAAATGATAGCGGAAGGAAAATACGAAGCGTCGCAGAGCCTGCGAGATCGTGCGTTTGAGGCGGCTCCAGCCGTTCCTGGATCTATCGATGGGCGGCGTTTTCAATGGATCTCAGACGCCGATTCCAGGTTTGGGCCGGTGCTGGAGGCCATTATTGACGGTAAATACTACTGGGTGCCGTTCACAGCCATAAAAAGTATCCGAATTGAGGAGCCTGTCGACCTGCGCGATACCGTCTGGATTCCTGCCCGGTTCACCTGGATTAACGGCGGTGAAGCGACTGGCCTGATGCCAACGCGATATCCAGGCTCGGAAGCCAGCGAAGATAATGCTATTCGGCTCGCACGCAAAACCGAGTGGATTGAACAACCAGGAGATGTGTACCTTGGTTTGGGACAACGCATGTTTGCCACCGACAAGAATGACTTCCCGCTGCTCCAGGTACGACAAATAGATTTGGATCACTCTGAATCAGACTGACAAGGTGGGATGAATAATGGCTGAACTTACGCCGATGGATCGTCTGCAACCATGCCTGCTTGACCGCCTCACCGATGATGAGCCGGAAGTGAGCATGGAGAGCCGGGACCGACGCATAGTTTCACTGCAAAGATACAAAAATGCGGTGCTTCGCGACCTGGAGATGCTCTTAAATTCGAAGAGGCACCCATTGCACGACAACATATATGAGTTTGGCGAAGCAGCACGGTCTGTGCTGAACTTCGGCATACTCGACATATGTGGTACACCTATATTAAATACCAAGCCGGCTGAAATTGAATCACAGGTCAAGGAAGCCATCATTTGTTTCGAGCCGAGAATCTCGCAGAGGTCATTATCCGTTCGCATGGTCTCTCCGTTGGATTCGGAATACATCCGTAGTATCTCGTTCGAAATTGAGGCTGAACTTTGGGCGCAACCGTTGCCGGATCGTCTTTTTGTTAAAACCGAAGTCGATTTGGAAACCGGCCATTACAAATTGAAAGGCGAGCTGAATGGATAGGCGCTTGCTGGACTTGTACAATCGTGAGCTGGCACATCTTCGGGCAACGGGGGCTGAGTTTGCAAAGCAGTTCCCGAAGATAGCAGGGCGTCTTGGCGGCCTGGATGAATTCCAGCCATGTCAGGATCCCTTCGTCGAGCGACTGCTCGAAGGATTTGCTTTTCTCGCCGCGAGAGTTCAACTCAAGCTGAACGCGGAATTTCCCAGATTCAGCCAGTCTTTGGTCGAGACGATTTACCCCCACTATCTGGCGCCTACGCCGTCTATGTGTACCGTTCAGTTCAATCCGGAAACGGATGAGAAAGGTCTCGCTGGAGGCTTTGTAATTCCACGGAATTCCTCGATGAATAGTATGCTGGGCAAGTCGGAACAAACCAGATGTGAGTATCGTACCGCCCATGACGTTACCCTCTGGCCGATTAAATTGAATCAGGCGGATTACTATACTCGCGAGTTGGCCTCGCTTGAGATTCCCAATATACCTAATGTCAAAGCCGGGATCCGGTTGCGTATCCAAACGACGGCCGGACTTCGCTTCGCTGAGTTGAAATTAGATTCGCTGAATCTGCATTTAATGGGAGTTGGCGAAACCCCAATGCATTTGTATGAACAGTTTTTTGCAAATGCTGCTGCGATAGTCGTGCAGCCGGCGACAAGGCCGATAGGATGGCGGAAGATCATTGATGCTTCCTGCATCAGGCGGGTGGGTTTCGACAACAAACAAAAACTCCTGCCCTACGATGCCATGTCTTTTCAGGGATATCGGCTGTTGCACGAGTATTTTGCGTTTCCTCAGCGATTTATGTACGTGGAACTAAACAATTTGGGTAATGCAATCAGAAGTTGCAATGACAATCTGTTGGATATCATTGTTCTGTTCCGCGAGTCCAAAATCGAGCTTGAGGGCACAATTAATGCTGATAATTTCGGACTATTCTGTGCTCCCGCTATAAACCTCTTCGAAAAACGTTTGGATAGGATACCCGTTTCGGACAAATTTTTCGAATTTCATGTTGTGCCGGACAGGACAAGAGCGCACGACTTTGAGGTTTATAAGCTTACCAAGGTAATTGGTTATGGCGCCAGGTCAGACCAGTTGGAGGAATTTCTGCCATTTTATCTTGCAAAAGATTTCGGGGACAGCGAGGCGAGCGGCTATTACGTAATAAACCGCGTGCCAATGCCAAAGACTCAAAATGCAGGCTTGAAAGCTCAAAGGTCACGCAGTTATACGGGTAGCGAAGTCTATATATCTCTTGTCGATCCCCATGCCGCACCGTTCAGTGCCGACGTTAAACAGTTGGGTGTCGAGGCTCTTTGCACTAACCGTGATTTGCCTCTGCATGTACCAATAGGAATTGGATCTTCCGATTTCACGATGGAGAAAACAGTACCTTGCACATCGATCCGATGCATCGGATCTCCAACTTCGCCCAAGCCGTCTCACGCCGAAGGTGAATTTGCATGGCGCATTATAAATCACCTGTCGCTAAATTATCTATCGCTGACCGATACGAGTGAACGTGAGGGTTCATCGGCACTTCGTGATATTTTAAGGCTTTATAGTGACATGGGCGATTTGCAAATCCGCAAACAAATTGACGGCCTCAAATCCATAAGCTCCAGGCCGATCACGCGCAGAATCTCAACATCGGGATCTATTGCATTTGCGCGCGGTTTAGAGGTAACTTTAGCTCTTGAAGAGGCGGCATTTGAAGGGACTGGTGTTTTTCTGCTTGGGGCTGTTCTCGAACAGTTTTTTGCCAGGTATGTTTCGATTAATTCGTTTACTGAAACGGTAGTTAGAACGCTCGAGCGAGGAGAAATTGTTCGATGGACGATGAGGAACGGACAGCGGCCGATTCTTTAGCTGCAGATTTGCGGAACAGGCCGTTTGATTTTGACTTTTTCCAGGCGGTCCGGCGGCTTGAGTGTATCAACTCTGACCTGCCGCGGATTGGGCATTCACGTCGACCCCAAAATGATCCGGTCAGGTTTTGCCAAAATGTCTCTTTAGCTTTTGCACCTTCGACAATTTCAGCATATTGTGAAGCTACCGATCAAGATCCTGCTAAAATGACAGTAAACTTTTTCGGGCTTCTTGGTCAGGGTGGTCCGATGCCGCTGGTAATAACTGAATATATTTATGACCGGCTGCAAAATCACAAGGATAAAACGCTTGCTGTTTTTCTTGATATTTTTCATCACCGGATGATATCGCTCTTCTATCGCGCCTGGGCATGTAACCAGCAATGCGTTAGCTATGATCGCAAAGATGAGGACCGTTTTGCGGTTTACATTGGCAGTTTGTTTGGAATTGGTGATGATTCTTTTCGTAACAGAGACGCCTTGCCCGATGTCGCAAAGCTGCATTATTCCGGACGTCTTGTTTGCCAGACCAGGAATGTTGAGGGATTGAAGGAGATTTTAGAGGACTATTTTGAAGTTAAGGTGGACATACATCAGTTTGTCGGTCAGTGGATAGATCTTCCGCAAAACTATCTTTGCCAATTGGGATCATCTTGCGAAAACGCAAAATTGGGTTCGACGCTGATTGTAGGAAGCCATTTTTGGGAGTGCCAGCAGAAATTCAGGATTAACCTTGGGCCTATGGATTTGCCCAGATACCAGGCTTTTTTACCGGGAAGCGATAGTATTCGACGTCTTATCGCCTGGGTCAAGAATTATGTAGGAGATGAATATTTGTGGGAGATTCAGTTGATATTAAATGCTTCCATGATTCCGAGGTTATGTCTGGGTAAAATGGGACAGTTGGGATGGTCGAGCTGGCTTGGCTCCAGGAAGTTCCAGAAGAACGCCGATAATCTTGTGCTGAGGTCTTTGGGTACATAGCTTATTGGGCCAAAGATAATTTCTAATCATATTTAAGTTGACAAAAAAAGAGGGAATGCTGAGAATAATATTTTACGGATGACACTATATTAATTCAAGATTATCGGGGAACCGTGCCGGCAAACGATAAGAAAAAGATGGAGAGTTACATACTTGAGACTGCAAATCGGCTTCGTCTGATACAAGTAGACTTTGCAGATGAGAGCGAACAGACGAGATCAGCCTATCTCTGCGAGGAGATTGAAAAGGCGTTAAAGAGCGTCTTGCCTGATGAGCGGAATGAATTCCTGGGCAGATTATTAGACAAGTTTCCTGCCGGCAGTTTTATTACTCAGGCTATATCGACAGAAACGACCGTCGAAAGCCCTCCGGCGGTTAATGAGTCAGAGCTTAAAAATGTCGATTTTTTAGTTCGAAGTCTCCTGGAAATAGCACCAACCCTTTCGGATGACCAAAAGAATTTTGTCGATAAAAGCCTGCAAGAGGCTGGATTGAGACCGAAAGCCCGGCAGGACAATTCCATAGAATTGGATCAAAAACTGAAGCAAAAATTTAAGGTTGGGGATGATTGCAGTATTAGTGCCGAAAAGATGACCGAACTCAGTGCGATACTTGTTGATTTTGTTTTGAAGCTCGAATCCCTGGTTTGGAACACCTGGCGTCAACTTTCGCCGCGGTCTGCCGTTCGTTCACAGGGTGCTCTAACGAAAAAAATAGGGCAGTTTTTAAGTAACGATGCCGAGATATCTGTTAATCAGGTTGATGATGATCTCAAAGTGTTGCAGCGACTTACTGCGGCAATGACCAGTGCGGTCAGCCGCGTCGGAGGCCAGTTTGCAAAACGCCATCTCGCCAGGTTTTCACCGGCTGAGATTGAAGCTTTGGTACGAATGGAACCAGGAAGCGTTTTTGTCAGCCATGATGTTAAATGCTGGAAAAAATATAAAGAACTGGCCGAGACGTTAAATGAAGACTCCATCGAAATGGAAATAAGAAAGGCCATCGTTGATTACGTGGAATCTTTGACAAAAGGAATGGGGCAGTGACGTCAATACAGGGGAGTACCGTATGGCTATAGAAGGCGAAATTCATTGGTGTGAGGGTCTCTTTCTCCAGCCTCACCACCTTCAGATCATGCAAAGGAATATTGTCGAGAAGTTCACAAGGCAATCTCGCATGTTTTGGAGCTATCCCTATGGTCTGATGGAGGCTAAAATATCTGATGATCAACTGGAAAATATGAGAGTTTCCTTTGACCGGCTCCGAATTATAATGCCGAGCGGGCTGGAAGTGAACGTTCCTGACAATACGAATCTCCCCTCGCTTGACATAAAACAGGCATTTGCATCTACGAGTGGTACATTGACTATAAGTATTGGCGTTCCGGTATGGTACGCTTCACGTGGCAATGTTATTGAAAAGGGGGATGATCAGGATTGGCGTGCCAAGCGAACATATATAGTTACTGAGATTGAAAAAACGGACGAAAATACAGGTGAAAACCCTCAACCGGTCCAGATTCGTCAGATAAACGCCAGACTGTTGCTTGAAAATGACGACCGTTCAGACCTCGAAGTGTTGCCTTTGCTGAGAATAAACCGTGCCGCGGGTGAGGATATCGGATTGCCTCGGCGAGATCCGACATACATACCCCCATGCTTTGTCGTTGGCGGCTCATCAGTGCTCAGAGAGCTTCTTCACGATTTAACCAGCCAGGTCATGGCCAGTCGAAATGAGCTGGTTGTCCAAATTAACCGCGGCGGCTTTAGTATTGAGAATATGCGCGGCGTTCAATTCGAACAAATGCTTCGTCTTAGAACGCTTAATCGCTTCAGCTCTCAGCTTGGTTCTCTTATCAGTATCTCCAGCAGAGTTGCACCTTTCCAGATGTATTTAATGCTGAGGCAGCTACTTGCTGAACTTGCCGCCTTACGCCCTGACCGCGACCAGTATGAAGTCGCTGGGTATGATCATGACAATCTGGCAGTTGCTTTCAATGAGCTTTCGACTCGTATTCGGGGGCTCCTCAAGGGCGTTGTAAGGGCCAGGTACCTCAAGATTCCGTTTACTATAGACCATGAGCAAAAAATATTTGTCGCTACACTCACGGATGAAGCATTATCGTTACCCAATGAATATTTTCTTGCTATCAAGACGAAGCAGGATCCTTCGGAATTGGCTAAACTGGTTTTAGATCGTGACAAATTCAAAATGATGCCGCAAAGTCTTGCCAACCAGCGAATCTTCGGCGTGCAGCTTGCCCAGGAATTGTATCCGCCGGTTGAACTGCCGGCCCAGGTAGGCCTTCATTATTTTCGGGTAATGCGCGGCGAAAGCGCCCGGCTCTGGGAGAGAATACAGCAGGAGAAGACGATTGCTGTGCGGTGGCCTGGTGTTGAGACTTCTGACTATGAAATCACATTATATATGACCGTTCCTGATACGGAGGCACAGTAAATGACTCTGCTTGAATTGTGTGAGCCAATCTTCCAATATGTGTGTCGACTGCGTCGATCATCGCGAATGGATTGCACCATGGAAATGGATCAGGTGCGAAACGACATTAAAAGAATATTCAGTGAGATAAAGGCAGACGCTTCTGCCAGCGCCGATTTGACTGTTCAATACGAAAAAGTTGAATTGCCCCTTATTTTCTGTATAGACTTTATGATCAAAGAGAGCAGCCTGAGCTTTGCTCCTGACTGGTACGAATTGGGTCGTGAGCGGAATGAGCTCGCGGGCGATGAGAAATTCTTCGATCTGCTGGACGTAGATTTAGCCGAAAGAAGTGACGCTGCGACTCAAAGACTGGTAATATTTTACACGTGTTTGGGATTGGGATTTACAGGCGTATACACGGGCCAGCCGGATAGTATTAAGCGGATAATGTCGAAAATCTCGGCTCGTATTTCAGGCATGATGGACGCTGATGAAAAGGCTTTCATTTGCCCTGAGGCTTACGAAAACGTTGATACGCGGGATTTTGTTGAGCCGCCGAGCGCAAAGTTGGTAGGTATCGGGATAACATTGATAGCTCTAATTGTAATCTGGGCCGTTGCGTATTTTTGTTTGTTCAAATGGACCTCTGACGATCTGGGCAAGTCCCTTGATACGATTATAGGACAGGAGAAATTGCCTTCTGTTATTGAGCCGGCGAATGATAATGCCAGTTAGTTTGGAGAACATGTAAATAATATGGTGCCTGGAATTTCAGTTTACAAGAATCTTCCAACGCCTTTCAAGATTGGGCTTTCAGTCATTGCATGCGGCGGCATTTTGGTGGCGATGCTGTTTTTAGTACCCTCGAGGGTGCTATGGATTATATTCATCGGACTTGCCGTTGTTGCCCTGATTCTTCTGCTCTACTGGCGTCTCCTGAAGTGGCTGAAGAAGCGCAAGGCCGCTCCGATGGAACATGGCGTTATCGAGAATGCTTCGGCTGCACCGCAGGGAATCAGCGAGGCTGCACACCTTGCCCGGCTGGATGAGTTGAGAAAAAAATTCGAAGAGGGGATCACGAAGTTCCAGGCTGCCGGCAAAAGCCTCTACAACTTTCCCTGGTATATGATTGTGGGTGAGCCGGGATCGGGCAAGACAGAGGCCGTGCGTCACTGTAACGTTGGTTTCCCGCCTGGTCTGCAGGACCAGTTTCAAGGGGCCGGCGGCACCCTTAACATGAACTGGTGGTTTACGGATCATGCCGTTATTCTCGATACGGCCGGGCGACTGATGTTTGAAGAAGTCGAAACAGGCGGTTCGGGTGAATGGAAAGAATTCCTAAAGCTTCTTAAGAGGTATCGGCCGCGTTGCCCGGTTAACGGCGTGTTTCTCGTAATACCCGCTGATAGCCTCATCAAGGATACCGCCGATGAGATCGAGCAGAAGGCATCCAAGATTGCACGGCAGTTTGACGCCATCCAGCGAGTTCTGGATGTCCGTTTTCCCGTATTTGTGGTCGTCACAAAGAGCGACCTGATCAATGGTTTTCGTGATTTCTTCGATAACCTCAATGATCCGCAGCTTCAGCACCAGATACTTGGGTGGTCTAACCCGGCCCCGCTCGATGAGCCATACAATCCGGATTTCGTCGAGCAGCATTTGAAGACTATACAAAAACGTCTTTTCCGTCGCAGACTTGCACTGCTGCAGGAGATAGTATCTGAATCCGGGGAGCCGGGTATGGAAAAGATGCGTATAACTGATGCGTTGTATGCATTTCCTCAAAGTATAGCGAAGATAGCGCCGCGAATGGCCCGGTATCTGGAATTGATATTCAGTGTCGGCAGCCAGTGGTCCGGCAAACCGCTATTTTTCAGGGGCATTTATTTTACATCTTCCATGCGGGAAGGTTCAGCTTTGGATGAAGACCTCGCCGAATCGCTTGGGGTTTCGGTTGATACCCTCCCGGACGGTCGGGTATGGGAACGTGACAGGGCATACTTTCTGCGAGACCTCTTTATTAAAAAGGTCTTTCGCGAGAAAGGCCTCGTTACGTATGCCACTAATGCGAAGAAACAACATCTTCGCCGCAAGGCCTTAGTCCTGATCTCGGCTGCCGCGAGTGTCGTTTTGCTGCTCTTCTGCACCTTTTACGCCGGTGTTAAATTTCGTCGTTCCATCGGTGATATGAAAGAGTATTTTGAATCGCCGGCAAAACTGTTTGCTTCGAGCGGTGCAAGAGAGGCAAGCCAACTGCAAGTGATAAAACGTGAAAGCAAGGAAGTTTATCGGTATATCGGCAGGGCCGGAGTACCCGAAATACCGGACGATATTACCCGATCCAGCTTCTCCGCACGACTTGCCGATAGAGTGGATCAATGGGAGAAAAAAGGAGTGCCCTGGATTTTCGCACCCGCGGCGAAGTTTACAAAGGGTATTACACCTGAGAAATTAAAGACGGCCCAGGCAGTTATTTACGAGACGGCTATCCTTCGCCCATTCCTGGATGTCTCCAGCCGGATCATGGATAATCAACAGAACGGCAAGTGGAGGCGTGAGGACCCTGAAACCAGGGCTTTGTGTCAGTTGCTCCGGCTAAAAGCGGATAAGCCCCTGGCCAAAGAAGGTGAATATTCGACCCAGGCTTTCCTGGATCCTATTTTTGAATATATTTTCAGAAGTAACAAAGATACGGAAGATGAGGAAGGATCTGCCAAACGAATCCAAATGTACAATGAAGACAAGGCACAGCTCCATCGGCCGATAGGATTCATTTATGGAGAAGCCTTTTCGCCTGTGTTTAGTAAAACGGATCCTAATTTTTTGGAAACTGCAATAGAGAGTGGTGTAACTCTTTTTAATGCATATTGGAGCGACTCCAACCAGGTCGGTACGAGCAGCCGTAATTTCGCTCAAGTTGAAACCATTGAGAAGCTCAGAGGTGCTTTCGAAGAATTTGATGCCGCGGAAAAGAATATTTTGGCGCTGCAGGATCGCTTTGGCGCCGAATCGGACAAATCTTATGCAGATGATCGTTGGAATAAATTCGTGGCCGATTGGGAAAAGCAATATAAAAGTCTGGATGCGGCCGGACAAAATATCCAGGCTTTAAGCGGAAGTCTGAACAATCCTCCATCGCTTGAAAAATTCTGGGCCACCGTTGCCACGGAAACGCTCCAGGATGTAAACGACCACTATCAACTCTTGCTTAGCGAGCTCAGGACGGATAAGGCGATAAAAAACAATTTCCTTGGACGAATGCGTACAAAGCTTGAAGCAATTTATGGTGAATTATCAGGTAGATTGGTCAATAGTAAGTTTGCAGAAGAGTTGAAACTGATTGACGAAAGATTCTATGCTCCGATTCGGGAAAAGAACCGGCTGTACGAAGTGCGCTTTCAAATGTATTCGAAGTGCAATGAGCAATTCGTGGAAATCAAACCTTATGCCCTTAATGAGGTTCGGTTGGCAATCCAAAAAGTGAACGAAGGCGTTGAAGAGGCTCGCAATAGTATTAGCGGTCTATTAGCCTTTGGCCCCACTGTGTACCGTTTTAAGCAAGCCGCCGACATTTGCGGGCTTGCTCTTGAATTGCCTCGGCAAAGGGCTTTGTATTCTGTTGTCGAATCGAGCCTGCAGTCGGCTCCCAAGAGCATTAAAGAGGTTGGTGATTTCGTGGCGAAACAAGGAAAATGGGATTGGCCCGCCCTGATTCCCTCTGACATGATAAACCGCAGCTATGATCCGAAAGTCGCAGAAGATGTTCTTGGCGGCTGGAAGACGCTGAGAGATACGTTACAGCGTCTGCCTAAAGAAACACGCCTTCAAAAAGAATTCATGGACGCAAACGAGGTTTATACGGAATATCCAAAGCTCTACTTCGAATATTGGCTCGGCACGGTACCTGAATCTATGGTTAGAAGCAGCATTGAGCGGAATTCGGAGGAATTTAAGAGTTTGATTGTAAGGAATGTATTCGATGAGCTGATCGGCGGTCTTGGCGTGCTCCTTGAAAATGCTGTTACACCTCTAAGGCTGTATGTTCCGAAAGGTGAACAGAGGGTTAAGCTTTTTGATGCTAATTTGGACAAAGTCAGAGACAGCCGTAAATACGACAAGTTATATAGTGAATGCAGGACGGTGCTCACAAACTGGAGAGGATTAGGTGATAATTTCACGGCCGGCAGGATGGAGCTATTGAGGATAACCCCTGCCGATTACCTTGAGGATTATGCACCTTTTGCCTATGAGTCACCGGCTGAATTTGCGGATATGTATTGGACTGAATTTACGATAAAATTGTTAAGCATGCTGTCCGGCAATGTACAGGACCAGGGTAAAGAAGGCTTTGAAAATCTAAGAACACAGTTCGCGGGCAAGTTTCCTCTGGAACGAGATAGCAAGACTGACTTGACTCAAAAAGAAATTAGTGAAGCATGGTCATGTTTGAATAAAGTTCGTTTGCAGGAGGTCTTTGCCCAGGGAACGATAGGAGCCGGTGCCAAAACGGGATCTGATAAAATAGACGAGCAATTTAATCGCCTGCGAGGGATGGTCCTGCCCGAACCTTATAAGCAGTGGTTCGAAGGAATTGAACGGGTATTTAAATCCCTGCCCCAGGCTGAAGATCCTTATTATTGTAAAATAACACTGTTGGGTCAGAACGAGCAGCGTAAACTTGTGGGGCAGAACGAAAAGCTGCTGCTTGACTACCTGACAGAATTCAGGTTCGTCCAGGGAGATCAAAAGAGTGAACGATTTAACACTCGTTCGGGCGCAAATATAAGCGTTGGGATGTTTAAGTATCCTGGTTCGTCCCTGCAAATCGAATTTTACCAGTATCCTTCCGACACCGAAAAGCATACGAGTGTAGAGTTTCTACAGCCCTGGGCTCCTTTGAGAATGCTTCATCAGTACTATGATGCAAGGAAAGAAGGATACGTTAAGCTTGAAGTTAAGAGCGAAAAGGGCCTGGGTGGAGTGTTATTTTTGCAGCTTGAGTTCTTTAAAGACATTGACGAAAAATATCCGGTCAGCTTTCCAGGTCCGGGTCAATGGCCGTCGTTGAAAGACAAGCGTTGATCTTACGGAGACATGAATTTTGAACTCTGCTTTTAAAAAGTTTCTCAAACGCTTTAATCCAAAGGGGCAGGATAACCCTTCTGAAGGGATCTTTGTAGCTGCGTTCGGT
>Ga0315288_10004057_pt1 | contig 18656 bp, 7 predicted proteins | sample YL17G11_20_MG_FD_203454 | JGI IMG/M metagenome (GOLD analysis project Ga0315288, IMG submission 203454) | Sediment microbial communities from Yellowstone Lake, YNP, Wyoming, USA - YL17G11_20 | ecosystem: Environmental > Aquatic > Freshwater > Lake > Sediment | place: USA: Wyoming | collected... | reverse complement strand
GAGCCGGAGCGCTGGGATTACAGCGTGTATGACGCCGAGGTCGGGCGCCTCAAAGAGCACGGCCTGAAGTGGGTGCCCTTCCTCATCGCCGGCCCGGTCTACGCGACCCCCGAGTGGTACCGCGCCGGCGAGAGCCACCGGCCCTACCGCTGCCTCGAGCACGGCTCCGACAGCGCCATCCAGTCGCTGTGGAACCCCGACCTGCCCGCGCGCGTGGATGCCTACCTGGCGCATTTCGCCGAGCACTACCGCGACGTGGAGATCGTGGAGTCGGTGCTGCTGGGGATCACCGGGGACTTCGGCGAGGCGATCTACCCGGTCACCGGGGGCGGGTGGACCGGGGAATACCATACTCACAGCGGCTACTGGTGCGGCGATGCCGAGGCCCGCGCCGCCTTCGGCCGTTTTTGCCGCGAGGCCTACGGCGACCTGGAGCGCCTCAACGCCGCGTGGGGCACGGCTTTCGAGACCTGGGAAACGCTGGAGATGCCGCCGCTGAGCCCCGACAAGCAAGGCCAGCCCCTGCTGGATATGTCCGATCCCCGGCAGCGGCGCCGCTGGCTCGATTTCGTGGGCTGGTACCGCGATTCGATGACCCGCTGGGCCGACCTCTGGCTCACCGCCGCCCGCAAGCACTTCCCCAACTGCGAGGTGTACCTGTGCACCGGCGGCGATGGCTTCCCCACCCACGGGTCCGATTTCAGCGCCCAGTGCCGGCTCGCCGCGCGGCACCGCGCCGGCGTGCGCATCACCAACGAAGCCAGCGATTACGAGACCAACCTGCTCCTCACCCGCTGGATCGGCACCGCCGGCAAGTTCTACGGCTGCTACTACGGCTACGAGCCGGCCGGCGTCGTGGACGAGAACGGCGTGGTGGCGCGCATCTACAATGCCGCCGCCTCGGGTGCGCGCCAACTCTTCGAGTACTCCGGCAATGTCACGGGCAGCCCAGCGCGCCGGCGCAACTTCCGGCGCACCCTGCCCACCCTGGTCCGCGACCGGCCCAACGTCGAGGCCGCCGTCTTCGTCCCCAAGACGCACATGACGCTCTTCCCCGGGCAGTGGCAGGAACTGCTCCTGCGCCGGCCGCGCCCGCTGCGCCACTGGTTCGATTACGATCTGCTCGACGATGTGCTCATCGCCGATGGAGCGCTGCCGCGCTATCGCGCGCTGGTCTGGCTGGGCGGCGAGGTGATCGAGGAATTCACCATCGAGGCCATCCTGCGCTGGGTGCGGGAGGGCGGCACGCTCATCGCCGCGGCCCTGCCCCACGTGGAAAGCGTCGAGGGCGACCGCGAGTTCTTCGCCCAACTGTTCCCCCAGGCCTCGGCCAACTTGAAGCCCGGCGGCGAGGCCAAGGCCTACGTGCGCGGCGTGGGCGAGGGGAAGACCCTCTGGTATCCGGGGCCGGCGGATGATCCCGCTTTCCTGAAAGCCGCGGCCGAGATGGTCTATGGCGCCATCGGCCCGTCGCACCTTCGCCTGGGCGGCCGCTGGCCGCGGCTCTACGCGACAACCCTGAGCGAGGGCTGGCTGCTCTATAACGCCGGCGATGAAGCCGTCGCCGGAACCGCCGCCGACGGCGCGGGCCACGAGGTCGCGATCGAGGCGCCCGCCCACAGCGTGGTGCGCGTCGGCGAGTCGGAGCCCCAAGCCGAAGCCCCCGCGCGCTGGGCGCAGTTGACGGTGGAGACCAGCGTCGAGGCCGCCGAGGCGGTCGCCGAGGCGCTGCGCGCCGTCGGGGCGGCTGGGGTCGCGGAGGTGCGCAAGCGAGGGCGGCGCGTCGTCTCGGTCATGGCCTACCTGCCCGCGACCGACGGCATGGACGCGCGGCTCTCCGAGGTGCGGCGCCGGCTGCGCGTGCTCGAGGACTCGCAGATTGACACTGCGCCGGCCGCCATCAGCGTGGCCCCCGTCGAGTCGCGCGACTGGGCCGAGGCCTGGCGCGCGCATTTCCACGTGGAACACGTTCCGCCCAACCTGGTGATCAAGCCGACGTGGGAATCGTATGATCCGCAGCCGGACGAGATCGTGATCGAGATGGACCCCGGCATGGCCTTCGGCACCGGCAGCCATCCCACCACCCAGATGTGCCTCACCGCCCTGGCCGAGATCATCAAGGGCGGCGAGCGCGTGATTGACGTGGGCACGGGCACCGGCATCCTGGCGATCGCCGCCGCCCGGCTCGGCGCGGCGCAGGTTCAGGCGCTCGATAACGATGAGGCGGCGGTCCGCGCCGCCACGGAGAATGTGCGCCGCAACGGCGTCGCCGACCGCGTCACCGTGGCCCAGGGCGAACTCGTCGCCGCCGCCGCCGGCCCGGCCGACATCGTCGTGGCCAATCTCGCCCAGGCCCCCATCCTGAAACTGGTCGGGCATTTGCCCAGGTATCTCGCCCCGGGCGGCACCTTCATCGCCGCAGGCCTGGTGCGAGAGGGGCTGGCCCGGCTGGAGGCCAAGTTCCGGGCCGCCGGCCTGGAGTTGGTGAAGCACATCCGCCGCGAAGAATGGGTTACACCCATCTGGCGCATACCGGCCGAAGGGGTGGCGCCGCCGGCGGAGCCGTCCCAGCCGCCGGCCGTGCAGACGCCCGCCGAGGAGGTGGCAGCCCCGGCGGAGCCGCCCGCCCCTGCCGGCGAGGCGGCCGAGGAACCCGCGGCGCCCGAAGCCGCGGAGGGCCAGTGGTCGGCCTTGAGCGAATTGCGGCGGCGGGGCGGCCAGGCCGAGCCAGGAGAGGCCCCGCAGCCGGAGGGGGAGCCGCCTGCGGAGGCGGACGAATCGCAGTAGCCCCCGATTATCCATAGCCGAGTGACTGCACCCTCACCCGACCTCTCCCTGGAAGGGAGAGGAGCAGGTCTGACCACCAGCATGCGCCGCTTCCTCGTCGAGCGCGACGCCATCAAGGGGACGCGGGCGATCATCACCGGCGCCCCTTTTCACCACGCCGCCCGGGTGGTGCGCCTGCGCCGCGGCGATCTGATCGCCCTCTTCGACGGCTCGGGCGCCGAGTGGATCGCCCGGGTGGCTTCCGTCCGCCGCGATCAACTCGAAGCGGAGATCTTGCGCGAGGCCAGCGGCCTGGAACCCCCCGTGGCCGTGACGCTGCTCCAGGCGGTGCTCAAGGGCGAGCGCATGGACTGGCTGGTGCAGAAATGCAGCGAACTCGGCGTGGCGCGCCTGGTCCCGATGCTCACCGAGCGCGCCGTCGCGCGCGCGCCTGCCGACCGCGCGCCGGCCCGCCGCAAGCGCTGGCAGCGGATCAGCGACTCGGCGGCCGAGCAATGCGGCCGGTGCCGTCCCATGGCGGTGGAGGCGGTGGCGCCGCTGGCTGAGGCCGCGCGCGAACTTGCCGCGGCCGACCTCGCGCTCGTGCCCCACGAGGCCGAGCGCAACCGCGGGCTGCGCGATCTGTTAGCGCAGAAGGCGGGCGCCACGTCGGTGGCGATTGCGATCGGGCCCGAGGGCGGCTTCACTGAAGGCGAGGCCGAGGCGCTGGTCGCCGCCGGAGGCGTCCGCGTCTCATTGGGGCCGTGCATCCTGCGCGCGGAGACCGCCGCGCTTTTCGCCGCCTCCGCGGTGCTCTACGCGCTGGGGGACTTGGGTTCCGCCTCGACCGCGAGGTGAAGGCGCATCGCGCGTGGGGCGTTCACGCTGATCGTTGCGCGCCGGGTCGCCTCGTCGTAGACGACCTGCGCGGAGGCGCGTTCCCTCACCTCGACGTTCACCTTGGCGGTGCCCTCGGGGCAGCGCACCAGGTAGCGCGTGGGCCCGCCGGCGTAGAGGCGGACCGCGAAGGTTAAGCGCCTTGGGCTCTCGCGGCTGGCGCCGAGCAGTTCGGCCTCGGGCGAGGCGTCGAGCAGGAAGAGCGAGTCCGACTGCCCCATCTTCACGTTCACGCGCACCCGCCCCGACATCTTCGGCAGGATGCTGCTCGGCCAATTGCTGCCCAGGAGCGACACCTGCGTCACCTCCGGGCCGTCGCCCTCGACCGCGATCTCCAGTCGCGCTCCCTGCCACTGCAGGTCGCGAACCCCGTCGTTTTCGATCGCCTTGAGCAGGTGCGGCGATACCCGCAGGTTTGCGGGCCGCATGCTGATCCCGTAGTGCGCGCCGTAGAACATCGCCAGCAGGCCCCACGAATCCCACACCCGCCCGCGGTTGCCGACGCCGGGCTGGGCCTGGTGATAGCCGGTGGCCTCCTGGAAGGGATAGTCGCACTCCGCGTAGTCCTGCAAGTAGCGCGACACCACCTCGCCGGTGCGGGGCGCGCCGTGCGCCGCGCGCTCGAGGATATCCCAGCCCGCGATCCAGGGGCACCACTGGTTGAGGCCGTTGGGGTAGGGCGCGACGCTGTGCGCCGTCGGGCAGAGGCCATCCAGGTAGTAGCGCTGGAACTTGTCGTTCAGCCGGTTGAAGACGGCCTTGATGCGGGCGGAGTCGTCGCACATCCCGGAGTGGACGGCGATCAGGTTCGCGAACGATTCCTCGTTTTCGTAGAGCGTCCCGTCGGGCTTGCGCCAGCCGATGTAGATGCCCCGCTTGGAATCCCAGAGCCCGCCGATGGACACGTCCTTGTTGGCCGCGTCCTTGATCCGCTCGCCGGCGGCGCGCCAGCGCTCGGCCTCCTCGTCGTAGCCCAGCACCGAGCAGAGCGCCGACATCTTGTGCAAGCCGTCGTAGCACACCGCGGCCAGGTAGGTCTGCTCGCCCTTGATGAACCCCAGGTCGGGGTAGGTGTCGCCCTGGTCGCCGATCACCGGCAGGCCCCGCGGCCCCTGGAGCGCCAGGATGGCCCAGGCGCACCGCCGCGCCGCCGGCAGGGTCGCCTGGAGAAACCCGAGGTCTCCGGTTTTCGACACGAAGTCGTAGATCATCCCGATCAGCAGGCCCATCCCGTCCAGGTTGCCGTAGCCGACCTCGCCCTGTGGGCCCAGGTAGGTTGGGGCCCAGCCCCGGTCATCGAGATGGCCTGCGAAGGCCTCGATCTCATCGCGCATGATGCGCAGCATGGAGGGCCCGGCCACGTACATGCCGCTCTTCCAGCCGTGGGCCACGTCGCGCAGCCAGCAGAACTGGTAGGCGTTGATGACCGCGGGCGGCAGCGACGCATCCAGCACCGAGGCGGTCGCCTGGAGCCGCAGCGCGCCGAAAGGCCGCGTCGTCCCCAGGTGGGAGCACCAGAAGATGAACTCCTCCGCCCGGGGATCGAACCGCGAGGCGGTGACCTTGAGCGCCGTCCACTGCGCGGCAGCCTGCGGTCCGAAGGTGATGGTGACGGCGTGCTGGTAGATCTCGCCGGCCGAGACCGGGCGCGGCGATCCCGCCGGCCCGGCGTCCCAGACGCTCAGGCCCACGCCGCAGATGCCTTGCGCATCGTACACCACCGATGAGGTCAGGTTCGCCTGGGAGGTCACAGCGAAGGTGGCGTTCCCCTGCTTCGAGACGGCGCCGGCGAGGGCGAAGTCGGGATCGCTCAGGCCGCCGGGCGCCTGCGTGCGCGCCAATGGCACACCCTCTCTCCCGGCAAAGCAGATGGTGGGCCCGGCCACGCCGGGATCGAGCGCCAGGCGCACCAGCCCCAGTGCGACGTACTGGCCGTTCTCGACGATGCGCACCTGGCGGCGAAGCGTCAGGGTGGGCGCGTCGGGCGCGAGCGTCACTTGCAGCGTCTCGGTTACGCCGGGGCCGTGACTCAGCCCGCGGACAATCAAGCCGGGGCCTTCGCCCGAATCGCGCCGTTCCACGTCGGGACGGGTCCGCTCGACGGGCTTGGTCCAGGCGCCCCCCGCCGGAAGCGAGGTGACGCAAATCCCGCGCCCCAGGCCGCCGATCAGGTTGGGCCCGAACCGGCCCTTGCCCTGGAGGTCCACCTGCAAGACATCAAACGTCCCCGACAGCGCGGTGAATCTGAGGCGCAGGTACGGCGTCTCCACCGTTTCCGCCCGGCCGACTGCCGCCGCTGACAGCCCGCCGAGGAGACACACGAAGGCCACCAGCCGCCTCACGGCACGCTCCTTCCGCACTAGAGCCGCACCCGGAAGATCGAGAACCCCGGCACGACCACGGCACGCTCGCCGTCGAGGCCGAAGATGCGCTTCTCCACGGGCTCCTGGTTCGTGTTCAGGTACAAGATGCCCTCGTGCGTGCGGGCCGCAAACACGCCATCCATCTCGCCGTCGGGGTCCAGGCGCGGCTCCAGGCCCGGCTGCAGCCGCTCGGGATGGCGCAGGATCGCGGCGACCATGGCCAGGAACGCGGGACGGGTCGCCGGATGGTCCTTGTGGTCGCCCTCGGCGCCCTGGAGATCGGCGCACCCGGGGAAGAGCGCGGCAGTGCCCCGGCCCATCGGGCGCACCCGGCAGTTCTCCATCACCTCGTCGCCGCCGCCGAAGAGCCGGCTTCGCCAGTCGCGCCCCTCCTCGTCTTCGATCGGGCCGAACTCATGTCCGATGAGCACGCCGCCGCCTTCAACCCAGGCCTCGATGGCCTCCAGGGCCGCCCGCTCCATCGTGTTCCCCTGCAACAGGATCAGGAATCGGCGGCGGCGCAGCGCGCCGTCGGCGATGAGCGTCGCATCCACGATGTCGAAGTCCGCCAGGTCGCGCAGTTCCTCGCCCTGCGCCCACCACAGCGACCGCGGCTTGCCCTCCGCGAAGCCGTGCTCATCGGTGAGGGCGAAGTGCAACTTCGGGTAATATGCGGCGACGTCAACGATCACTTCCTCGCCGCGCAGGAACCGGCGCGACTGGCGGAAGGCCTCGATGTAGTCGGCGGTGGTGACATGCCCCGCGTAGATCCAGAACTGGTCGGCCTGGGTGGTGGCCGCGTTGTAGATGCGGCCCACGTTGCCGATACCGCTCATGTCGCCGCCCCAGGGCTCGTTGCCGAAGGGCGCGCCGTAATGCTTGCAGGCCGTCGCCGCCCAGCGCGTGTAGATGAAGTTGAAGGCATAGGGCGTCCCTTCGTTAGTCACGCGCAGGCCGGTGCGATGGGGCGCGCCGACCCTGGCCTGGTCGGCCCAGTCGCCGCCGTGGATGGGATCGCCCGAGCCTCCGGCGGCGTGGTAGATCGGCGCCTCGGGGAAGTGCTGGTGCACCACGGCCGCCCACTTCTCGGACCAGGCCGTCATCGAGCCGACGTACCAGGTTCGGAAATCCATCTCGGCGCGGCGGCCCGGCGCATCGGCGGGCATGAAGGGCTCGATCTGCGACCACCGCGCGAACCGCGCGCCCCAGGCGGCGTTGAGCGCCCTCAGCGTGCCGTACTGCGCTTGGAGGTGGCGGCGCAGATCGGCGCGCGCGTGGTCGTCGCCGCACCAGTAGCCCAGGTGGGTGTGGTAGCCCTCCTTGACGATGTACACCGCGTTGAATGTGGTCTCGCCGAAATCGCCGGACGGCCCGGTCATGATGGACTCGACCACGCCGCGTCCGCCGTAGCGCTCGGCGAGCAGCGCGAAGAAGCGGTCCACGTATTCCAGCAGATGGGGATTCCAGATGGACTGCACCGGGCACTCGGTGCCGTGCTCCAGGCACTTCACGAACACCGACTTCTCCGACTGCTTGAACCACTCCGGCACGGTGTACGACGGGCCCAGCGGCACGAACATCACCCACTTGAGGCCGTTGGCCTGGGCCAGTTCCACGGCGCGGTCATAGAAACTCCAGTCGAAGGCGCCGGGCTCGGGCTCGATCTGCGACCACTTCACATACGACTGCACGCTGGTGACGCCGAGCCCCTTGAAGATGGGCAGCCAGGGCGGCATCCATCCCAGGTCGCCCTGGTCGTGCGCGGGCAGGATCGAGCCGATGTTGCCCACGGCCACCGCGATCGCCGGCGCCTCGCCCGCGGCCGGGCCCAGCGCCGCCTTCGCGCGCTCGAGGATGAGCGCGTGCGGCTCGACGAAATCCGCCGGTTCCTGCGCTGACACGGCGACCCCGGCGATCCACATCGGCTCCGCGCACGCGATGCGCAGGTCATACGGCGCCGGCTCGCGGGGCGCCTCCACGCGCAGGGTGAGCGACTGCCACTGCTCGGTGCCGAGCAGCGCGCCGGCCGCCTCGGCGCCGCCGCGGCCCACCGAGAACGGCCGGACCCCGCGATCCAGGTACTCGATCGTGACATAGGCCGGCCCAGCGATCGGCTCCGCGAACCTGAAACACATCGCCTGCGCCGAGACATCCACGCGCCGCGATTCGCCGCGCGCCCAACCGCCGTGCTGCTGCTTGAACTCGAGGTGCCGGAAGCGCCGGCAGGCTCGGCCCGCCTCGACCGCCGCCTCCGTGCGCGCGTCGAGTTCGGCGCCGTCGGGCAACTTGAGTACGGCGTCGAGCAGCGTCAGTCCGCGTTCGTCGTTGCATTCGCCGAGGATAATGCTGAGCGGGTCCATGCGAGCCTTTCTCGTTTACGAACTGCGCCTCCGCTTCGACAGGTTGCCGCCCGCCCCCTGCGAAGCGCCGCTGTAGGGCGGGCTTTCCCAAGCCCGCCGCCCGGCGGCTGTTGAATTCAGCACTTCGCCAGAAGGGGTGCGCCCTTGGCTGGTGAAGAATGGCGACGGATCAATGTAGAGAGAACTGGACGCGGAGAGTGAGATGGGGGATTCTGCCTACTGGCTTGGGAAGATTGCGCGGCTGAGGATCGACAGGACCCACGGCGATCCCGCGCCGCACAAGCCATTGCTGCTGCTTGTGGTTCTTGACTTGGCTGAGGAAGGACACCTACCGAAGAAGGATCTTCCACTGTCGCCAGACTTGGCCTTTCGCTTTCTAAGCTACTGGACCGTGGTTGCCCATCGCAGGTCTGCACGACCAGACATTCGCCTCCCTTTCCATCACCTTCAGACGGACGGCTTCTGGAGTTCCCTCGATGACTCAGGGAACCCGTCAATCAGCAAGGACGCCACCCGGTTCGCAAGGCTGCCTTCCGACTTCGTCCGATTCGCGAGCGACCCCGCCAGCCGAGATGAGGCCCGCCACGTGCTAATCGCGAAGTATTTCCGGCCATCCGAGCGCGTTGCCCTCTACAAGACTGTTGGCTTGCCTGTGCCGAGCAAGGACGAGATTGAACAAGACGCTGCGTACAAGTCCCAGCGTGAAGCGCAAGAAGCCGGGAGGGAGATCCGTTTCAGGCTCAAGGTCGTCGATGCCTACAATTACACCTGTGCTCTGACAGGTTACCGCCTACTCACCCTCACAGGCAGCCTGGTTGACGCGGCTCACATACATCCGTTCGCGAAAAGCCACAACAACGATCCAAACAACGGGATTGCTCTGTGCAAGAACGCTCACTGGACTTTCGACCATGGGCTGTGGACACTTTCGGACGATTATCGAGTCATTGTCGCAGTTGGCAGGTTTACGGAGGACAACCCTGGCGGTCGTGCTCTCACTCAGTACCATGGCCAGTTGCTGCGCCTGCCGGAGGACTCCGGCTCTTGGCCCAGCCCGGTTCACCTCGCCTGGCATCGGAAGAACAGATTCACGGGCTACTGAGGAACAGACTCCTGGCCGCGTGCGTCCGCTTGCTTCGGGCGTTGCTCCACCGCGGACTGCGGAAATGAATGAGCCGCGATAGGTTCAGGCCTGGACCCCCTGACCAACGACGGCGTGGTCCGGGTCATCCGCGGATCCGCACCAGGACTGGCCGCATCGCCGTCAGTTTCAGGGGGAACGAGACTTCCTCGCCGGAGACCAGGTCGAGTGCGCTCTGGACGGGCAGGGCGACGGTGGCGGCCTGCCGGTTGTAGTTGAGCAGGTACACGAGATCGCCGGAACGCCGCAGCACCACGCCCCAAATGGGCTTGCCCTGGGGATCGAGCGCCTGCTGAATCTCCAGGCCGCGCTCACGGGCGAGTCGCAGCAGCGCCTCGCCCCATCCCTGGGGAGTGTCGGGCAGGGGGATGCGCATCGCCTTGAGCGCGCGCACGAGCGCCGCGTCGCGCGGCCGGTTGTGCTCATCGGCCGAGAGCGAGCCCTCGGTCATCAGGCACAGCCCGCCCGCCTTGGCCCAGGAAGCGATGGCGCGAAAGGTGGCGTCCTCGACGTTGGCGGCCTCGGGCACGATCAGCAGTTTGAACCGCGCCAGCCCGCCCGCCTGCACCTGGTCGTCGCTGATAAAGCGCGCGCAGACCCCGCCGAAGTAGCCGCCCTCGTAGGCCTGCCCAAGCGCCTTCAGATAGGCCTCGCCCCCTACCTGCAACTTCGAGGCCATCGAGTACAGGATCACCGCCTGGGTCGGCTGGTTGGTGAACGCCGCTACCTCGCTCCCGAGCCGGTTGAGATCGAGGCAGGTGCGCCCCATCGCCTCGACGCACTCGGGGCGGGTGAGGATGTTGTTGGTCGTCGAGGAGTCGCCCTCGCTGCGATCCCAGAGCCAGATCGTGGACCCCGCCATGCCATGCATCGCCGCTTCCCAGTAGGCGGCGCGGACGTACTCGGCCGGGTAGTACGTCGGATCGTTGTCGCGGATGAGGTGGTCCTCGGTGTTGAAGACCGGCTCGCCGGGCTGGAACGACCGCAGCAGATCGTAGAACATCGCCTGGCCGGGGAAGCCCATCACGTAGGCGTCGCCGGGGTATTGCTCCACGGCGTCGCAGCCGTTGATCTCGCAGAAGCGCTGCAGCGCCTCGCGATCTATGCCTTCGGCGTTGTCGCCGACGCCGAAGGCGCCGGCCATGAACTTGATGTGGATAGGCATCTTGGGATCCATGCTGCGGATCACGTCATACATGAAGCGAAAAGAATCGGCGCCCATCGCCTGGTGCGCGCGCAGGGCGTCGTAGCGGTAGGCCGGATTCTTCGCGGTCTTGTCAAAGGGAATGGCGCCCAGGCTGGGGTAATTCGTGCCCCAGAGGGCATTGACGCGCGCGACCGACCCGTATTTCCGCCGCAGCCAGCGCTGGAAGAAGACCCGGGCGTATTCGCACCTCTCGTCGAAGACGGGCTCATTGGCCAGGCAGTAGGAGTTCAACTCGGGGTGCTTCATCAGCACGGGGATCACCGCGCGCAGGTGGGCCGCGATCACGCTGCGGGCGTTGGGGTTGAGGATGCAGTACTTGAGGAAGCCGCGGCCGCAGGTCTTCACGTCGGGGAACTGCTGGTAGGCCCAGTCGGGGAAATAGTGCGGCGAGAGGAGCCACATCACCGAGAGCCCGTTGCGTCGCGCGCCGGCGAAGATGCTTTCGACCCCGGCCTGCCAATCGGTCCGAACCTTGGTGAGGCTGGCCAGCGTCGCGCTGGGGCCGATCTCGAAACCGACGGCGTTCATGCCGTAGGCTGGAAAGCGGTCGAAGTCGCGCTGCACCTGCTCCCAGCCCATGCCGCCCATGAGCGCCACCGGCCTGCCCTGAGCGCGAAAGGTGCCCCCCGCGATCCGCACCTCGCCCGGCGCGAAACGGGGCGCCGGCCGGCGGGCGTCTTTGCCTGCCAGCAAGCGATTGCATTCGCCGATCCCGCGATCCACGCTCTCCATCGCCACCTGCGCCACGTGGCCCGCGCGGGCGAGTTTGCCGTGAGCCGCATCGTCGAGCGCGTACTGCGAAAAGGCCCGCGCCACGGTCTGCGACACGCGCGGATAGGCGGCATCCAGCCTTTTGGCCTCCGCCTGGGCGATCAACCGGTCCAACTCCGCCAGTTGCTCCCGGGCCTGCTCGACCTGCGAGTGCACGCGCGCCTCGGTCACCTTGTCGAGGTAGAGGGTGGCGCCGCCGACGGTCGCGCCCTGTTTGTCTGTGAGATCAAACGACAACTCGTAGTAACCCGGGGCCAGCACGTTCTCCGGCACGTAGACCGTGAACACGGTCGAGCCGGGGCGCAGGTCGGCGCGCTCCTCGACGGTGTAGATCGCGCGGCCGTCGTGGATCACGCTCAGGCGCATCCTGCAGTCCGGGCGCGCCTCGCTGCTCACGGCGACCGCCATCAGGTTGAGCGGCGCCCCCGCGGCCGGCGACGTCGTTTGCAGCACGCTCACGGTCACGGGACCGCGCGGCCGCTCCTCCTCGACGGGCGGCGGATAGAAGGCCATCTCCACCTTCGCGGGCTGAACCGGCGCGGGCCTGCCGTGGCGGGGCAGAAGTGACGCGTAGAGATCGTTGGTGCGCCGTCGCAGCGGCCAGGCGGGCGGGGCCTTCGGGTCGGCCGGGCCGCCCTGGAAGCAGTAGAGCGTGCCACCGGTGTCGCCGATCACGAACTCGATCTTGCCGTCGCCCTCGAGGTCCGCCAACCCGGCCGACGCGGGGACCGGCTTGGGCACGGCGTACTTCCATTCCAGGAGGCCGGTGTCGGCGCTCACCATGTAGATGTGGTTGTCCTCGGAGCCGAAGACGAGGTCGCTGCGGCCGTCGCCATCCACATCGCCGACCACCGCGGCGGAGGCGATGCCGTCGCCGGCCTTGAAGCGCCACACCACCTGGCCGGCGGCGTCGAGGCGGACCAGCCCGCCCTCCTGGTCGGCGCAGAAGATGCGCACCCCTTCGGGCGTGGGTTCGAGCGAGAGGCCGGTGTCAATGATCGCGCCGGCGTCGAAACTCCAGCGCAGTTGCCCGGTCTTCCCCTCCAGGCAGTACAGGTAGTGCGCGCGCGAGCCGACCAGCACTTCGGCCTGGCCATCGCCATCCACATCGGCGGCAACGGGACCCGAGAAGATCTCATCCGGCGACTGGAACTGCCAGATGATCTTGCCCTCGGGATCCATGCACCGGAGCAGGCCGTCGTAGCAGGTGGCGAGGGTCTCGATGCGGCCGTCGCCGTTGACGTCGGCGCAGAGGGGCGGCGCGCCCGTGCCTTTCTGCGTCGGGATCACCCAGCGCGGCTCGCCCTCGGGGCCGAGGCAGAAGAGATCATGCTGGCCGCCGGAGGCGACGATCTCCAGCTTCCCGTCGCCGTCGAGATCGGCGAGCGCGCAGGCGCTGCGCCGGATGAAGTTGGGAAGGCCGACGCGCCACTTCAACTCGCCGTTGGGCCGCAGGCAGTGGAGCGTGCCGTCGGAGCCGCCGATGAGGATCTCGGGAAGGCCGTCCCTCTGGGACCCTGAAGGGTCCCCTCGGGATCCTGAAGGGTCGCCGTCCAGGTCGCCGACCGAGGGCGATGATCGAATCTCGCTCCCGGCGGGCAGTTGAAAGACCCATTTCGCTTTTCCATCCGCGCCCACGCAGTGCAGGGTGCCGGCCAGGCCGGCGATGAGCACCTCCTGCTTGCCGTCGCCGTCAATGTCCTGGATCGCCGGCGACGAGTTGATCGCCGACCCCACGTTGTAGGTCCACTTCAGCGTGGGTTCGGCAGCCCAAGCCCCGCCGCTGATCATGCCCGCGACGATGATCGCAACAATTACGCGCAGCCGGCTCATCTCTCCCTCCGCCGTGGAATGCGCCCCAGGTTCGACGCCCCGCCTCCTGCCCCTTTTCGGCGCCGTCCCGGGCAGGCGCCGTTCGGTGCGTGACGAACTTGAAGGATGACTCTCGAAGCGGGTACGGTGTGCCGGAGGGAACGATGCGTTTGCGGCGCCTGTGCATGGCCGGTGTTCTGGTTGGGCTGGTGATCGAGATCGCCGGGGCCGCGGAGCCGCGGTGGAGCGTCGAGACCGGCGCCCTGGTGCGCGCGGCGCCCGCCATCGCCGACGTGGACGGCGACGGCAAGCCCGAGATCATCGTCTGCTCGCGCTTCACCGCCACGGTCACGGTGCTCAAGGCAGACGGCTCGATCCTCTGGAGGTTCCGCTCTCCCGATGAGATCACAGGCGACCCCGCGGCCGCCGACATCAACCAGGACGGCCGCGCCGAGGTGGTCGTGGCCGATCGCTCGGGATACATGACCTGCCTGGGCTACGATGGCCATCCGCTCTGGCAGACCCGCCTCGCCGCGGGGGTTCACCTCTCCGGGCCCACCATCGGCGATCTCGACGGCGAGGGCCATCCCGAGATCGTCGTCGGCACCTCGCGCGGCGAAGTCGTCTGCCTCTCGGCCCTGGGAAAGGTGCTCTGGACGTTTCGCCTGCCGGCCAGCGAGTGGCGCGTCTGGAGCATGATCGGCGCCGCACTCGCCTGCGGCGACGTTGACGGCGACGGGCAACTGGAGACCCTGGTTCCCGGGCGATATGCCGGGCTCTTGTGCCTTTCGGCGTCGGGGCAAGTGAAGTGGCGATTCGCGCCGGCCGATCGCTGCGACTCCGCGCCCGTGCTCGGTGATCTCGACGGCGATGGCGCGGTGGAGGTGGTCGTCGGCTGCAACGATGATTATCTGCGCTGCCTCGACGGGCGCACCGGCGTCGAGAAGTGGCGCTTCCAGGCGCGGGGCGCGGCGACCGATGCCGTCGCCCTGGCCGACCTCAATAACGACGGCCGCCTCGAGATCGTGTTCGCGCCCGGCAACTCGCTCATCGCCCTCGACGCCTCGGGCAAGCAACTGTGGCGCCGCGAGGGCATCCGCTGTTCCGCGACGCCGGTTATCGGCGACTTCAATGGCGACGGCAAGCTCGAGATTGTCGTACCGTGTTCCGATCATCGCCTGGCGGTGCTCGCCGCCGACGGCGCCGATGTGTCCACGCTTCCGCTGCCGGGCGAGACCGTGACCTCAGGTGCGGCGTTCGCGCGCCTGTCCGGCGACACGCTGGACCTGGTGGCCACCTCCTTTGGCGGCGCCATCACCTGCTGGGCTGGGGCGGGCAAGCAGGCTCCCTGGCCCCAGTGGCACAGCGATGCCGCGGTCACCGGCATGGCGCCGACGAAGCCCGCGGCGTTCGAAATGCGCGTGCTCTCGTGGGGAACGCTGCGGCACGGCCGCAACCGCGCCTATCTCGAAGTGAAGAACCGCGGCGCGAGCGAAGTCGCCGCGCGCGTGGATGCCCAGGTCACCGGCCCGTCGCAAGAGGTCGCCCGCGCCGACAGCACGGTGACCCTCGCGCCGGCCGGCAGTGCGACCATTCAGATCCCCTATGAACTCGATCGCACGGGACGCTACAACTTCATCGCGCACGCCTCCGCCGGCGGTTCGCGCAGCGCCTTCGAGGACTACGCGATCCTCGATGCTTACGACGCCGATTTGCGCCAGGCCCAGGCCGACCTGGACTGGCTGCGCTCCACCTACGGCCGCCCCGGCGCCTGGGATCCCCGCGAGTTGGAGGAGCGGCGCAGCGCGCTGCGCCAACTCACCGCCGACCTCGGGAGCCTTCGCGCCGTGGCGCCGGCCGAACGCCCTCCCGAGTGGCGGTCGTTCGCGGAATTCCAGCGGCGCCTCGACGCGCTTCTCGACGACGAGCGCCTGCGGCCGCTGTCGCCGCTTGCGCGCCGCGAGACGGCCTGGCAGCCCGACTGGCGCGCGCCGGTGATGTCGGGGCGCGACTTCTGGCACGTGGTCATGTACGAGCCCGAGAAATGGAAGGAACGCGGCCTCGCCAACATGCCCTTCATCGCCGACGCGGCGCTGCGCGTCTCCGCCAACGGCGACGAGTTCGCCCGGATCTTCGCGCGCGACTCCAAGGCCCGCGCCGACCTGCTCGCCTCCGGCAAGCCGCTCTATGTCTTGAACGGCTACTTCGGCCCGACCCAGCGCGTGGACGAGGCGACTTTCCGCGACTTCCTGCGCGATTTCGGCGACCGCTTCTGGGGCTTCTCCGCGCACGAGTGGCAGAACGGCGCCACCATGGGCTGGGACGACCCCGCCCTGCGCCCGAAGACCCGCGCCCAGGCCACCGAGATGCTTCGCGCCCACCTCAAGAAGATCATGGACCTGGACTACGGCTACCTCTACGCCGGCGAGGGCTATCACCTCGAGCACCACCTGGGCTGCGCCGGCGGCGTCGGGTTCCCCTACGCCGAGGTGGGCGAGAACATCCCCATGAGCAATCTGCAGATCGCCTTCACGCGCGGCGCCGCCCGCCAGTACGGCCGGCCCTGGGGCGTGTACCTGTCGGTGTGGTTCCGCGGCGGCGTGGCCACCTACGACCTGCCGCGCCCCGAGGACCTGCGCGGCGAGGCGGACTCGTTCTCCGGCAACTACGCCGGGCATTCGGTTTCGCTGATGAAGCGCGAGTACTACCTGGGCTATCTCTCCGGCGCCACCACCGTGCACCACGAGAACGATTACTTCGCCGGCTCGATTTTCGCCACCAAGCAGCCGGACGGTAAGCAGGTTCGGCTGTCGCCGTTCGGCGAGGTGGCCGAGCGTTGGTTTGATATCACGCGCACGCACGACCGCGGCACGCCGGCCACCCCCATCGCGCTCATGATAGACCGCGACAACGGCTTCACCCCCGCCGAGGACCCGATCTGGCACGCGTTCCGCAAGGAGGCCCCCGACTACTTCCTCGATGAACTCGCCAACACCATCTACCCCTGGAACTATTCGACCAACGACGAGCGCGGCTTCGTGGTCAGCAGCCCCTATGGCGATGTCTTCGATGCCGTCACCCAGGACGCGTCGGCCGACGCGCTCGACAAGTACGCCACCGTGGTGCTGATGGGCCCCGTGACGTTCGACAAGCCGTCGGCCGAACGGCTGCGGCAGTTCGTGGCCGGCGGGGGCGTGGCCGTGCTCAACGTCGAGAACGCGCGCGACGCCTTCGGTATGGACTTCACCGGCCTCGAGATCGCGGGCGACCCCGCCTACGCGACCGCCGCCCGCTGCCTGCTCGACGGCCGCGACTGGGTGGGCGACCTGTTTCGCTACCAGCCGGTGGAACTTCGCGGCGCGAAGCCGATCATCGTGACCGGCGACGGGGCGCCGTTGGTAACGCAACACGAATTCGGCAAGGGCGTGGTGATCGTGACCCTTGCGCCGTGGATGCTGGACCTCGACAACCGCGCGCTGCCCTGCCTCGGCCACCTGCTCCGACACATTCGGAGCGACCTGCTGCCCATCTACGTCACCGGCGGCGTGGGCTACACGGTCGCGCGCAGCGCATCGGGCTGGGTGGTGGGGCTGTTCAACAACGACGGCGTGACCAAGCGCCCCAGCGCACCGCCCGAGGCGGACCCCAAGGCGGCCCGCCGCGCGCGGATCGTCTTTGAGGGCCGGCCCACAGGTGCCGAGGAATGGGTCGCCGGCGAGAAGATCGCCCAGCGCCAGGACGGCAACACCTGGACCGGCGAACTCACCGTCCCACCCGGCGATGTGCGTATCGTCGAGATCCGGCAGTAGGGCGCTGCCCCGCGTGCTGGCCTCCGCGTGGGGCAGGGGCTTGCCCCTGCCCTCCGGGCTTCGCTAGCGGCCGGCGTGGGACGCCGGCGCCGAAGAGAAGGTAGGCCCGAATGACCGCGAAGGTGGCGATTCTGATCGCAGCGGCGTTGGCGCTCGGTGCGATGCTGATCCTGCAGCAGGGCGGAGGCCGCGCGGAATCACGCGACGCGCCGGCCCGGTGGGTCTGTGTGACTGGGCACGCTGCTTTCAGCCTGCGCGACACGGCGGAGGACCTGGTCTTCGGCGGTAAGATGTGGCTGAGCAACGGCTACTACTATGGGAACGTCCTCACCCGGGATCTCTGGTCGTCAACAGATGGAAAGACCTGGACCCTGGTCACCAGCGAAACGCCCTACGACGGCTACAGCGAGATGGTGGTCTATCATCACCAGATGTGGGCGATCAAGGGGAGCGCGTGGCGCTCGGCCGACGGCGTCAACTGGACCAAGGTCTGCGACCAGACGCCATTTGGCGTGAGGGGCTATGGCGAGGTCGTGGTGCACGATGGCAGGATGTGGCAACTGGGCAGCGGCGAGGATGTCTGGTATTCGACCGATGGCGCGAGATGGGAGTGCGCCGCTCCCCACGCGCCCTACGGCGCGCGGCGCGCCGCGGCGGTGGAGACGTTTCGGGGCAAGATCTGGGTCATGGGCGGTTACACCGAGCAGGCGAGCGCGCCTCCCAAGAAGCACTACCCGCAGTTCACCACCCACAACGACGTCTGGCGCTCAGACGACGGGGCGCACTGGACGCGTGTCCTGGAGCACGCACCGTGGTCGCCGCGGATGTGGTTCATCTCCAAAGTGTATGCCGGCCGGATGTGGATCATCGGCGGCTTCGACAACGCGCACGGCGCGAACCTGGGCGATGTCTGGCACACCAAGGACGGCGAGCACTGGCAGCAGTTCGTCGCCGAGAACGGGTTCTCTCCGCGGCACGAACCCACGTGTTACGTGTACGACAACAGCCTCTGGGTCGTGGCCGGGAACTCGTGGCCGCTGCTCAATGATGTGTGGCGGCTCACGCTTCCCAAGGGTCGCGTCAGCCCGCGGTGAGGTCCCTGGGCGGCCACGTGGGGCCGCCCCTACGACCAGCCCATTCAGGGCTCCAAACTCATCAGTGCGTCCGCCTTCACGCCCTTGCGCTCGACCGTCGGCCCTTCGAGGAACTTGACGCGCAGGTCGCACGAGGTGCGCGGGCCCAGACCGAAATGCAGGTTCGGCGGGTCCTGGCAGCAGTAGCCGGTGGCCGAGCGCGCCTCCTGGAAGCCGACCAGGCGCTTGGGGTCGCCCAGACCGCCCGCCTCATAGACCCACACCTTGGCCCCAAACGCGCCCGCTACGCCTTTGCTGTTCTTCAGCGCCACCTCCAGCCAGTGGCCCTGTCGCCCCTCGGGGCGATCCTGAGGCGGCGTTTCAGAGCCGCCGAACGGACCCCCGTCGTTGCGGAAGAGGTGGTTCTCGCCGTCCTTGAAGGTGACGAAGAGGTCCA
>Ga0315288_10004056_pt1 | contig 18656 bp, 5 predicted proteins | sample YL17G11_20_MG_FD_203454 | JGI IMG/M metagenome (GOLD analysis project Ga0315288, IMG submission 203454) | Sediment microbial communities from Yellowstone Lake, YNP, Wyoming, USA - YL17G11_20 | ecosystem: Environmental > Aquatic > Freshwater > Lake > Sediment | place: USA: Wyoming | collected... | reverse complement strand
TCATTCATCAAGACTGTCAATGGCTCTGGAACAAATCTTTCTGTTGATATACAAATATCAAATGATTCTGCTTATGTAAACTCAGGGCAGACAGGACTGAACAAGTCTGCCAACATAACTCTCTACAATCTTCAGACTGATTTTGCATTCCCTATAATCATAAGAGATGGTGTGCTGTGCAACAGGACAACAAGTCCTGCATGCGTCAACCTTACTGGCTTGAATGCAGGCAATGTGATATTCAATGTAACTTCATGGAGCAATTATAGCATTGGCGAGAATAACTTCAGCATAAGCGCATGCCAGGACTTGTATGATACCAATGCTGTGTATGTCCTGACAGCGCCTGTTGTTACAACAGGCACGTGCTTCAATGTGACTGCTGACAATGTAACACTTGACTGCCATGGTTGGAGCAATCAGATTATTTACGGGAATTCGAGCATAAGCTATGCATGGGGAGTGTATTCCAAAAAGAATTATACAACAGTCAGGAACTGCTCAATAATGGCTGGAGAGAATGCATCACTGAGTGCTGGCGGGCAGTATGGAATAGAGTTCATCACCAATGAACAAGGAAGAATAGAGAATGTAAATGTAACTCACAGCTGGGTTGGAATTTATATTTATACAAGCGATGACAACCTGATATACAATAGTTCAATAACTGACAACCAAGTCAACAATTTAGCTGTTGGTTCTGGCAGCCTAAGAAATACTATTACAGGCAATTTGTTTGCCAGTCAGAAAGACCCTGCGAATGTTCGCATTCTTGATGGTTCGAATCATACTTATATTAATAATAACACGATGTTTGACAATCATAATAAGGCTATAGATATCGTTAACAGCATAAATACAACTATTTTCAGAAACACTATAATTAATTCAACATATTATGGAATATATCTAGGTAATGCTGATAAGAGCAATATAACTGGAAATATAATCATCAACAGCACCAGGTATGGAGTATATGTTGGGAGCAGTGATAATACAACATTTGCAGAGAATATCATAAATGGAAGCATTTACGGGATTTACGCTGATGGATGTTTGAACATGACATTCAAATCCAATAATGTAAGCAACACCAGCTACGGAATTTATTATCTTGGCACGAACAAGTCCAGAATAATTAATAATTATGTAAAGGAAAATACATACGGATTTTACCTGAATACAACCAAGAACAACACAATCTACAACAACTTCATCAATAATACAAATAATGTTGCTGACAACGGCAACAATACCTGGAATATCACTTATGACTGCGTTTCTGGACTAAATATCATTGGAGAACCATGTGTTGGTGGAAACTTCTGGAGTGACTATAATGGAACTGATACAGATGGCGACGGAATTGGAGACACAGAAGTGCCATGGAAAGGATTGACAAGCATAACTGTTGGAGGGGACTGGCTGCCTATAGTGTACATAAATTACAAGCCGGTCGTGCAAGAAGTCAAGCTTAATGCAACATCTGAATTCAATTACACGACAGATAACCTGATGTGCTGGGCGAATGCGACTGATGCTGAAGGAGAAAATACAAGTTATACTGGAGAATGGTACAAGAATAATGAGATATTTATTAGAGAAGATTGGAATGCGAGTTATAATGGGGGAGATAGTGATATTGCTTATGGTGTTGCAGTTGATAGCTCAGGGAATGTTTATGTTACTGGAGAGTCTAATCTTGGCGGAGACACTGACTGCTTTACAATAAAATACAATTCGAGCGGAAGCCAGATTTGGAACAGGACATATGACAGGGCGGGATGGAGTGATAGTGCTAAGGCAATTGCTGTAGATAGTTCTGGCAATGTGTATGTGACAGGCAGTGCTGAAAATGCAAGCGGCACTGATTTCTTCACAATCAAGTATGACAGCAGCGGCAATAATGTTTGGAACAATACATTCCACATGTATATGCTTGATACTGCTTATGGGATTGCTGTTGACAGTTCTGAAAATGTTTATGTGACTGGTTCTTCTTTTACTGGTTTAGCGAGTATGTATCTAACAGTCAAATACGACAGCAGCGGAAACTTTGTATGGAACAAGACATATAAAGATCCAGTCAGCCTTAGTGATGCGGCGCATGGAATTGCTGTAGACGGTTCTGGAAATGTGTATGTGACTGGGCTGTCTAGTATCGGAGACGTCAACAATAGTTATTACACAATCAAGTACAATAACAGCGGAAGCTATCTATGGAACAAGACGTATTACAGCGGCAGTATTTGCAGTGCACAGGGTGTCGCATTGGACAGTGCAGGAAATGTGTATGTAACTGGATACTCCAATAACAATTATTTTACAATAAAATATAATTCAAGCGGGGGACATATTTGGAACAAGACGTATGATGGAGGATATATAGACAGAGCATATGGAATTGCAGTTGACAGTTCAGCAAATGCTTATGTGACAGGATACTCCAATGTTTCGGGAGCTCAATATGACTATTATACAATAAAATATAATTCAAGCGGGGGACATATTTGGAACAAGACGTATGATGGAGGAACGAAGAACTATGCTTATGGAATTGCAACTGATAGTTCTGCAAATTCTTATGTTACTGGATATTCCAATATTTCTGGAACTTATGACTATTACACAATAAAATATGAGGATAGATTTATTTTAAATAATCAGACGCAGGGCTTGTTTGTAAATGTCGGAGCTCTTGAAAGCAAGTTTACATCCGTAGGCGAGAACTGGAGCTGCGGAGTCAAGGCGTTTGATGGAATGTACTACAGCACATATTCCATGAGCAATAATGTGACAATAAGAACAAATCTTGCTCCTTTGTTTTCAAATGCTGTGAATAGCTCTGCAAATTTCACCAAGAACACTAACTTCACAGCAAACATAACAATTGACAATGATGCGCTTGATGTTTATATTTTCGCGACAAATGCATCTGGAAACTGGGTGAATACAACAGGTGATATTTCAGGCAAGAATTACAATGCAAGCGAGACAGCGAGGATACTGATTGATAAAGGCAAAAGCGTGTGCTGGTATTACTGGGCTAACGACACTTCTGGAAACAGCAACCAGTCAGGCAACTACTGCTTTAATGTTTTGAATGCAGCACCAATCATGCAGGAAGCCAAGCTCAATGCAACATCACAATACAATTATTCAACGGATAATTTGATGTGCTGGGCGAATGCGACTGATACTGATGGGGAGAATTTGAATTATACTGGTTATTGGTATGGGAATGGGGTGCAAAATGAGAGTATTAATGCTTCGAATAACTATGTTCAAGGACTTCTTGTAAATGTTTCTACATTGTCAAGTTCCTACTTGTCAGCAGGCGAGAACTGGAGCTGTAAAATCGGGGGATATGATGGAGCTGATTATTCAAGTTTTATGACAAGCAACAATGTGACAATAAGAACAAACTTTGCTCCTTTGTTTTCAAATGCCAGAAACAGTTCTGCATTGTTCAACAAGAACACCAACTTCACAGCAAACATAACAATTAACAATGATGCGCTTGATGCTTATATTTTCGCGACAAATGCATCTGGTGCATGGACAAACAAGACAGTTGATATTTCGGGAATAGAATACAATGCAAGCGAAACAGCGACAATTGGAGTTGGCAGAGGTTCGAGTGTGTGCTGGTATTACTGGGCTAATGATACATCTGGATTGAATAACCAGTCAAGCACTTACTGCTTTAATGTAAATAACTCAGTGCCAACAATGCAGGAAGTCATACTAAACTCAACATATGGAACGAACTTAACAACAGAGAACTTGACAGCATATGCAATTAATGTTACTGATATTGATAATGAGTCTGTCAAGACAATTTTCAACTGGTACAAAAATAATACTCCAATAATGGTTTTGAACATGCCGTTTGAAGGCGGCTCAAATGGAACATGGACAAAGGATTATTCTGGATTTGGAAACAATGGGACTGTTTACAATTCAACCTGGAATTCGAGCGGAGGATATGATGGAAAAGGCGCGTATAAGTTCAATGGAGCTGGGGATTATATTAATATCACTGATAGTGGAAGCTTAAGAGGGCTGAACAAGACATTCACAGTCAGTGCATGGGCAAAAATAGATTCATACCCAAGCCCTGACCATAATCCAATAATATGGAAGGGCTCTCAGATAGGGTGGGGAGCAAATTATCTTTTCAGAATTGCTGTACGCAATGGAGATGTAACCTGGGGTGTAACTTGCGGAGGAACAGAGGGTAATTTAGACGCAGGCACAGTATCCACAGGGCAGTGGAAGCAGTATGTACTGACTTTTAATGGGGCAATTTTAAAAGCTTATATCGACGGAACAGAGGTTGGAACTTCAACGACATGTGCTGGACAGACTCTTAATTCAATGAGCGGATATCCTGTAAGGATGGGCCTTGCTTACAGGTCAACTACTAGCGAGATTAGTTACTTTAATGGCACAGTTGATGATGTAAGAATTTACAATTCCTCTTTGTCAGCAGAACAAATAAAAGCATTATTCGGAAACAGAACAGACTTAATTGTAAGCCAGGAAATTGCAGCAGGACAGGTATGGCAAGCGTGCGTGACTCCAAATGATGGCAGCCAGGATGGAGCAACAAACTGCTCGAACAACCTGACTATATTAAAAATTGTAAATAATCCTCCAACGCAAGGCATTCCTATCCTGAACTCAACATATGGAACAAACTACACGACAGAGAACCTGACAGCGTATGCAATAAATGTTACTGATATTGACAATGAGTCTGTCAAGACAATTTTCAACTGGTACAAAAACAATACTCCGATAATGGTGCTGAACATGCCGTTTGAAGGCGGCTCGAATGCAACATGGACAGAGGATTATTCTGGATTTGGAAACAATGGAAGTGTCACATTAGATGGAACTGCAACCTGGAACGCGACAGGTGGTTATGATGGAAAAGGCGCATACAAGCTTGATGGAACTAATGATTTCATCAGCTGCGGAAGCTCAATAAATCTTGCTTACAAAAGCTTTACTCTTGCAGCGTGGGCAAAGAGGACATCTACTGGCAATAACTATGTTATAAGCCAGGGAGGCGGTTCGACAAACAATGGGCTTCAATTTGGATTTTCCCCTACTGACCAATTCCAGTTTGGATTCTGGGGCAATGACTTGTACACTGTAACTACTTATACAGATAATGACTGGCATTTGTGGACTGGAACTTATAACAGCAGTACAAGATTAAGAATAATATACAAAGATGGCGCGCAGGTAATAAATGATACTGCTACCGCAGACTTCCAGGGCTCAGGAAGCAATTTGTTCATTGGAAAAAGATTCACCAATGACTTGTATTTCCCCGGAGTTGTTGATGAAGTAATGATTTTCAACAGAAGCTTGTCAGCAGAGCAGGTTGCTGCATTGTTCAACAACAGGACAGACAGGATTGTTTCGCAGGAGTTAAGGGCAGGAGAAGTATGGAAAGCGTGCATCACGCCTAATGATGGAACTCAGGATGGAGCGACAAACTGCTCGAACAACCTGACAGTAACAGAAGTGCCAAACTACCCGCCAGCAATCCAGCAAGCTATACTAAACTCTACATTTGGAAAGAATTACACAAATGAAAACCTGACTGCATATGCAATAAATGTGACTGATGCAAACAATAACTCTGTCAAGACAATTTTCAACTGGTACAAGAACAACAGGATTATTATGATACTGAATATGCCGTTTGAGGGCGGTTCAGTCAGCGGAAATGTGACAGGTGTTGGAAATGGAACAAGAGACTACGCTCTTGGAAACAATGGGACAATCATAAATGCGACATGGAATTCAACAGGAGGTTATGATGGCAAGGGAGCTTATATGTTCGATGGCATTAATGATAAAATAACTACTGATACTAACTGGACAAATATCACAACTGTATCTATGTGGATTAAACCTTCTATGAATCTCAATGGCAGCACTGGGCCTGTAGTCTTGATACAGACAAGCAGAGATGCATTATTCCTAAGCCATCCAAATTGCGGCGGAAATCTTACTGGCAGGATTGCTTTAGTCATTACACCAGCTGGCGGGCAGTATTCATGTACATTGACAAAAACAAATTCATGGAATGCAAGCCTATGGTATAATATTGTTGGGGTATACAATGGCACAAACCAGTCAATTTATGTAAATGGTATTATAGAAAACAGCACTGCTCAGACTTATGTTGGTGGATATCCTGGTCCAACCAATCTTGGAGGCAGCACTGCATACTGGTTCAATGGAACAATAGATGAAGTAAGAGTTTATAATAGGAGTTTTTCACCACAGCAAGTTGCTGCACTGTTCAACAACAGGACAGACAGGATTGTAAGCCAGGAATTGAGTGCAGGAGAGATATGGCGGGCTTGCATTACCCCAAATGATGGAATTGTCGACGGAAATGAAACATGCTCAAATAACCTGACTGTCCTGAACATAACCCCTCCATATGTTGCTTTTGTGTCGCCAACTAGTGGGATGTCATATACAACATCCAATGTATTGATAAATATAACAAACTCGAGCGATGCCACTTATGTATGGTGGTATAATGAAACAGCAAATTTGACGTATAATGGAGAAATTTACCAGAATTTCAGCGAGGGAAGCCACACCTTCCTGGCTTGGGCAAATGACAGTGCTGGAAATGTTAATACAACAAGCGTGACATTCAGTGTAGATTATTTCCCAGTAATTGAATTCAAAGCACCTACGCCTGCAGACGGGACGCAAACTGTAAACACAAGCATTATCGTGAATGTAAGCATAGCTGAATCAAACTTTAATGATGTTAAATTCAACTGGAATGGAACAAATTACACATACTACAACAACTCTCTGTTGTTGATGATGAACTTTGAGAATGTATCGTCGCTGGGAGAGAATAATACCAAAGTTGCTGATTTGAGCAGATACAGCAGAAATGGAACTGTTTATGGCGGGGCAGTATGGAACTCAACAGGCGGAAAGTTTGGAGGAGCATACCAATTTGATGGCGTAGGGAATTACATTAATATGAAGACTGCATTGGTTGACATGGGAATAAAACAAAACCTGACGCTGACAATATGGTTCAAGCCAGTATCATCAGCCCTGAAATGCGTGCTTGAAAGCGGAGCAACTTATACCTCAAGTGATGTATACCTTTTCGTTACACCATCAAGCAATGTCATCCAGTCAAGGTTAAATGTTGATGGAACAGATATTTTTAATGACAATATTCCTGCTGCAAACCTGCTTAATAACTGGAGTTTTGTCGCTTATACCTATAATGGCACTACTTTCAGTGTATATTACAACGGAAATCTGGCATGGAACAAAACCACAACAGGAAATATAGACAATGCAACATCTCCGATGCATATTGGAGCAAGAAATGGGAACCTTTATCTTTTCAACGGCACAATCGACGAAGTCAGAATCTGGAACCGCTCGCTGAGTGCTGATGAAATTTCGCAGATGTACAAGTCAAACTTGATGAAATACAATTCAAGCCAGTGGTATTTCTACAGCAACCAGAGCAACTTATCATTTGGAGGTTACACTTATTATGCATGGGCAAAGGATGCAAACAACAATGAAAATAAGACAGAGACAAGAACATTAAACATTACTGAAGTGCCAAGTTATCCACCAACAATGCAGGAGGTAATATTAAACTCAACTTATGGAACCAACTATACGACTGAGAATTTGACTGCATATACAATAAATGTGACTGATGCAAACAATGATTCTGTCAAGACAATTTTCAACTGGTACAAGAACAATACCCCGATAATGCTGCTGAACATGCCGTTTGAAGGAGGAAGCAACTCGACATGGACAAAAGATTATGCTCTTGGAAACAATGGAACTGTTACTAATGCTGCATGGAACAAAACAGCAGGCTATAATGGCTCTGGAACTTACAGGTTTGATGGAGATGGTGATTATATCTCAATAAGTAGTGTGATAAACCTGAGCAGCAGGAATTTCACGCTTGCTGCATGGGCGCAAAGAAACACTCTAGGACAGCAGTATATAATAGCGCAAGGAATCGACACCACTAATAAAGGGCTGTCATTTGGATTTGATCCTTTTAATAAATTCCAACTGGGATTTTACTTGAATGACTTGTACACAGATGAGATATACAATGACACTGCATGGCATTTCTGGGTTGGCACATACAATGCAGATACAAATGACAGAAAAATCTACAGCGACGGCGTGCTTGTAGAGAATGATACTGCTACTGCAGACTTCCAGGGAAATGGCACATTGTATATGGGCAGGAAAGCATGGGCAACAACTAATTATTTCAACGGCACCATCGACGAAGTCATGATTTTCAACAGGACGCTGTCAGCAGAGCAAGTTGCTGCTTTGTTCAACAACAGGACTGACAGGATTGTAAGCCAGGAACTTGCAGCAGGACAGGTATGGAAAGCATGCGTGACTCCTAATGATGGCAGCCAGGACGGAAATGAAACATGCTCGAATAATCTGACTGTGACAGAAGCGCCAGACACAACACCTCCATTAATTAACTTCACAGCACCTACACCTGCAAACGGCTCGACTGCAAACAAGATTGAGGTGAACATAAGCATAGTAGAATCAAACTTGAATGAGATGAAGTTCAACTGGAATGGCACGAATTATACATACTATAATAATGACAGCCTTATACTGATGTATAATTTTGAGAACAAGAGCGAGCTTGGAGAGAATGCAACAAGGGTTGCTGATATTTCAAGTTACAGCAACAACGGAACTATTTACAATAACCCAACATGGAACTCGAGCGGGAAATACGGCGGGGCATATAGCTTTGATGGAGTGGATGATTATGTTAATGTATCAAGTAGTAATAGTTTGTCGATCAATGGCAGTATTTCTATTTCTGCATGGATAAAGAGAAACAGTCTTGGAGTATATCACGTCGTAATTGGAAAAGGAGGCAATGGAGGATACTCTTCCTATTCAATCATATTCCATACAACTAATCAGCTGTATCTCCTTCAATCTGCATCTGGCACAAGTTGGGAAACTAATGTTCTTACAACATCCACGATTACAGACACAAACTGGCATCATATTGTTGCAGTAAATAATGGAACAAGAGCAATGGTATATATTGATGGAGTCCAAGACCCAACAACAGACACGACTCCTGCAACAAGCCTTTGGGTAAATACTGTTCCTGTAACAATAGGTGCTGAGAAAAATCCAACAGGCGCAGTAGGAAGATACTTCAACGGCTCAATCGACGAGGTAAGAATATGGAACAGAACGCTTTCTGCAGACGAAATCTCGCAGGTGTACAAATCGAACCTGCAGAAATATAACTCGAGCCAGTGGTATTTCTACAGCAACCAGACAAATGCCACAGACGGGACATACACATACCAGGGATTTGCGAAAGACAATTCTGGAAATGCAAACCAGACAGAGCAGAGAACTGTAACAATGAAGAAAGCAAGGCCAACAATACAGTTTGTATCTCCGACAGAAACCTCCGGGGTTTATTTGAGCAGGAACAGCATTGCTGCCAATGTAACTGCAGATGGAACGACATTCGCGAATGTCACAGTAAACCTTTATAATTCAATCGGGCTGGTGAATTCAACAATCTCTTTAGCATCGCCATTTTTCATCAACTTTACTGGATTAACCGACGGAGTTTATTACTTCAATGCAACTGCATATGATGTTGCTGGAAATTCAAATTCAACTGAGACAAGAAATGTCACGATTGACTTGATAAATCCTGGAATAAATTTCACAAATCCAACGCCATCAAGCGGATATTCGACTGCCAGCTCAATTTATGTAAACTACACTGTGAATGACACAAATTATATGTACAGCTTCATTGACTTTGACAGGACAAATTTCCTTTGGATGAGGATGAACAATGAGCCGAGCGAGGCTAACATGTTTGTCAGAGACTGGACAGATTATGGAAAAAATGGAACCATCTCAAAATACACAACATCCTGCCCGACTGATGATGGCTCGTGTGCATGGACAACTGGGAAAGTTTCAAATGCCTTGAAGTTCCACAGCAGTTACATAAATTCAATAAATATGCCGAGAAATTTCACGCAGACATGGATGATATGGGCATATAATGGGCAGACAGGAGCTGGTTCAAAATATCTTTTCTATCTACAGGGCGGCAGCGGCGGGTTGTATTATTACAACAACTCTGGAAAAATACAATCAATAGTTTATTCTGACAGCGGGGAGAATTGTCCTGCCTTGTATTACACTCTTCCTGCCTGGAATGGGACATGGAATCATATTGCTTTAGTAAAAGACATTGAGAACAAGAACAAGACATTGTATGTTAATGGAATTGCTGTTAACTCTACCTGTGCAAATTACACGACAACATCAACAGCAGGAATAGGGATAGGTGCATTTGATTCAACACCAGCAGCAAGCATGTGGAATGGAACTTTAGACGAAGCAAGAATCTGGAACAGAACACTGACTGCAGACGAGATATTGAACATCTATAATAATGAAAGCGCTGGAATGAATGATGCGAACATGAACAAGGCAAGCATCACACTAGAGCTTCATTTCAACGAGACAACTGGCTACAAAGCATCTGATACTGCAATCAGCTCGTCTTATGCGACTGGCGGATACACCCGCCCTGGCTGGACAGCAACAGGCGGGAAGTTTGGAGGAGCGTATAATTTCAATGATTTGAACACATGGATAACATTAAGTAATTTCCCAAGCAATTCGTACAGGAACACCACGGTATCTGTATGGATAAATGCAACTGGAAAATCAGCAGACAGAAGAAAGATGTTCTCATGGAAACCGAATGGATATTATTATCTTGAAGTTGAACAAGGAACCACAGGCGGAAGAACCTTTTTTGCCTGTGATGCTGTTTCGAACAATTTGTACAGCACAACACTGGTTAATGATAGCAAGTGGCACATGATAACTGGAACAACAGAGGAATTGAATGAAACATCAAACATAGCGAAAATATATGTAGATGGTGTTCTTGAAAACCAGGCAAATAGAACAAATATGAGTGTTGTTTCAGGAGTATCAACTTCAATGATAGGAACATGGACTGGAACACAAGACACTGGAGATATTTTCAATGGAACTATAGATGAGCTTATGCTGTTCAACAGGACGCTGAGTACTGAAGAAATTATTGCATTGTATAATTCAGGCCAGACATACCACAACTTTACAAATGTTGGCGAGGGAAGCCATAGCTTTGCAGCAAAAGTCGTGGATGCTGCGGGAAACACAAATGCAACTGAGCAAAGGAATATTTTTGTTGATACAATCTGGCCGAAAATAGAGTTCGTGCCGCCAACAAAAGACAGCGGCTATGAACAAGGAGAAAGGGACGCGATTGTAAACATAAGCATAAATGATGCTGCTGACCTGGGTGAGATGAAGTTCAACTGGAATGGAACAAATTACACTATTTACAATGACAGCCTTGTATTGATGATGAATTTTGATAATGGAACAAACTTGGGGCAGAGCTCAATAAACATAGTGGATGCAAGCAGATACAGCAATAATGGAACAGTCGGAACATACACAACAAACTGTCCAACTGATGATGGGCGCTGCGCATGGAGAAATGGAATTATAGGCAATGGATTAGCATTCAACAATACTTATGAATATGCAACAATCGATAATTCAGCAAGCCTGTTGAATACAACGCAGGTATTCACAATTTCAGCATGGGTTTATGACAGTGCATTGAGCACAGACTGGAGAGTTTTAACAACCACCCCTGTTACGCAAATATATGATTATGCTGGAGGAGCCTTGAAAATAGAATTAAGCAATGTAACTACAGCGACGACAAACTGGTATACTTATCCAACAAACCAGTGGATACATGTCGCATGGACTTATAATGGAACCCAGATGCTTTATTACAGAAATGGAACATTAACAAACCCGGCTAGTGGAACAGGATTGGTGATCGGGCCATTGAATATCACAAGAACATTTTCAAGATTAAGCAGTGCGTCAAACAACTATCAATGGAGAGGGTTAATGGATGAAGTAAGAATATGGAACAGAACTCTTACGCAGGCAGAAATCCAGAATATCTACACGAATGAAAGCATCGGGCAAGCTGATGCTAGTATGGACAGGACACAGATTGCTCTAGAATATCATTTTAATGAGACAACAGGAAAAGTAATCAGTGACTCAAGCGGGAACAACCTTACTGGAGCTGTCTATAAATATTCACGCCCGTCATGGAACTCAACAGGCGGAAAATACAGCGGGGCGTATGGGTTTGATGGCATAGGGACTTATATACTCACGACATTGCCTTCCAGTTTGAATGTCACTAATCACACATTTTCTGCATGGGTAAAAACAAATTCATCAACAAGGCAGTTTATAGTAGATTACTACAGCAATATAGTCTTTGCAGAAATAAATCCTCAGTTCAGCGTAAGAACATTCGGGGTTAATACAGTTGGAACAACGAACTTGGAGAATGGAAACTGGTATTATGTAGCATATACATACGAAATAATTAATTCGACATCTGCAACAGTCCAAGCTTATGTTAACGGCGTAAGGGAAGGCATAGGCAATAGAACTCTGGGAAGCTGGCTGGTTGGTTCAACAATAATCGGCTCGTATGGCAGTGGAAGTGCTTCTTCCATTATTTTCAACGGCACAATCGACGAAGTAAGAATCTGGAACCGTTCCTTAACAAGTGATGAAATCTCGCAAATGTACAAGTCAAACTTAATGAGATACAACACAACATCGTGGTATTTCTATGACAACCAGTCAAACCTGACAGAATCAACTTACACATACCAGGGATTTGCAAAAGACACTTCTGGAAATGCAAACCAGACAGAGCAGAGAACTATAACAATCCTCGGGGTTCCTTCTGTGCCTGTATTATTCAGGCCGTCTGCTGGAAACGTGACTGTATTTGAGAGAAAGCCGTGGCTTGAATGGTACAATTCAACAGGGCTGGAGCCGATTTATTATAATATGCTAGTCTCAGATACAATCGACTTTTCTACAGTGCTGATAAATGCAACAAACATCACGCAAGGAAGCGGAACACACTCTGAGACATGGGGTAATCTTACATCTTATAAGAATGATAGTGTTGCATTGCCTACAGACACTTTAATATACTGGAAAGTGAGGGCGTACAGCAGCATTGGCTCGAGTGAGTGGAGCGAGCAGAGATACCTTGAGATACCGTCGGTAGTTTCAGTGAACTTCACTGTTAATACTATAAATTTCGGAAGCCTGCTGTCAACTGCAGAGAATGACACTACAAGCAATAATCCGTATCCATTTGTTATACAGAATGACGGAAATGTTCTTGTGAATGGAACAGTCACGTCAACATTCATATGGACAACTGCACCAGCACCAAGCAAAAATTACCAGTATAAATTCAGGGTTAATGAGACAGGGGCATTCAATGAGACATTATCGAAAATGAGCTGGGAGAATTGCACAGACACAGCCAGCGAGTTTGCAAACCTGGCAGAACTGCTATATGAAATGAACAAGCGCGCAGTGTTCATGGATATTAAGGTTGCACCTCCATCAGACGAGCCTGCTGGAACAAAGAATGCAACAGTCACATTGAATGTGCAGATTGCAGAGTAAATCCTGCAATCTTGTTATTTATTACTATCACTTCTTGCGCACGGGTTTAAGTGTTTCCATTGCAAAATCGTGCTGCGATTGCACAAGCATTCAAATTATTTTTATTTTAAGTATTAATAATACAACAAGTTAACAAATGAAAAGAGGTTGATACTACTGCATTGTGTTCGATTGCTACTGCAAAATTAAATATCGTGAGTAATTTTGCAGTGATAACTTTTTTTACATAATGTTTAAATAGACGGCAAAATTAAAATATTTAATCTAATTAAACTATAAAAGAGGAAAAATGGAAGTGTCAAAAACATTGATAGCAATTTTGATTTTAGTGTTAGTATTTATAGCAGTGATAGGAGTGTGGACAAATCTTACTAAAGACACCGGAACTGCGCCGGCAACGGCATCAGCAGACGGCAAGCTTTATGTAAGAATCATGAAGCCAGTTCAGGATGCTGGTAATTTAAAACTTGTGATTGAAAAATGAACAACAAAGGAGAAATCTCAAACAACTTTTTAGCTTTATTAGTAGTAGTAGCAATAGCGGTGGCATTGGCAGGATTTATGTTGCCTGCAAAACTGACAGGATATGGAGTTACAGGAACGCTAGCTGCGGACTTGAACTCGACAACAGCAATAAACTTTAGTGTTGCTTCGATTAACTTTGGAGCAGTAGCTGTTCCATCAGGAGTGACTTCTTGTAACACAGACTCAGAAGGAAATACAAACTGTATTGCAACAGCACCATCTGATGGATTTACTGTAGAGAACATTGGAAATAACAATGTAACTCTTGACTTAAAGACAGGCAAGAATGCAGCAACATTGCTGGGTGGAACAAGCCCTGCATACAAGTGGAAAGTCACTGAAAAGGAAGTAGGTGCATGCGCGAGCGCAGCAGGCTCATATGTGGATGTAAACACAACAAGCCCTGGAACGAGAATTTGCGACGATTTCGTAAAAACTACGAACAAGGATGAGATATATATAAATGTAAATCTCACAATTCCTTCAGATGCAGTGCCTGGCGCAAAGTCAGACACATTTACTGCTACAGCAACTGGCTGATAAAACTAACTAATAATTTAATTTATTTTTTTTCTTTTTTTCTAAGGACAAGCGAGAGCTTTGAAAGAAAATTAGGTCATAGGCGCACCACAACTTTATTGAGGGTTCTTGACATTAATTATTTACAAGTTTTGAATTCAAAATGTTTAAATACTAAAAAGTCTAAATCTTAACGAGGGAAAAGAGATGAAAAAAGCAATATGTTTTTTGATTTTGATTTTATTCTTGAACAGTGCGCTGGCATTAAGCGTGAGTCCTGGAAAAGTTAATTTTGTATTTGAGCCTGGCTTGAAAACAGGATTCGGGATTTCAGTCGGAGGCGGCGGTGGTGCGGATAGCTTTGAAAAATCAATTATAGAGACAGGCAATGAGCTTGAAAAAGCAATCACTCTTGGCGAGTTCAAGGACAGCGGGGATGGCGCGGCTCTGGCAGTGGATATTGATTTCACGAAAGTAGATTTCAAGAAAATAATTCCAGGCAACAACAGGATATTGATAGAAGTGAAGGAAAAAAATCCTGGTGAGGGGCAGTTCGCTGCACTTGTTGCAATAAGAGTTCCTATAAATATTTTCGTGCCATTTGAAGGGATATTTTTTGATGTAATGCTGGATATCAAGGATATAGAAGTTGGAGAGCAAGGACGAGCAAGCGCCACATTAAGAAATCTTGGAAGCGAAAAAGTGAATGTAAGCTCTGTATTCATTGTCATGGCGAATGATGCTGAGAAATTAAGGATACCTGTCAATGGAATTGTACTTGAAGTGAATGAAGACAAGACAATAACCAGGAGTTTTGACACAACAAACTTTGCAGAAGGAAAATACTTGCTGAAGTTCATAGCCAATGTTGGAAGCAATACTGTCGAGAAGACAAAAGAGTTCAGGATTGGCAAATGGCTGCTTGATATTGCTTCTATAAAGCAGGAATACCAAGCAAACAAGGAAGTTGAGCAGTTTGTGATGCAAGTAAGCAATGGATGGAATGAAGAAGCAGAAAATGCCTATGCAGAATTCAAAATCTCAAATGAAAGCACGAAAAATATAGTTTCCAAGAAGACAGCCACTTTCAATGTGCCTGCCTCAAGCATGAACAAGACTACTGAGGTAAAGGAATATTTTGACACTTCTGGAATCGCAGCAGGAAAATACACATTAAATGCAACTATTTTCTTCAAGGGCAGTGCATCAAGCAAGTTGTATGATGCCCAGTTTGTAGAGAAAGGGATAAACATTATGTGGATTGTCATAGGTGCTGGTGTTGTGATAGCAGCAGGCATAATTTTCTGGATGATGAAGAAAAGGAAAGGGAAGAGGAGATAATTAAATGAAACTTGAGAAAAAAATAGTAAGATACATCAAAACAGTTCTTGTGATACTATGCTTGATTGCAATCGCAACAAGCCTGACTGTCCTGATTTATTATTTTGTTTCTGTCAAGCAGATTATAACATATGACGCAAAAGTGATAGTCTCGGATCATGTTGGATTTGATGTAAGCAAGGATGTTCTCAGCTTTGGAATGATAATGCCTGGAGGCAGCTCAACAAGACAAATAGAAGTTACTAATAATGATGATATTGCATTGAAAATACAGGCAAAAGTTTCTGGTGATTTGAGAGGATGGATAACATTTGACATGGAAAATGGCATGCTAATCGGGCCTGGAGAGCACAAGAGCATTGTTGCGAGCATAATGGCTCCGTTTGGAGCAGGTTACGGGAATTATACAGGCAAGGTGCAGATAATTTTCAGGAGATTCTGAAAATTATGTGTTTCTGTGAAAAGAGAAGTAATAAGAAAATTATTTTGCCCTGATGGTTGTAGATAGGTTGCTTCGCAAGAGACAGGGGCAATCATTGTGTGAAAGGATTCTAAACAGATCATTAATGTAAAAACTTTGAGATGCGAGATAATTGGTGTGTTGCAGACTTTTTTTGTTAATGGTTAATTCTGTTAATAATATAACTCGGGCTTCAGTATTTTACTCGGACTCTTCAAAAGAAGGCTTTGAAGGAGATGATTTTGCAGAGCCAGAAGCTATAACATCATCTATCCTTAGTATCATCATTGAAACTTCGCTGGCTGAGTTTATTGCCTGGGTTTTAATCCTGAGAGGCTCGACAATTCCTGCAATGAAATTGTCTTCTATCTTTCCTGTGAAAAGATTCAAGCCAGCGTGCCTGTCGCCCTTGTCGTGCCTGGATTTTAGCTCTGTAATGATTTCTATTGGATCAAGCCCTGCATTTTCAGCGAGTGTTGATGGAATGAATTCAAGTGCTGAGGCAAACTGCTCGATTGCAAGCTGTTCTCTTCCATTTAATGTGTTGCTGTACTTTCTCAGCTCTTTTGCAAGCTCCATCTCTACTGCTCCGCCACCTGAAACTATTTTTCCGTCGCGGATTGATGCTGCGACATCACCCAACCCATCTTTTATTGCACGCTCCATCTCGTCAAGAACATGCTCTGTGCCTCCACGAAGCAAAATCGTGACTGATTTTGGATTCTTGCAGCCCCGAATATATGTCATCGGCTCTTCACCCTGCTTTATTTCTTCAACAAGCTGGGCTTCGCCAAGCTGTTCGCTGGATAATTCGTTGAAATTTGAGACTATTCTTGCACTGGTTGCTCTTGCTAATTTTTCCATGTCTGATTTTGCAATTCTCCTGCACGCGTAAATCCCGGATTTTGCCAGGTAATACTGGGCGATATCGTCAATGCCTTTCTGGCAGAATACAACATTCGCGCCAGTTGCTTTAATCTTGTCAACCATATTTTTCAAGAATCTTTCTTCCTGTTCAACAAAACCCTGCAATTGCTCTGGCGAGGAGATGCTTATCTTTGCTTCTGTCTCAGGACTTTTAATCTCAAGAGCAGAATCTATCAAAGCTATCCTGGCATTTTCGACGCGGGAAGGCATGTCAATTGAAACCCTATCCTTGTCTATTACCATGCCTTTTATCAACTCTGTATCTTCAATGCCGCTACCCTTAACTTTCTGCAGCTTCACAAAGGAAATATCAATTTTCATGCCATCCTGGATTTGTTTTATTGCATCGACGATAATATCGGCAAACCTATCCTTTACTGTCTCTGCACCTTTTCCTGTCATGGCAGTGGAGGCAATCTTCCTCAAAATGCTGATGTTGTCTGGCTTCACTTCTATCACCAGCTTCTGCAAGATTTCCCTGGATTTTTCAGCAGCCATCCTGTATCCCTTGATTATTACTGTTGGATGTATTTTCTTGTCAAGAAGGAGTTCTGCATTCTCGAGCAATTTTCCAGCCAACATAACCGCTGTTGTTGTGCCATCTCCGACTTCCTCTTCCTGGGTTTTGGCTATCTCAACCATCATTTTTGCAGCAGGATGCTCGACTTCCATTTCCTGCAAAATAGTTACTCCATCATTTGTCACAGTAATATTTCCAGTACTATCAACAAGCATCTTGTCCATGCCTTTTGGGCCGAGAGTGGTTTTGACAGTGTCTGCAACTATCCGCGCTGCCATTATATTATTCCTCTGGGCGTCTCTTCCAAGGATTCTAGAAGCATTTTCAGGCAGGATGTATATGGGCTGTTTGTCAGACATGAAAAAGGAATGAGGGGGAAAGGATATAAATTTTATGGTTCTGCAATGATATTTTGTTATTAATGGTAAAACACCCTTCTGCATGGTTGTAGATAGGTTGCTTCGCAAGAGACAGGAGCAATCTTTATCAAGCAAAAGAATGGCTGAGTAAGCATCTAAACCTTTTTTCATATTAATTCTCTACAGAAATAGCCTCATAAAGCCGGGCAAGTTAGCGAATAAGCAAAGTATTTAAATCTAAGTTCTTTTAAGAATAAAAGATACTTAAAAGAGAAAATGGCAGAACAGATAATTGTTTTTAGCGGGAAATTGAAAAATGCCGGGT
>Ga0315288_10004055_pt1 | contig 18658 bp, 14 predicted proteins | sample YL17G11_20_MG_FD_203454 | JGI IMG/M metagenome (GOLD analysis project Ga0315288, IMG submission 203454) | Sediment microbial communities from Yellowstone Lake, YNP, Wyoming, USA - YL17G11_20 | ecosystem: Environmental > Aquatic > Freshwater > Lake > Sediment | place: USA: Wyoming | collected... | reverse complement strand
GCCTTTACCGCGTGAAGCGGGGGAGACAAAGACGAAGCCGGTAGAGGGGTAACCGAGGGGTGTCTTGGTTGGAGACATGAAGCCGACGGTCTTGCCCTTGTCTACGATGGGAGTGACTTCGCGCTTACCCTCTTTGATCTCACGCAGGGTCTTCTGCCCGTAGGCGCGGGTGGCCCACTTGTCTTTGGAGACCTCGTCGAGGAGGGATTGGGGGAGTTGATTTGCAGCCTTCTTTTCCCTTTCCAACGTCAATACGTCGTAAGGCTTCCCACGCAAGAGGGCTGTCTGCTTGGCGGTCAGCTCCTTGTGAAAGGGGTGCTTGGCCACATCGTCCAGGGATTCTCGCGCAGTCACACGGAGTTTTCCGAGGGGAGAAGTTACCACGTCGCCGACGTTGTATCTGTTGTGCTCCTGTTCAATCCGGGTTGTGATGATAGGCTTGTTCTTCTCAAGCCGCATCCAGAGGTCTTTAAGTTCTGGTTGGGGGAAGGACATCTGTGCGGCCTTCTTCTCCCTCATCCTCTCCAGAACTTTCGCCACGCTGAAGTCTTGCTTCTGTACGCTCCCCAGCTCCTCGATCTTTACTGGCGCGCTGACCAGTCCAGTGTCGGCGTTGATGCTGTAGGGGGCTCGTATCGAACCCCGAAACTTGAGCGGGGTAGTGTCCAGTCGTATCTTACCGGGGCCGACGGGCTCAAAGAATACGTCGTGCCGTTGGGCCAGTCCGTCGAGGATCTGCTTGGTGAGATTACGAGCGCGGTCGATGCCCACCGGGGAGTCCAGCTTACCCTCAACGTAGAAACCTCGTCCCCCACTGTAACGGACACTGACGTCTCGCACGGATGGGTGAGACTGCAGCGTTTTAGCAACGGTCTCAGTAATCTTCTTTGTGCGGCGCCAATCGACTCCTTCCTGAGGGTCGATGTCAGCAAGCAATACGTCGGTCTTCCTTCCGAACGTAGGATGCACTTCTGACAGACGGCGCTCATTCCATTGATCCAGCGTTCCAGGATCCAATCGGATGAAAGATCCTCCCGAGTCCTTTCGTCGGAGCACAGTCTTGTCTGCCGTAAAGTTCTGGCGTATGAGTGCTTCGCGGTTACCAACCGCGTCGAGAATAGCCTGTTGGATCGTTGGAGTGCTGTAGTACTCATGGACGTCCCTCTTTGTCAACTTTGCGAAGGGAGAGTCGATGATGATCTCGTCCCAACGCTTGGGGTCTTTTTCGGCCACTTTCTATCTCCCCTCTATCCTATCGCAACTGGCGTGCTCAAGGTAATTTCACCACGGTGATAGGCAGCCATCGCTTCTTCCTGCGACTTGAACTTTCGGGTTTTGCCTTTTGCTTCGGCGGACGATGCCCGGTACAAAGCTGCCACCGCCTCATGCTGGGGAGCGACTGTCGTTTGGGACTTCCACTGGTCGCCGAGCAGCATGTTCGATAGCGTCAGGCCCTTGGCCTCTTGCACGGCTTCGGGCATGACCGGAACGTGCACCTGCATGCTGTCGCCATCAAAATCTCCAGCTTGAATTGGGGCGAGCAGCTCGTGAATCCGGATGGACTTCCCCGGCACCAGTTTTGGGTAAGCCGCGAGTATGTTGTAGCGCCGCAACGATGGTGCGCGGTTGAGCAAGATCGGACGCTCTTTGACCTCCTGCTGGAGGTGCTCAAACGCAATGGGGTCCCGCTTCTCGACGAGCTCCTTGGCATTAAGCGCGCCGTAGCCCTGCTGGACCATGCGCCGTACAACAAACGGTTTGTACATTTGCCAGCCCATGTCTTCGGGCAATCCGACCTCGTCCATGCCCAGGGTTGCATCAGGGACAATGGTTCCTCGACCGCTGACATCTTGGGTCTTACGCATCAGCTTCGATTGAAAAAATCCAGACTTTGGCGTACGCCCCGCTCCAGCAATGTTGGCGATGAACCCTTGCACGCCTCGGCCTTTGGCCTGTGGACTCACTGGTTCAGCTAGCCCAAACAGTGATTTTGTCGCGTTGTAGAGATGCTTGCGCGCGTCCTCTTGGTCAAGTATCGGGAGATCCTTGGACTTGGCCAACGACTCATTGGCCAGAATGAGATCGCGGTACAGGTAATTGGCATCTCCAATCTGGAGATCTCCGCTGCGCCCAGGGGTAATGGGGCGGAAGATGGGTGGGATCACTGGCACCCGAGATAGGACATAGGCTTCGTGTGGCTTGAGATCGGTTTGCTTCAAGGCGTCCAGGTATTTTAACTTCTTGATGAGCACATCACGCGTGGCGCCCGTAGCATTTTCCAGCTCGTTCTTGGTGGAACGGTGGAGCTTGTCGACATCCAGCGCGGCCAGCTGCTTACGTATCTTGGCGCCACCGTCTTCGCGTATGGCTTTGTCAAAGTCACGTGGCCCCATTCCCAGGAGGGACTGGACCGGCCTCTCAAAAACCGGGTTGACTATGGGCTCTTCAAGGTGGATTTTTGACCACTTCTGCCCAGTAGTTCCGCCTGTGGCGATCGGGTCGAAGAGCCCGCCAATTTCAGCCTTCAGGTCTTTGGCGCGTACCATCAGCCCATTGGAGATGGTTGTAGGGGCCATCTTGTCAATCTCTTTGTCTGTCAATGGCGCGAGGCGCAGGTAACGCCCCTCCTTGTTGATACGCACGCCAGCTCCAGCTAGCATGCTGCCGAACTTGTCGTAGGCGAAGGTTGTCTTCGGCTGAGGCAGGGGGAGACCCAGTTGGTACGCTCGCCAGAATTCGTCATTTCTCTGGCCCTTGAGTGTTGCCGCTTCACGCAGGATGTTTTTTGCCCCATGGGCCAACAACGCGTTGACCTCCATGGTCCCCAGCTTCTTGGCACCCTCGGGGCCACCGCCAGCGGGTTGCTGGTTTACATCGTAATCCTCGACACCACGCGCCGAGTAGTTGGTTTCGGTCGACTTGAACAGCTTGAGGGTGTACTGCGGCCCGACGAGCACACCTGGAATACTCTTGCCCGAGATGGGATCATAGACGGTCTCCTTGTCCTTGATCCCGTGCTTCTTGAGCAAGTCCTTGGCCCACTGGACGTTATCCCGCTTGGAGAAATTGTCGATCAAGATTCGTTTACCAGTCTTCTCGGCAACCTTGGCCACCGCGGTCTCGAGAATCTGGGCCGGGTTGATGCGGCTGACAACGCCAGCGGGCGTGAGCGCGACATCAATGGTATTGCCCTGCTCGTCTTTGAGCATCTGGTCATCAGGAACGATAGTGGAAACTACCCCCTTGTTTCCGTGACGCCCACTAAGCTTATCCCCGACGTGCATCGGCTCCTTGGTCTTCACTGTCATCCGGATCTTGTTCCCCGTCTTCAAAACGTCGGTGACCTCTCCTGGAGTGTCGTGATCCCAGACCACCGAGGCGTCACGGAACGGTTTGACCAGAGACTTGTGCAACTTGCCGAGCATCGCGGCTTCCGGGGAAAGGGCTGACTTGCGCACGGCCGCTACCAGCAGGTCTCCCTTTTGAACCATCTGCCCTGGTTGGATAATCCCATTCTTGTCCAACCTCTTGTACATCTCGGCCGTGTAAGCGCCGCCGTAGTATGTCTTGTGAGTTTCGCGATCCGCGTTCATGTCGCGTTCGATGTCCAGACCTTTCTTGTACATGTGTCTGGACGTGAGCTTGTCAGCCGCGCTCTGGGAGATGACAATGGCATCGTTGCTGTTCAGGCCGCGCCACGGTAGGTAGGCAACCTTGAGATTCTTGCCGAGGGCGAGCGTACCGTCTCGAACAAAGGCATCATCCACCAGCCTCTGACCCTCTTCAATCTTATCCCCAGGCTTGACCAGCAGATGGTGATTCAGGTACGTCTTCGATGCCAGAGGGAAGTTCTGGTGAAAGGGGACCGTGGTGTAGTCACCTTCAGCCGCTGTCTTACGCTTGTCTGGTTTGATGTAAATCAGCCCATGGTCGATCTTGTGGATAGTCCCAGATATCGGTGAGTGTGGAACTACAAACCTACCGATGAGGTCTTCCATGGACTTGCCCGGAAGATACGAAGCAACTTGAACAAGGGGAGCCTCCGAATTTTCTAGCGGAAGCGCCTGGGTCTGCATCTTGGACCCCATCGTTCCTCGATTCCCATCAATGCTTCCCATGAATGGGATGAGGGTGGAGGCGGGGCTATAGAGCGCATGGTGTGTGAGAAATTGGAAATCTACCTCTTTGGGGTTGACAGCCTGGACTTGATTATTTTTGATAACGTCTACCGTCTTCCCCGGTGGACGCTTCAATTTCTCTCCGTAAAAGGCAATAGTTTTATCCACTACCTCGGAGACGGGGACCGTACGCATTTTCTTTTGCCGTACATCGTAAACCGGCATGTACATGTTTCCATCTTTGTCCTTGGACGCGAAGAGGGTGGTTCGGATATCCACCCCTGCCCGATCGTTTTCGGGTGAGCGAATCGGGTCAAAGATACCTGCGTGAGAGCTGTGTAGGCGGCGGACCTCGGGGGTGATGGCCCGGATATTTTCGATACCGCCCTCTCCCATGGAGGTCGCGCGGACAGCGGCGTCCAACATCTCGACTGGGTTGATCTGGTCAGGGTTGTTGGATAGTTGCGACGTAGACAGGAACCTGTGCACCGATCTGGTAAATGGTGAGTTCGGGATAGCACGCTTGAGTTCGACTGTCGGGGAGTCGATTTTCGCGATTACCTTACGCTTGATGTCCCGGGCATCCAATTGAATGCGCTCGCGCATGAAGTCATCGGCGGTCATCAGCTTCTTGAAGGCAAGACTGTCACGCTCGTCGAAGTCGGCCTCGTTGCTGTAGGCTTTTAGCAACTTCCCGGAAGCAGCCAGCAGAGACGCGGAATCGACTTTCGAGAGCGGCTGGCCAAGAGTTCGCTTGTTGATCTCTGGGTCCATGGCCGTGGTCTCGTACACCGCTTTGATGGCGGCAACACGGTCATCATTTGGTTTTTGGTTATAGGCGGGTATCAACCGTTCATAGAGCTTACCGATTGCTTGGTCGGTCTTTTTCTCGAAGGCATTTCGGTTGATGTTGACCATCTCCTTGTTCCAATGCTTGGCCATCTCGGTATCGGGCACTCCAAAGGAACGCAGTATGGGGTAAAGCGGTATTTTTGTTGTTCCATACTCCATCTGGAAGTGCCCCTTTTCGGGATCCATGCTCACACGAAAGTTGTCTCCCTTGGAGAGGTTGAAGCTGGCCTCGAGCTCTTCATTTCTACGCTTGCGGGTGTACACCCCTGGCTTCATGCGCAACTGGTTTGAAACGCTGTATGTCGAACCACCGATGACAAACGTGTTGTGGTCTGTGTAGTAGGGTAGCTGTAATAGGTTGAAATTCTTTACCTTATCAACCACCTTGCCTTCTTTGTCTCGTAGCACCAGCGTTCCGCGCACAGGTTCGGCCAAGGTTCTTGCCTGAAGGATAGCCATTTTGTGGTCCTCAGGCGTGTACGCGGCTGGGTGAACGCGAACGTCTTCCACGTGCAGGCTGTGTCGCTTGCCCTCGAAAGGGAAGACCTTTTGGATGGTTTCTGTTGCTTGTTGTCGAATTAGGTCTCGGCGGAAGCTGGCCTCGGACATGATAGGTAGATGTTCCATGGTCAAAATAATAGCTCAAAACGGGTATAAGAACTAGGAGAAAGACATTAGCTTTCTCCAGCAACATCTGGGAGTTATTTACACCGACTCCCACGACCCTCCACACTCTTTTTATGGAAAGGAGTACAAGAGTTATGCTTCTCAACACTGGCTGGAAGAAGCAAATTGAGGCGCTCATCTTGGATGAGCAGAAGCGGGTCGAAGTAGAAGCAAAAGAGGTGGCCCAGGAGCAGGCGCGGCAGCAGTTAGCAGCTGACGTGGCGGCCTGGGAACATCGAGTCATCTACGTCCAACGACGTAAGAGGGATGGCACGATGACGCCCCCACGCAAGTATTTCTGCGTGCGGGTAGAGTCCGGGAGGGTGATTGTCCGTGATCGGGACAACCGTATTGCCCTGACACGCGAACCCGGATTGGTTGTCCGCAACGAGGTCCAGCGCGAGCTGGGCGCGTTGTCGGGTAAAACCAAACTCTGTGCGCGCTTGGCCCGTGAAAGTTACCAACGGGCCTTTGCAGAAACGCAGAGAGTGGAAGCGCAGGTGTGTGAGCTGATGACTAGGCTCGAGCACCAGCGGGAGTACCTGGACGGGATCCTGAAGGAAACCTTCGGGCAATTGTCCAGAGCCTATGGCACTGCCGCCAGATTGGGGCATGTGCCAAGTCGGGAGGTGAGAGGATGAAGCCCGCGGACACGTCGGTGATTATCCAGACGTTTCCGCCGCCTGCACCTCCTGGACCTGGGGGGTGAAAAGAAGTAAAGTAGGAAGTCCGAGTTCAGTCTAGACGGGCTCGGATTGGGAACCGCTGGGCCCTACCAGCGGTTCCCGCTTTGTTTTGTCTTTGTCTTTTTGTTTGTGGTTGACGAGGTATTTCAGAATTACGTAGGAACCACCATTTTTAGTGTGAACCCACTCCTCTCTGGCAAGCAGCCAACCTTGTTTCAACACCTTGTTGTTGACCTCTTCCAGGCACTTGACATCGAGAGGATCTGACAGATCGAATCGCTGGTATTTAGCCTCTAGCAGACTGGAGTCGAACTGAGACTGTGTCTCCTGCGCGTCTGTCGGGAGAGTGGGATCGCGATCCTGTATACGCGATGGAGTAGGAAATAATGGGGGCAACTCTTCTGGGTGATTACGGGAGTCAAAGTTCATGGCTTCCTGGATTGCATCCACAAAATCGTTTCGGTGGTCAGTTTTGCCAGACCCGAAGGCGTCCTTGAATAGGGACTCTGGAGGATTGGTTGACATTTATACCGCTCCCATGCCCGGTTGCATCGGGGCTCCACCAGGCGGCATTGCGCCACCTTGCTGCATCTGTGAGCGCATCTGGGCATCCTGTTGGGTTTGTGCCTCCTCGAGACGCTGAACAACAACCGCGTACATGACTGGGTCCTCGGTCTGGAGGGAGTGCATTTGGCTCTGGCGCGTGTTGGGGTCGACCTGTAACATTTGTTGTGCCATGGAGTCCGCTTGAGCCAGAACCTTTCCGATATCGTACCCAGGTCCTCCTTGCATAGCTTGATTCCGTGCCTGGTCCGAAAGGTTTGTTTCCAGGTCCTGGATCTTGGTCTGGACCTCGTGCTGGAACTTGAACTCATCGACCTGTTCCTGGAGACGCAGGTCGCGCTCTTCGGAAAGATCACGATCGAACATGCCAGCCAAGGATGTCATGGACAACATCTGGCCACCTGCCATCTGATTGGCCTGGAGCAAGGCACCCTTCTGTTGTACGTCATCTACCAGCTTGAACGGCTGCAACTTCATCCTGATGGGCTCCCAACCGAGGAACTTCCCACACTTGTTGGTGATCCATTGAGCCAGGTCCACCAGCTCAGTGGTGTAGTTGAGCAGTTGATTTTCGAGCATTCGCAAGGTTACCCCAGAACCTGTAGACGACAACCCACCATACAGAAACTCGCGGGGGATGCCCATCGAGGTGATGATGTTTTCCTCTGCTTCACGGATTTCTCCGGTAACCATCAACGCGCGGCCCTGTCCACCCAACGACGTCACGTCCATCGCCACCGGGGAGAACATCAGGTGCAGCGGGTCACGACGCCACTGCTTGATGTTCATCTTCACCTCGTTAATCCAGTTGGCCAGCGAGACGGTAATAACCGGGTCGGCGTTGGCCGAAATCTGTTGCGGGTGGAGAATCCGGAAGGGGATGATGTGCTCCATGCTGATGGCTTCGTTGGCCTTCCGGAGCACAGCGACATAGAAGAACTGCTTGATGGTGCTGGTGAGCGGGGGGAAGCCCCAGCTGGCGTCGATACCGGCGGGGGCATCGACCTTCATGTGGTAGATGGAATCCCGCGCGAACTTGAAAATCTTTTTCTGGGAGATGGTCTCAAGGAAAGCGTAGGGCATGGTGTTGATGAGACTGCTCTCGCCGCGCCGTACATTTTCATAGAGCGCCGAGGGAATCTCGTAGTAGTACTCTGACTCACCAGTGATCGGGTTGTACTCGATGTCGATCTGTTTGGGATCCCAACGGATGATGTGGATATTCTTGGCCCGCTGGATCTTCTCATCGACCACCTCACCGTCTACCTGCGCGTTGCAATCTGGGCACCGATACTGGAACTGCAGCTCTTTCAGCTTGAACTTGTAGTCCAGGTATTCGATATTCCTCTTTGCGTGGCAAGCAGGACAACGGAGGAAACGGTGAAACGGGAAGTAGATGCTGGTGAAACTGTTTCCATAGACATGGCGGTCGATACCCGTTCGAATAAGCATGGCTTTGAGCTTGATGATGTCTTCGACCAGGTTCTTGTAGTTTTTGCGCAGGGAGTCGTTTTCGGTTTCATAGATGAACTCGGTTACCGGGTAAATCGCGAACTTGTTCAGCGCTGCAAAAATCTGGGGCGAGTTGTAGTAGAGGTACTCGCAGTATTGGAAGAGGGTCTTGAGCTTGCGCGGAACGAAGGTTGTCAGGAAGTCGAACAGTGGGTTGGGGTGCTGCAACCCGCGCGTTGCGATGTCAGTTATCTCTTCGAATTGAAAGGGCATGGGCTTTCCTCATGATAGGTCATGGATTCTTCAAGGAATATTAGGTTGGCCTGTGGGCCAAAGCAAGCGTTTTCGTGGAGGTGTCGTGGAAACAGAAATTCTTTGTGGGTTGGGTCGCTTGCAGGGTACTCCTGTATTCGTCCTACCCTTGAACAGCCCCGAGCTCAAACGAGTCTTCGGGGCCATGTTTTTTCCGCAAGAAGGTGTCTGGCGCTTTCCGGCGTTCTACCCCTATTGTGGGGATGTCGCTCGGGATCTGGAGATTGTCCTACCTAACATCAAGTTTTCTGACCTGGCGGCGCAACACATCGTTACCTGCCACCAGTTGGCGGCGGAGCCATTGACATTCGTTCCTCCGCAGGGGTTCGAGTTCCTTACCAAACCATATGATCACCAGCTGGAGGGCTTGGCCTTCGTTCTGAGAAATTCGCGTTGTGGCCTCTTTTACGATATGGGCTTGGGGAAGACCAAGGTCATGGCTGATGCCATCCGGGTGCTAAAGAAAAAGACACTGGTCTTGTCTCCGACGGTCGGGATCGGGACGTGGCTGGCGGAGATCGCCAGGCACGGGCACGACCTCAAGGCTGTAGCTTTGACCGGGAAGAGCGAGGCAGGGAAGGCGGCGGTCAAAGCCCTCAACGCGCAGAAGAAAGCGATCAAGGACGCGTTGAAGAAAGCCACCGACCCGACCGAGACGTTCAGGTTGGAGGGTCAGCTGGCAGAGTTGCCAGGTCCTGGCGTGGCTGCCAAGTATGCGGACATCGAGGCCGCGGCAGAGGCAGACGTGGTGATTGTTTCATACGATACTGCCAAGCTCTACCAGAAGGAGATTCTGGAGAAGTTGCCCTACGAGATGATTATCGCTGATGAGAGTCACGGGCTTCGATCCCCGACTTCCGACAGGACAAAGGCGGCTATCGCTCTGTCCTCCAAAGCCGGGCAGCGGGTCATCTTGAGTGGGACACCGTCGCTAGGGAACCCCCTCCATACTTGGGGGCAGCTCGCCTTCCTTGGGAAATACTTGCCTGCGAAAGATCTCTGGACTTTCTACCGACACTACCTGATTCGGGCCAAGGGAGAGCGAAAGATTGTATTGGGCTTCAAGAATCTGGATGTTCTCCGCGACAAGGTCGCACGAATTTGTACCCGCAAGACCAAGGAAGAATGCCTGGATCTCCCCGAGCGAACGATCATGGATGTCCCCTTCACGCTATTTCCTGAGCAGAAGTCCCTGTACAACGACATTGCTGCGGGCATCGTGGTGGAGCTGGACAAAGGTGAGCTCTATGAACCTGGACGGGCTGCCACTTCACTGATCAAGCTTCTGCAAATTACAAGTGGGTTCATGATCAAGCCTGCCCCGCCGGTCTGCGACGAATGTGAGAAGCTGCTCATTTGCGCCCCGGCCAAGATCAAGCCCTTCACGCCGATCTGTCCCAAGTACCCCAACCCGAATCCACAGGAGATCCACCGGCTGAAGACCAATGCCAAGTTGGATGCCCTGGAAGAGCTCCTAGATGGCGTTCTGGCCGAAGAGCGCAACCAGGTCATTATCTGGGCCATGTTTCGTGAGGAGTTGAATCTTGTCGAAGCGCTGTTGCAACAAAAAGGCTGGGGCTACTTCCGAGTAGACGGGTCAAACAGCAACAAGGCACAGGCTCTGTCCACCCAATTCAACCAGGACCCTACCAAACGAGTTTGGTTGGCACAGATTTCCACAGGCGTTGCCCTAACCCTCACTGGAGCTTCATATATGGTCTACTTCGGGCTCACCTGGCAACTTGGAGACTATCTTCAGAGCTTGGACAGAAACTACCGCATCGGGCAAACCAATAAGGTCTTCGTTTATCGTCTGCTCTGCCAGAATAGCGTACTGGACTACATGGTTCGTGTGCTGGATCAAAAGAGGAACATTGCCAGTTCTCTTGTCGACAGGATAGATTGTCTTCTGTGTGTGCATTCCAGAGAGCGCAACTGTGTGGAGAACGACACCAAGCCGTTTGAGGGAAACTGCATTCATCAGAGCCGGGTCAAGCGGTTGGTGACGAGACCCAAAACACTGTAGGGTGGGTGCGGAAAGTAGGGCAGAATCTGGTAAAAGGAAAGAATGAAAACAAGATAGATCGGAGGCGTATATGAATTTGGAGGTAACCGTGGATGGGTCTTCTTCCCCCTGGCGGCGTGGAGCGGTTGGCATTGTCATCCGCGATGCGGACACACGCAATATTCTTTTGATGGAGCATGTTTCACTGCAGGGTCACGTGACCAATAATGCCGCTGAGTACGGGGCTTTGGAAATTGGTGCCGTTTTTGCCAAGAAGTTTTTACCAGGGAAAGTTGTATTTTTCACTGATTCACAGCTTGTACTACGACAATTAAAAGGGGAGTATGCCGTGCGGGATTCACGCTTGCGCGAGCTGCACCGCAAAGTGACCAGGGCAATGAAAGAGCTGAAAGCGACAGTCAAATGGCACAACCGGGAAACCGGTGACCATCCGCTTGCCGACCGCCTAGCATCCTACAAATACAAGGAGGTGTTCAATGAAACAAACCATCGAGATCAACCAGGAGGAGTTGGAAGAGTTCGTGAAGGAGAAGCTGAGCAAGTGCGGAGTGCGGATAGTCACGGGGGAGGGGTGGCTTGTCTGGAGAACGAACGGGGGTCACCTCGACAACCTGACTGCGACGGTGGAGGCCGAGATGTCACCTGTTGCGCAGGTGCCTGAAGCGGCGCCCACCCGGCGGGATGTACACCACGAACAAATTTCACTACCGGTTGTTCCTGCGGCGTCGCGCTCTCTGGATAATATTCCACTCGACCCCAACATGTTCCCGGATCCGGAGGCGGCTGCTCTTTTGCTGGCGCAGACGCGTAGGATGAGAGTTGACGTGGAGGGGGAAGATGGAACCATCTATCCTGGAGAGACCCCAAATCGGACCCAGGAGGCACACAGCATGGCAGACTTGGTCAAGGGCTGGCCACCTCGGGGAGCAGGGCGATGAGTGGTGAGGTAGTATTCTCCGACAGCAAGATGCCACCAGAGGAGGAATATGACCTTCTGGTTGAAACTGGCAAGTTGCCGAGTACAGACCTTGCCTTGCCAAAGTCATACTTGAGCGTGAGTCAGGTACGACTTTTTCAGAGCTGTCCGCGTGCTTACGAGTGGCGCTATGTCAAAGACGTCACTAGCCCGCCGCAAGCGCGGATGGCTGAGGGACAAGCAGTTCACCGTTCACTCGAGCACGCTCATCGGCAGTACATGAAATCTCGGAAGATGGTTCCACTGGATACCATGCTCGACACTTACAACGATGCGTGGAATACCTTGAAGACTGATGTAGAGGTGTGGGATGAGGATGACAGTGAAGAGCGCATTCTCAAACGAGCGCGTGCCTTCTTGCTCCAGTACCACACCAAGTACCTGCCCCTGGTAACCCCCATCGTGGTGGAACAACGGTTCTGGATCTCACTTGGCAAATGTCATATTCCGCTAAATGGGTACATTGATTTGATCGCGGATGACAGCGCAGACCCGGATACCCGCGAGGTTATTGACTATAAGGTTGTGTCGAAGTCTAAGTCGCAGGCAGATGCAAACAACGATATGCAGCTGACTGTATACTCTCACGCGGCCGGTTTGCCGAAAGTTCGCTTCGATCAATTCGTAAAAACCGCGGCTCCGGCCATCAAAGTCTTACGTTCAAACCGCGATCGCCGTGATTTCCTCTGGGTCCAGGATGTTTTTGAGTCGGTTGCGGGGGCGATCAGCGCGGGGAACTTCCCACCCTGTGACCCGGGAAGTTGGCTGTGTACAGAAAAATGGTGTGGATTCTGGAAACGTTGTCGTGGAAAATAAAGGAGAGGAACGAAATGAGCGAATACATGAACGAGTTGGAAACGGCGTCTACTGTGATATTGGGTAGCAAGGCATTGCACCAGTTGTTCCATCTGGTGGATGAAGTGAAAATAGACGTAGCTCAGGCGGCGTGTGGCAAGCGAGGGCATAAGGCGGCACAGACTCGCGTACGCGTCAAGTTGGCACGAGTCGCCGGTTTGTGCCGGGAAGCGCGGAGAGACATCAAACCAGTGGGTCAAGCACCCGATTCTCCGGAGGAGTAACATGGAAAAATATGGAGTCGATGAGGGGGACACAAGCAAATTGGCATCTGCCAATGGCACCATTACCTGCACATGCTGCGGGGGACAAGTTGAACAACACGGACCCATCGTTCTCTGCCCACTTTGTGGATCTGAACCGTTTGAACAACGTAATGCGGGAGAAGATCTCGGTTCAAACGAGTGTGTGCCTGGCCAAGATTCGAAGAAATGACAGTGTATTTCTGTTGAGTGGCCCCCCAGGAAGCGCGGGGGGTATCCTTGCGATCGCAACAGGCGAAATGTCATTGTTCCCCAGTCCACATAAACTGTCTGAATTGATTTTCGTTGGGGATACTGCTTACCACCCACACGCAACAATGGGGTATCTCATTGTTCCGAATTCCCGGGCAAACGCCTGGTTGCGCAGCTGGGGTGTTTTTGAGGACGTAAACAGGGTAGCGACACAATTTGGAATGCTGGATCATTGCATCTACCCTCACTGCCCACAGTGTCGGCAATCGGCCCTTTGTTTGAATGGGCAGATGGTATTTGCGGTGTGCTTACGTATTGCTTTACACAATTACGAGGTGCCGTTAGGTTCGTACAAGATTGGAGATTGTAGTTCGGCCATCAATATCGGGATACACAAAATAGATCTTCTTAATCAACCGTTTTTTCCTCTGCAACATGAGGATCGGGAGATGGCTGTCATGGCCACTTTGACAAATAACTCGAGTGTTTGTGTTGAATTCACGAGGTCTACATGAGTAAACAAACTCAAAAAACGACCAAGAGTTTACTTGATAAGTACCATCGGATTGTAGATCTGTGGGTTGCTTATCAGGTAAACAGCGATGAAGGTCCGGTGGTATATGGAAGAGAGTTCTACCTGGCCGTAGGTGAACTTCTGCAGGGCATTCCCACCAAGAAACTCGAGCTGCATCATATCGATGTGGCCGACGTTGAATCGGTTGTACTTCCAGGCAACCTGGAAAAGGTGTAGCCAGCTGCACCAAGCGAGAGAACCACGGGAGCAACTGTGTTGAGACAGATTTCTCAACTGCGAGAGGAACCACTGCAGCACCACATTAACTGAAAGGAGGTTTACCATTTCACTAGAACTGGCTGAGACTATTCTGAAGACTTACCTCTACATTAGGCCAATTCTAAACACATGTGGGCAGCTAATCGAGGGTGCGGAAAAATCGGAATTTAGCGTCTTCGGTTTTCCCGTAACACTCACCAGAAAAGAGGCACTCGTGGAATGTCAAGAGGTAGTGTGTGAGCAAATAGATGTAATAGACTTCATTGAACGGCATGTAAACGATGCTATCCAGTTTGTTCGCAGTTTGCGAGTACAACCCGCAACCACAATCCGGGAGGAATGCGCCAATGACGCAAGCGAAGAAGGGAGCTGCACCGATTCAGACCACGATGCTCCCACTCAGCAGCATCCTGATCCCTGAAGATTTTCCCAATCGCGCCAAGGGTTGGGACTCCGATCTGAAGGATCTGACGGAATCCATCAAGACGTTGGGGCTCATCCAGCCGATCGTAGTCATGCAGCTGGATAAGGATGGCCCCAATGGTGAGTCGTACAAGCTGGTCGCAGGCCGCCGCCGATTGGAGTGTGTCCGGCGACTCAAGCAAACGACGGTCAAAGCAGTTTCACTCCCCGTGAAGACCACCAGGAAGGAGGCCTATGGTGCACGCGTCGCGGAGAATTTCGTCCGGCGGAACTACACTCCGCTGGAAGAGGCGGCGCTCATCGATTACGCGGTAAACCAGTTGGGGTTGTCCCAGCAGGAGTTTGCCGAGATGGTAGGCATGACCCCCGGCTGGGTCTCACAGCGCTTGACCGCAACCAAGCAGCCGGAAGACATCCAACAGGCGTTGGAGAAGGGAGAGATTACCTTCACCCACATTCGTGAACTTGCGCGGGTGAAGGATGAGAAGGAGAAGGTTAAGTTGCTCAAGCACGCTGTCAAGGAGAACGCGCAAGACTTCAAGGAGCGTGTCGAGTGTTCCTTGGCGGGTACCAAACCCGAAGGAGGTTCCCCTGAGCACACGCCAAACAAAGAACCAGATCTGGACCGCAAGCCCCGCCCTCGTCGTGAGGTTTTACAAATCCTTGCGAAGTTGGATAAGACGTTGGCGGAAGTTCCGAGCTCTGAAAAGAAAGCACAACTGGTCTGGTTCATCAAAGGTGTCTCATGGACCTACCGCTTGGCTGGAGCCAACCCACCGAAAGTTGATCAGGTGGAAATGACCCACTAGGTTTACTGAAGGTCAGATGATTGCATGATGGATAGTTGATAGCGCAGTTTGCGTCGGATACGCCGGAGCGCGTTCACCTTAATTTGGCGAACGCGCTCCGGGCTTACTTGCAGCACTCCCGAGATGTTTCGCAAACTTAGTGGATCACTTTGCCAACCGAAGTACGCTTTGATAACGAATTGTTCCTTGACGGTCGGCAGAGACTTGATGAGTTGGTTCAGAATCTTGCGGGTGTCTTTGTTGGTGATAAGGACGTCCAGTGGTTTTCGATTCAAGCTAGTCCAGGTATCCGCGGAGTCGTTTTCTTCGAGGCAGGTAATGCAAAGGGCTTCACAGGCTTGCAATCTCGTTATTTGGTTTGGGTTCAGATTCATGCAGGTTTGCAACTCCTGCATGGATGCCTTTGACCCGCGTTGCTTCATTGCGCGGGCGTGCGCCTGTGCAATTTTGTTTAGCGCCTTTTGACGCCACAGTGGCATGGTCACTATGCCAGCATTGTAAAGTTCGTTGCGCATTTCCAGGAGAACCCAGCTAGTGGCGTAGGAGAGAAATCGCGTGCCGTAGGAAGGGTCGTACCGCTCAAAGGCGCGGAGCAAACCTACATTACCTGCTGCTATCAGGTCTTTGGTCATATCAGGATCGCGCGAATAATTCTGTGCGAGCTTGATGACGAATCGCAATGCGGACTTGATGATGAGCTCTCTGGCGAGGGGGTCCTTGGTTTCCTGGAAGCGGCGGAACAATTCCTGTTCCGCGTGTGCATTCAGAATTTGAACCTTACCCACATCGTCGTAGTAGCGAATGGCGCTCGAATCTTTCAGTTCTTCTGACTGGTTTCCACACATTTACGTGGTAATCCGTAAACAATGTTGTGGTTTGACGACCCTTGTCTTTGTATCTGCTACGGAGTCTTACACAACATCTGGTATCGCGCAATGATTTTTCATGGGATTTTGGGGTAGTACTTGGAAGTGCTTGATTTACCACATAAAACCGTATTCAAACCAAATAAAAGAGCTTGACGCACGCGAGGCCTGTGAATACAGTGACCGTTACCCACTAACGTAGAGGGAGCAAACATGGCCAAAGAGAAGGCACAAGAAAAGGAAACTGAGATGAAACAAGAAACCAAGACCGAAGCCGAAACAAAAACCAAAACCTTGAACGAAGAGCAGCTGACGGAGATCACAGCGGACTTGACGGAAGAAGACAGCAAGTCCATGGTTCCACTTCTACGAAGGCTCCCCGCAGAGGTGGCGGTGCGGATGGCCGAGCTGGTGGCGAGCATGGGCAGCAGCCGCCCGGGTCTCGAGGAAATGGGTTCCAGCTGGATGCCCCCGCTGGTGAAGGTGCGCCAGCCGGTGTCCACCGACGCGCCCAAGACGTTGCAGATGGGGGCGTTCTACACCGACTTGGGTGAAGTACTCCCAACTCCTTTTCGGTTTGTTCCGTTGTACATGTACCCAGGGCACATGAAGTTTGCCGAGGGTGATGTCGCGCCGTCCTGCCGTTCGGAGGATACGGTCACCAGCATCTACGGCAACAAATGCAAGGACTGCAACGATGAGCCGTGGAAGCACGGAGAAGCCACCGATTGCAACAAGTTCCGGTTCGTCATGGTGCTCAACCCGGACACCTGGCGGATGTACCGATTGCAGTTCGGCAAGACCTCGTACAAGACGGGGTCCAAGCTCGAGAAGTGGATGCGCGGAACACCCAAGTACACCTGGGGCAAGGTGTACAACATGGCATCCAAGGAGGTCGAACGCAAGGGAGGCGGCGTCTATTACGTCTTCGATATCGAGATGACCAACGAGGTGACCACTGACCAGGGGTTGCTCGATCTGGGGTTTGTGCTCCACGCCAAAATCAAAGAGGCGCGGCAGCACCTGCTCACATCTCTCCAGAATGTCCAGGCAGTCGCGGGGGAAAAGGCGAAGCAGATCATCGAGCGCACGGAGGCTGACTTCGTCGCGCCACAGACGGCTGCCGAGCCCGATTTCAGCACCGGTTCGCTGTAGTAAGACACTGACAGCCAGGCGCGGTGCGAGCTCGCGCCGCTCCTGGTTGTCTTTTTGAGAAAGGTGTCTACCACATGCCACTATTTTGCGGGGAAGCTGTTTCCCATGCCCCCTGGTCTCTGTCCAAAGTACAATCCGCCCTTCGTTGCCCATTTAGCTTCCAGTGCAAGTACGTAAACAAGGTACGTGGGACTCCTTCCGTAGGGGCAGCCGCGAACCGCATTGGAAAGGCCGCGCATGTTACGTTGGAATGGGTGCTGTCCGGCAAGCACGATCTCCGTGAAGCTATGCGACGCGGGGCCATCAAGGAGAAGTTGACTACCGTAGAGATGGACGACTTGTTTGCGTTGGCGCACAACATCAAGGGGTTTCTTACGCGTTTGGACAAATTCAAACAGGAACACAACGTAACGGAGCAAGCGGTCGAACGAAAGTTCGGGCTCACCCTTGACCTGCAACCGTGTGGCTTCTGGGACAACAAGACGGTATTTTTTCGCGGCGTGTGGGATCTTTGCTTAAAAATCCAAAACAAGTTTCTGGTCATCATCGATCACAAAACAGGGGAAGAAAAGGAGCTGAGCACTTACGAGGATCAGTTGAAGATGTACGCCATCGCAGGGGTGCGTGTATTTCCGGGCGTAGTCCGGGTACAAGCAGCCCTCAACTATCTGGAAAACGAAGATAGTGTTACTTGGGCAGCCCCGCAACAGATCAGTGAAATCTCCAACAATTTGGTCCCGTGGTTTGTCAAGATGGTTGACGCGGCCACGGAGGCCGCAGCGTCCACAGAGGCCAAGAAGGGTTGGTGGTGTAAGTTCTGTGAACATACTGGAGTGTGCCCTTTGAGATGAGAGGAAAATCGTGGCAACCACAAACAAACCGGCGGAAAACCTACCCGCAAAGCGGCTGAGGGCCATTTGGCAGGAGATTTCTCCCACCGATTGGCTCGCGTTGTTGTTGGAAACGCGGCCAAATAACAAGTGGGTCCTTGCCGGTAGTACCATCAAGGGCCTTTGTGTTTGTACCGCGCATCAGGACACTACCCCTTCTTTTACCCTCAATTTCGAGCGCGGCAGCGCCGCGTGCTTCGGCGCAAGTTGTAAATATACCGAGTGGAATCCTATTCGGTTTGCTGCCGAGCTCCTCGGTACTGGCTACTCAACAGCCGCACGTCTGTTGAAGTCGCGCTACAACGTCAAGCTTCCTCCCGCCTTCCTCCAGAATGTACAGCAAATCGAAGACAACCAGATGTTGAAGGTGGCAATCTGCCGGGCGCTCAACCTGGAGCTGCTCGAGATCCTGGCTAACCCAGACAATCCCGACTTTGCTTACGCAGACGCCGTGGGCTTGGTTCCGTGGTTGCGTCAACGGCAGTTCCCGGAGGACGCTGTTCACATGTGGCCAGTCGGTGTTTTGCCCCCACGACACCGCTTGGCCGATCGAATGCGGGAGGTCGGCAGTGAGAAGATGGTAGACGCGGCTGGCGTCTACCTGGAAAAGTATCTGGCAGGGCCGAGCCGCTCGTACATGCACGAAGGTTCACTGGTCTTTTTCTTTTACACCACACCCACCTCCATCGGACGCTTCCGGATTCGCCACCCCAACTCCAAGGACTTTTACGCCGTAGAGGATCCTTACGTTCAGGAAGTC
>Ga0315288_10004054_pt1 | contig 18659 bp, 24 predicted proteins | sample YL17G11_20_MG_FD_203454 | JGI IMG/M metagenome (GOLD analysis project Ga0315288, IMG submission 203454) | Sediment microbial communities from Yellowstone Lake, YNP, Wyoming, USA - YL17G11_20 | ecosystem: Environmental > Aquatic > Freshwater > Lake > Sediment | place: USA: Wyoming | collected... | reverse complement strand
ACGAGAAAGATGATGTATTTCTTAGACCTGACCTGCCCGGAGGCAGGTTCTCCAGTTATTCCCATAATACTCTCCTCAACGCGAACGATTCTTGGTGAGATGTGTGTGAAAGCCTGTATTAGAATCTTCTTACACTCAGTTGCAGGCAATCACCGAGAGAGCATACAGTCTTGGGTAGAGATGATACTCTCGCCTGGATGGTAGGCAGTTTGACACTATGCTCATGGAGCAATTCGGATCTCCAGACACTTTCTATGGGGATGCTCAGAACATATGACAGAATATCTACTTGCGGAAAACCGGTTCTGGATTCGCTGCCAAAATGCTTTGTTCAGTCAAGGTTGCTTTGAGAAACTGGACCGGGAGAAAAATAATCGACCTAAGTACAGATGACCGGTGTAAACTTCAGTTCAAACTTAAATACCAGTCCGGAAATGATGCGCATCATGCCGGGCAAGCGGGAGTTGTTTAGCTATCAGGGCCTTGGCAGCTCAATCCGACGGGCCTTTGATCTGACCGAGGAGGTCGTGAAGTCTGTGACCTATCACTGGAGGGGCTCTCCGGAAGTGAGTGAGTTCGGTCCAGAGAATGGAGCCATGTACAGGGCCACAGTTTCTCCAATCCGCGTGCTGACGGCCGGGTTTGAACCCCTAGGACCTAGTCTCGTGATTACTCTGGAGGCAGTGTGGTACTTCCACGGAGGGCCCGGGTCCTTTCATGACGCGGTGGAGTCCTTCAGGACAGGTCCGGAGAGAGTGTACAATGAAACGCACCGATACAGTGTGCGCATATCAGAACCGGACAACATTGAACCGGGTCACTACATGGCTTCAATCATGTGCACCGCAGCAGAAACCGTCAAGGTGCCTGAGAAGCATGTCGAACAGGCAGTGGTGAGTCTGTTGTCGCAGATCATAGACGATTTCAGATTGGTCGTGAGTCAGTTCTAGTCTTCCATACTGTTCTCTCGAGGGTTCTTGGGGGCTTGTGTTTGCCTACCCCTGACAGTTGTCCGACTCTATGATATGCTCGGCCATCGTAGAATCGACAGGGACAAATGGAGCCGATTCCGAATCACTCACTCCATCAGACAAGCTGCGACTAAAGGAGAAACACGGTGAGCATCATGAGAGACCTAAGATACCAAACAATCCGAAGAAACCCGGAAGAGATGATTAGTCACCTCGCCTCTTTCAGACTGGCTCCCAAGTTCTCTGTCGGCATATGGTATTTCTCTCCTGCTGGAGGTCGATTCCACGAACGGCTCGTTCCTGAAATGGCCATCGAAGAACGATTGAGCCTAGTGGCTGAAATGAAAGAAATCGGCGTCAGTGGTGTCGAAGCACACTATCCCGATGAGATAAACGAAGACAATGTCCATCTATACAAGAATCTGGAGAAGGAAGCCGGGATTCGAGTCGTTGGAATTCCCCTATCGCATTTCTTCGACAAGAGGTTCGAGTTTGGCGCATTGTCCAATCCCAATCAGGAGGTTCGCAGGCAGGCCATAGAAATAGCAGTCAGAGGCATGGAACTCGCCAAGAAGATTGGTGCAGACAATGTGATAAGCTGGCCCGGTATGGACGGGTATACCTACGACATCGGCACCATTTATCCTTGGATGTGGCAGTACTACGACGAATCCATGGCACAAGCGATGGACAGAGTTTCAGGAGTACGCGTTGCCCTCGAACCCAAACCATACGAACCTGCAATCAACAATATCTTCCGAACAACAGCAGAGGGCATACTAGCCGCACAGCGTGTCGAACAGAAACTGAAGAATCCCGAAAACGCGAAGCTGCTAAAGGAAGGTCATGCGCTCTTTGGCCTAAATCCGGAGTTTGGGCATGTCCGCATGGGGTACGAGAGCGCCGGTGCCGCCTATGCACTAGTATCTATGTACGGTCGGCTCGCTCATGTTCATCTGAACTCGCAGCCTCCCGGGAGTTATGACCAAGACCTGAATGTGGGCGTAGTCGACATCCAGCAGACTCTTGCTATGCTGTTCGCATTGAAGATGGTGGGCTACAGGGAGTACTACGGGATTGACATCAACCCCGAGCACATGCCTGTCGAGCGGGCTGTGGAAATCAATGTCAACATGGTGAGGAAGCTCGCCGCCAAGCTGGACAACCTTCCCTACGATGAAATCGTTGAATGCTATCTCCATCCCGAATCAAACAGAGGGTCTCTAGAGAGGATTCTCATGCACCATCTATACTAGCTAACGACGTAAAGGTTCAAGAAGCCGCATCCGGTTCGTTACTGGGATTCCATTGAAAGGCGTCTACGCAGGTCTAGATGTTTCAACACAGAGCACCAAGCTTGTCATCATCGACTTGGCACGCAGAGCCCCTGTCCATCAGGACCAAGTGAACTTCGACCGTGATCTGCCTGAGTATGGCACGAGGGATGGAGTTCGCAGCGACCCTCTCACCGGCAAATCGGAATCGAACCCCCAGATGTGGCTGGACTCCATTGAATTGCTCTTCAGGCGGCTGAGTTCCAGTCCAGGCCTTGCACGCTCAATCAGGGCGATTTCAGTTTCGGGCCAACAACATGGCCTAGTCGCTATGACAAAGGAAGGAGAACTTGCTCGACCATACTCTAAGCTGTGGAACGATTTCTCTACAGAAGACGAGTGCCGGATACTGAATGAACAGGTCGGCGGCGTTAGGGAGATGATAAGAGAGATCAGTAACACCCAGCGTACTGGGTACACCGCCGCCAAGATTCTTCATATGAAAAGACACGAACCAGAGATTTACCAGAAGACATCCACATTTCTATTGGTTCACAATTTCATCAACTGGTATCTCACGGGCGGGAAGGACAGAGGGATTGCAGTCATGGAACCCGGCGATGCTTCAGGGACTGCACTATGGAATCCCAACACGAAAGACTGGTCTGACAGAGTACTGGATTCCATTGACCCCGGGCTCAAGTCAAGACTCCCTCCTGTCAGACCTTCGAGAGAGCTCATTGGCAGAATCAGTCGTGCTCTTGCAGAGAGGTACGGATTCCCGAGAAACTGCATGATCGCTTCAGGGTCTGGAGACAACATGATGGCGGCCCTTGGAACAGGCAACTTCAAGGAAGGAGTTGTGACGGTCTCTCTTGGTACAAGTGGAACTGCCTACACCTTCATGAGAGAACCCTTTGTCGACGTCGAGGGAGAGATCGCATCCTTCTGTGACGCGACTGGTTACTATCTACCTCTGGTGTGCATATCCAACATGGCAAACGGATACAATGAGATCCTAGAGCAATTCAGTCTCTCCCATGACGACTTTGACAGCGTAGTACGCAAAACACGTCCTGGCAATGAAGGTAGAGTTCTGTGTCCTTGGTATGTTGGAGAACGCACTCCAGACCTGCCCTCGGCATCGCCAGTGTACTTCGGCTTTGGGTTGAGCGACTTCACTCCGCCCATTCTTGCCCGAGCGGTCTTAGAGGGACACATCATGAATCTGTATCAAGGATTCTCTAGACTTCCTGTCCGACCCAAGGAAGTACGCCTCACCGGGGGCATGGCTGCAAGTCAGGCATGGCGAGAGACTATTGCTAACGTATTCAACTCAGAAGTTGTCTTGGTCAAGGGTGAAACTGCTGGACTAGGAGCTGCAATGCATGCAGCATGGTCACACCAGCCCAATCTAGAACTCGAAGAGGTTGTTGACAGTTTCGTGAAGGTCGATGAATCTCTGCGAATCATTCCGGATGCTGAGCTGGTGAAACTGTACACGGATTTCGGAAAGCTCTACTCTGCTGTGTCGAGAGCAATTAGGGGCCTTAGTGGTCCGAACCCATTCGAACTCAGAAGGGAATTCTTGTTGGCACACTTTAAGTGAGTCTTGTGTGTCAAGATGCGTCGATGCCAGAAGAAAGGAAGGACATCAGGAATTGGTCAAACCTACGTGGTCTTTCCAGAGATGAGATAGAAGAAACCGCCCGAGCGGTCCTCTCTGAAATGAGTCTTGAGGAGAAAGCAGGTCAGTTACAGGGTGATAGACCATTCATTCGTGGTCTGGTTTCTATGCTTAGGCGCTACAACAAGGAGCCGTATCCTGCAGGGGCTTGCCCAAGGCTAGGAATACCGCCCATACTATTCGGTGATGGACCACGAGGAGTTGTAGTAGGAAACTCCACATGTTTTCCAGTTCCGATAGCCAGAGCCGCATCGTGGGACGCAAGTCTGGAAGAGAGGATCGGAGAAGCCATTGGGACAGAGCTCCGTGCGCAAGGAGGTAACTACTTCGGTGGTGTCTGCATCAACCTCCTCCGGCATCCATCTTGGGGACGTGCCCAGGAGTCATACGGTGAAGATTCCTTCCTCACTGGAGAGATGGGCGCAGCTTTGGTACAAGGCGCTCAGAAGCATGTGATAGCCTGCATCAAGCACTACGCCGCCAACAGCATGGAGAACGCACGCTTCAAAGTTGATGTACAGGTCGATGAACGTTCACTCCGTGAGGTCTATCTGCCCCACTTTGAGAGGTGTGTGAACGCTGGTGCAGCCTCCGTAATGGGGGCATACAACAAGGTCAACGGTGACCGTTGTTGTGAGAACAAGCATCTCCTTCGAAACATCCTGAAAGGGGACTGGGGCTTCGATGGATTTGTGATATCCGATTTCATCTTCGCAGTAAAAGATGGTCGGAAAGCACTCAATGCAGGTCTCGATGTTGAAATGCCCCTGCCATTCAGAATGAAGCCCAAGAACATACTGAAATGGGTTAGGGCAGGAAATGTGAGTGAGGCTGTCATTGACGAAGCTGTGCTCAGAATACTGAGGACCAAGCTGCGATTCAATCGAGACCCCGAACCCTCCATGTACTCCAAGGATAAGATAGCTTCTCCTGCTCACCGAGCCTTGGCATTAGAGGCTGCTCGCAAGGGCATCGTGCTGCTACAAAACAAGAATCGGTTTCTGCCACTTAGCAAGAACGCAACAAAGAAGATCGCAGTAATCGGAAAGCTGGCTAACGTAGGCAATATAGGAGATAGAGGATCCAGCAGAGTATACCCGAACTACGTCATCTCACCCTACAAGGGAATCCGCAATCTGGTGGGAGAAGACACTGAGGTTGTACTATTAGAGAGCGACAATCCCAGAAGGGCTTCGAGAATCGCAGCAGGAGTTGATGCAGTCATTGTAGTGGCTGGATACACCCACAAAGAGGAAGGAGAGTATGTTGCAGCGGGTGTCTTCAGCAAGGGCGGAGACCGAATCCGACTTGAACTGCCTGAGAAACAAGAGCGATTGATTTCTGCAGTAGCTGAGGTCAATGCGCGAACGGTTGTTGTCATTGAAACCGGGAGTGCTGTCATAACCACGAACTGGAAGGATAGAGTGGCAGCAGTCATGATGGCGTGGTATCCTGGGATGGAGGGAGGTAACGCAATCGCTGAGGTCATATTCGGAGAAACAAACCCGAGTGGAAAGCTGCCAGTGGGTCTTCCGAGTTCCCAAGATCAGTTGCCACACTTCGACAAGAATGCAGGATCGTTGACCTATGATTTCTATCATGGGTATTTTCTGGTCGATGTGAAGGGCTACAGGCCTGCATTTCCATTTGGTTTTGGACTCAGCTTCACAGACTTCGCATATTCGAATCTTAGGCTTGACAAGGAGTCCTACAGAAGTGGTGAAGCCATCTTGGCGTCGGTTGATGTCGAGAACACAGGGTCAATGCCCGGCGACGAAATCGTTCAACTGTATGTTGGGTATGAAGGCTCATCAGTAGATAGACACCTGAAGGATCTTCGGGGATTCAGTCGTGTATCGCTATTCCCCGGCGAAACAGTAACTGTCACCATGAACGTGCCGTTATCTAGTCTTGCGTTCTACAGCATTGAAAAGGCCGCCTGGGAAGTCGAGAGGATCACGTACAGAGTGCTTGTAGGCCCCAGTTCGCAGAATGACGCCTTGTTGCGGACTTCATGTATGGTTCACTGAAGAAGAAACGGGACCAAGTCAGGGTCCCCATCCAGCACAGACTAGTATGTACCATGGCCCTGTAACAAAGAATCATCGTGTTACACGTCTGCTTCAGTTTGAAGCCACGGGAGCCGGAAAGCGGTGTGTCTTGTTTCACTTGCTCGAGAACATATGCATATAAGCGTACAAAGTACTTTGTGATACAGAGTGAATTGCACACCTGTTGAGGTATTCAAGATGTCTACTGAGAAGGACCTGCTCGAACTTGAGCAAAATGTGCATCGGGAAGCGATGAAAGATGGCCTGCAAGAGCTGCTGATGGCATTGATGCTTTGTTTTTCTGGAGTTGTGCTTGTCGACGGTAGATTCGTCATCTTTCTTGCATTAATCATAGTCTTTCAGACGACAGTCATCGAGAAGTTCAGGGAGGCCTATACATACCCGCGACTTGGCAAGTTCAAGACTCGCGAGGAAAAACAGCAGTTGTCAGTCACCGGTGTCCTATTCACAGTGGTGCCCCTAGTCATACTCCTGGGTTTCATGATGATTGCTTCCCACCTAGAACTGACGTATCTGTACCCTTGGCTCATCTGGGCTCCTGCCGCATTCGGACTGGTCTTTGTGGGCCCGTCGATGTACCTTGTGGGCAAGTCCGGTCTAAGGAGGTACTATGGTCTGGCTGGTCTTGGCATCGTGCTTGGGCTGCTATTCTCTCAGTTTGCCTTTCCAACCCCACTAGATAGACTGGTCGTATACTTGTTTTCTTTGGCTGTCATAATCGGTGTTGTCGGTGGGATGATCCTAGCTCGCTTCCTGAGCACGTATCCGGTTCTCATCACGGAGGATTCTGCGAATGGTGCCCAGTGAAAGGAAGGACGTGGAAGGCGAGATTGACAGAATAATCCACGAGCCTGCTAGGCTGAGGATTATGGCGCAGCTGTATGTTGTAGAAAGCGCGGACTTACTCTTCCTCCAACGCCAGACAGGTTTCACGTGGGGCAACCTATCATCTCATACCTTGAAGTTGGAGGAGGCAGGATACATCGAGGTGATCAAGGATTTCGTGGGTAAGAAACCCCGCACAACTCTGAAGCTCACTAGTAGCGGCCGCAGAGCTTTTCTTGATTACCAAAGAGCCATGAAGAAGGTTCTTGGTGTCACATAGCTCTCTTACAGCTTCCTGTCAATGCCAGGAGCCTGCTTGGTTCGTGAGTCTGCGCTCGCACAAAGGGAATGGAGCACGTATTTAACATCCCAATGATTGCTATCGGTCACGATGAACACAGAAACGAACAATGCAGGAACACGTCGCGAGAACATCCACCCGGGTCTTGTGGTTGATGTAATCCTGAAGAAGGACCAAGCCACAGGCAAGTTGACCCGTGGCGTTGTCAAGGATATTCTTACGAACTCCTCCGTTCATCCTCGCGGCATAAAAGTCCGGCTGAGGGACGGACAGGTCGGTCGAGTAAGTGCAATTGTCAAGCAGCCCTCCGGGAAACCGGCAGTGTGAGGTCTTCCCTGATTCCAAATCAGGTCGTGAGAGTGTTATGCCTGGACGAAGCAGGAATCGTGGTCTTGAGCGTCCGCCGCGAGGATATGCTGTCGCTGCGCTTGTGGGATTGGATGACCATCGCGCAGCCCTTTGGGTTGTGCACAGTCAATCCATCAAACAGCACGGGTCCATCGACTGGCCCAGAGATTGCGACGGAGGTAGCGAAGGTGACCGCTACAACTTCTTCAACGCCATCATTGCAGCTCTGAAACCTGTATTCTCGAGCGGCGTGGGCAGCCTCGTAGTTGCCAGCGCCGGAAACGGCGGCGCACTAGCCGATAGATTTGTCGCTCATGCACGCAAGCATCACGCCTACCTCGTACGTGCCATCCGAATGGAGAGCATCGCTGCTGATGCAAGCACAATCAACGCCGTCAAGGTCCTAGTCAAGACGCAGGCGTTTCAGACGGTCGCCGCGAATGTCATCGAGCGGGAATCGGACAGCTTAATCGAATTGCTGGATGCAAGATTGTCTGATGACACCGGACGCTTCACTATTCTCTTCTCACTTGAAGAGATTGACCGGTTCTTCAGGACATTGTCCAAGGCTGGTCCCGTTTCCGTCGGAGTCCCTGAGCACATACTCATGACTGAGAGGTTCTGGGCAGCACAGAAGAGCAGTCCTCGCCTACAGCGAATCACAGATCTCGCTCGCAACGCAGGGGTGAAGATTCGCGTTTTTCAGGAGGACGACAAGGCTGGGGGACGTGTTGCCCAGCTGGGCGGTCTCGTATGCATAGTGCACGTGAGCTAGTGCTGAGGATGATTGTGTGGAAGACTCACGGCTGGTGTTGCCACACATGACTAGGTTTAAATGAATCTGGATTCATCATCGACTTATCGTTCTCTGTGCCTGCTCTCACAGTCGCAGACGAGGTGTGAAAGATGGCAAAGACCGCAGTTCAGAAGGACAGTCTAGTCCCGCCTGATGTAAGGGAGAAGATGGAGCATATCAAGCACAAGGTTGTGATACTCTCTGGCAAGGGTGGCGTAGGCAAGAGCACAATCGCCGCGAACCTGGCAATGGCATTTGCTGGGAGAGGTTCGAGAGTGGGGATTCTGGACGTTGACATCTATGGGGCCAGCATACCCAAAATCCTTGGTCTGGAAGGAATACATCCCGAAGTGTCCAATAAAGCAATCATACCTGTTCCAGGCCCACTGGGCTCTAAAGTGATGAGCATGGGTTTCCTTCTGAGAAATGCCGATGACGCTGTCGCTTGGCGAGGTCCATTGGTGGCCAAGGCAATAGGCCAGTTCCTCAGCGATGTGTTATGGGGCGACCTAGAGTTACTTGTGGTAGACCTGCCACCCGGGACGGGTGATGAGATTCTAAGTATCCTTCAGTCAATACCTGGTGTTGACGGGACTCTAATTGTGTCTACTCCTCAAGAGGTTGCAGTCCTCGGTGCTCGACGGGCAATACAGCTCGTGCAGATGATGAATGTCCCGGTTCTGGGAGTGATTGAGAACATGGGGGAGTTCGTCTGTCCCAAGTGTGGTGAACGATACAGGCTCTTTGGCGACGGTGCTGTCCAGAAGGCCGCAGCCGAGTACGGGGTCCCGTATCTGGGTTCGCTGCCTCTAGATCCGAGAATAGTGAGCCTATCCGACGAGGGGACGCCATTTGTGATTTCGATGCCCGATTCAGAATCCAGTAGGGCGTTCTCAGAACTGGTAGTCAAAATCAGCGAGCAGATCGGGCTATGATGGGTCGTGTTTTGGTCCTGCTGCTGAATGGGGCGCGTGGTGATGGGACCGCCGGTAGTCCTTTACACTTCCACACCTGTGTAGGATGGTTCAGGTATTGATAGTCACAGTTGCCTCAGGCAAAGGTGGAACTGGCAAGACAACCGTGGCTGTCAATCTCGCCCTCTCACTCGGCAAAGTGAGTCTGCTCGATTGCGATGTCGAAGAGCCAAATGCTCACCTACTTCTTCAGCCAACTCGGATTGTGAGTCGTGATGTCGAGCGTCTGGTTCCCGCAATCAATGAAGCCCTGTGCACACTATGCTCCAAGTGCGTACAGTTCTGCAGGTTCAATGCGCTGTTCCTCGGACGCGACAAGGTGTTCGTCTACGAGAACATCTGTCGCTCATGCGGCGGCTGCTCAGTCGTATGTCCCCCTACTGCAATAGAAGAGATTCGAAGAACCATTGGCAGGCTCCACATTGGGCGCGTAGGTGACATGAGGTTAGTGTCTGGAGAGCTCAATGTGGGCGAAACTGTGGCTAATACACTCATCAAGGCTGTGAAGTCCGAAATAGACCAAGACTCTGTCAACATACTTGATGCTCCACCTGGCACTGCCTGCCCGGTCATAGAAACAATGCGTGGAAGTGACTACGTGATACTGGTCACCGAACCCACGCCATTCGGAGCGTACGATCTCTCTCTCACTGTTGACGTAGTTGAGAGACTTGGGATGTCCTGTGGAGTGGTGATTAACAGGTCCACTATCGGAAGCGATGTCGTCAAGGAGCTCTGCCAGAAAAGAGGGATACCTATCCTACTCGAGATCCCGTTCGAGAGGAGAATCGCCGAGCTCTACTCAAGAGGGGTGCCATTCACCAGCACAATGTCGGAGTGGGTTCCTAAGTTCCGGCGAATGTACGATGATATCAAGGAGGCTGTTTCCGCCAGTGGATGAAATCACCATCGTGAGCGGTAAGGGTGGGACAGGAAAGACCACCATCTGTGCCTCTTTTGCCGCGATTGCAGGCAGCATTGCAATGGCAGACTGCGACGTTGACGCCTCAGACCTTCATATTCTCCTGCAGCCAGATGTTGCCAAGACCGAAGAGTTCAGGGGTTCGGATACAGCTGTCATAGACAAGGACCTGTGTACCATGTGTGGCGTGTGCGAGCTTCACTGCCGTTTTGATGCGGTCCACCCGCCCGTAATCGATGATCTCGCATGTGAAGGATGCGGACTGTGCAAGCATCTATGTCCAGAGGGCGCCGTCGTGATGAAGAAGCGTCCTTCTGGCCATATTCACACTTCGAGGACTAGGTTTGGTCCAATGGTACATGCTCGACTGCTGCCCGGCGAAGGTCATTCAGGCAAGCTTGTAACTGAGGTGAGAAGACGTGCTGTCGCACTCGCAAGAAGTGAGGGCTTTGGAGCTGTCTTGATAGACGGATCCCCGGGAATCGGATGCCCGGTGATTGCTTCACTCACTGGGATATCTCTCGGGATTGTGGTTGCAGAGCCCACTGTGACTGGAGTTCACGACATGAGTAGAGTTCTGGATCTTCTGACACAATTGGGTGTTCCCTCTGCTGTCATCATCAACAAGTTCGACATCAACGCTGACATGACTCATCAAATCATGAAATCATGTGGAATCTCCAAGGTTCAGGTCTTGGGCGTACTTCCGTTTGATAAGACTGTGACTGAGTCTATGGTAGCTGCAACGACCATGCCTGAGTACGCACCGAATCATCGAATCACTGGAGCGCTCACGAGGATGTGGCAGAATGCCATCCATATGGATCGTAGTCGAGCGCAGTAGGACTATGGAGCCACGATCACACGAGCCCGATGTGGAAGAGTTCTTGCAGCGAGAAGCTCCAACGATGTGTGAAGCTTTATTGGGGACTGAGGATGACCAATCCTGCCATGCCTCGACGAAAGGTGCGGCGGCTGGTCCGCCAAGAACCGCCTGTGTCCGTATTCAAGCCTGCAGGAGTCCCTGCGAGAGAGCTTGAAACAATCGTCTTGACTGTGGACGAGTACGAGGCAATCAGACTGGCTGATTCCGAGGGCCTAGGCCAGAGAGATGCATGTGAAGCCATGCGTGTGAGTCAGCCAACATTCAATAGGATACTCTCTTCTGGAAGGATGAAGATGGCAACCGCCCTAGTGAAGGGGTGTGTTCTTCGGATTGAGGGGGGCCACTATCTACTGGGAGATGGAACAGGCACTTTCGAGTGTGCTCAGTGCGGCCATATCATGAAAAGAAGTGGGAAGAATCCGACATCTTGTCCAAAGTGCGGATCCACGGATCTACGTTGGATCCGAAGGAGAGTCTGACGTCTTCTGCTCTCCCATGCCGGCCCTCAGAGCCCCCTCTCTGGTTTACCAATGGGTTTAAGAATCTAGACTCATAATGGGAAACGAATCCTGATTCGATAGACATAAGTAGTCGACTCAGGGACCATCAGATGAACCATAATCGGGAATCGGGGTGAAACCCAATGGCAAAGATAGGCATCAGTTCTGCAGGTCCAAGTCTTGACTCGCCTGTGGATCCTAGGTTCGGACGGTGCACGTATTTCATCATAGTTGATGTTGACACGATGGAGTCCAGAGCGGTTCCCAATGCCGCAACAGGTGCATCTGGAGGAGCCGGTATACAAGCGGCGCAGATTATGGCGTCTGAGGGTGTAGGCACGGTGGTCACTGGCTCAGTAGGTCCGAATGCCATGTCTGCTCTGAAAGGCGCGAGGATAGCAGTGCTCTCAGGCAGTGCGGGCACAGTCAGGCAGGCAGTGGAATCATTCAAGCAAGGACGGCTCTCTCAAATCGAAACGCCAAGTCCTGCCTACACGGGCATGGGGATGGGTCGTGGTCGAATGGGAACCCGCGGAAGAGGGTGGCGGCGGTGAGCAGAAGGATACTGATTCCTACAGATGATTCCGAGGGTACAATACTCGCAAGCCATTTTGGCCGCGCACAGTATCTCCTCGTAGTGGAGCTTGACAGGAATAAACAAGTCATAAGAAGACAGACTCATCCCAACACCGGGGAACACACTGGCGGTCAAGGGTACACACATGAGAATGTCCTCCGCCTGAAGCCAGATGTAGTGATTGTGGCCGGCATGGGGCCAAGGGGTCTCTTGTCATTCCAGAGTCAGAACATCCCTGTGCTTCGTGCTGACAGTCAACAGGTGGATCAAGTTGTCAGGAGCTACTTGTCGGACCGCCTCGAGGAATTGACTGAAGGTTGTCGCGAGGGGCACCACAGGGACTAAGGGATGCCTAAGACAGTCCATCTGACCGTTCGCGTCTAGTTGGCACGTCTAGAGCCCCGGAGTAGCTAGGGACGAACAACCGCTTTCCCACTGTCATTCAGGATGTGCGTTTCTCATCTCATTGTCCATGTTCTCCGGGCTAGCATGGCCGGGACCGGATTTAGCCCGGTTTCATTCGTGTGAATGAATCGGCACTAACTACTGTTACTGAAGCTCTTCAGTCCGCTTCTCAATTCTGGCTAGAGCCTGCTGGATATTCTGCAGTTGGGCCTCGATTGCCTCTTTCTGCCGGTTCAGCAGTTCGAGTTCTTGGGCCGGGGTGATTGATCCTGAAGATACTGTTGGAACACCTGTTGTGCGCCATTGTCCGAGCGTCCAGCAGGAGCCCGGGCCATACAGCCATCCCGGCCTTTGCCACGGGGGCAAGTCTCGAAACGGACCATTACCTGGCCATGCACCGCTTCTTCCTCTGTTGCCATATCTCATATGCATTGTTTCTCCTTAAGATTTCTGTGCATACGCACACTATTAATTCTGTGCATACGAACAAATATAAGTGTATCGAAAATCTCAGTAATCGCGAGTCCTGATGAGGACTGGAACTGGTGGGTCTGAATGCAGCGACGAAGAAGAGGCGGACGAGGCCGTTTCCCATTGCAGCCGAATATCGGCAGGCTTCTCCTCACTCGAAGGATGAACCCAGAGCCCGTGCAAAACATAGAGGCCATATTCCTCGACTTGGCTGAGGCCGAAGTACTCAGGCTCGTTGACCTTGAGGGGCTGTACCAAGAACAGGCAGGATCCACCATGGGTTTGTCAAGAGGCACAGTCTGGCGAATTCTCGAGAGTGCAAGGAGAAAAGTTGTTCGCTCTATCTATGAAGGTAGATGCCTCATCATCGCAGCATCCGATGAGGTCGACGCCCCGACTTGATGACTGGCTCTAATGGTCTCTCGTGTCGCACTGGGAAGCACGTCTTCCCACTCACCCTGCAGTGTCTTCTACAACGTGAAGTCATCCGTTCTTGTGCCATGCATCATAAGTCCCGAATCAGAGAACGCAATCCTCCCTGATGGTCGCATAAAAGGAGCAAGGAGAGAGGTACTCTCTCTCCTATGGCATAGATGTGTACCACATCTGTCTGGCTTGAGTGTAAGATAGTGAGTGTGGACCAAGAGGTCCGCTGCTCGTTGACTAACGCAGGAACTTGCCAACGAAGGGAGAGGTCTCGCCTCGGCGCATGAAGTGACCCGAGGGGCCCTCGCCAAGGAACTCAGAGAACCACGACTCGTGTTCGATTTCCTCGTTAAGGATGGCCAAAGCCAGGTCGTAGGTCCTGTGGTCCTTGCCCGCAGTCATGTGACAGATCTGTGTGTAGCCTCTGACTGCGCATCGCTCCGCCTCTACGAGCACATTCATTATAGCCTTGACGTCCTTTGCATCCTTGGGAAGCTTCGCCGGCGGGCATGCCGATAGATTGTGGAACTCAATCATTCCTGCAGGCAACTCGCCGCCCAGTTCATAGATGCGGGGAAAGAGCGCCTCGAAGTGGTTCCTGTCCTCTATGCGTGCCACTTCAGCAATCTCCTTCAAACCCTCACCCTCAAGTCCAATCAGGTTGGCTCTCAGGATGGTGTAGTAGTAATATGTTGTCAGTTCAGCTGCTGCGTTTTTCACAAGAAGGCTAAGAAGCTTGTCGACATCGATTCCGGCTTTCTCAACCATCTCTCTAGCTACTCGTGCCAATAATGTTTCACCTTAGAGTCAGGTAAAACTAGGTTCTATATAAAACTTACTGCATATACTTTTATAAGCCGCACCGCTTTGTCCAGATGTGTGATGGAACTCCTCAAGAAGCACGGACTCCGTTTGACGCCGCAACGCCTTGAGCTGGCCAAGATCCTTGAGAAGCTGGGGCCCAAACACCCATCATTCTCTGAGATCTGCGAAGCGATGAAGAGAAAGCATTCAAACGTGAGTAGGTCGACGGTGCTAAAGAACCTCAACGAGATGGTGGGGCTGGGCTTGATCAGCAGCTTCTCTTATGGTGGCGAAACTCGCTACGAGATGAATCCTGACCTACATGTGAACCTCGTGGATTCGAACGGCATGATACTGGATCTTAATGATGAGGAAGTGAAACAGCTGATGCTGAGGCTCGTGGATCTGGTCAGTCGCCGAGCAGGTGTTAAGACAAAACACATTCTGGTCATAGCCGAATGAGCTTTCTGAACAAGTCTTGTCTTTGCGGCGCGGCATGAACGCCGCAACACCTATCGGAACTGTACTCTGCCGTTGATGGCTGTGACGCACCAAAGGCAGATCAAAGGGTCCTACGAGTCTGATTGCCGAGACATGGGTTCCGTCTGCCTACGCGCTAGATAATCCTTATAGAAGCAGCCTGCAGTCAGTCCTGCGGTGTAGTGATTGAATCTAGTGCTTCGGCCTATCGGAGTAATCAAGACTCAGTTTGATACCAGCGAAGGGGTCCCTATACAGTCAAGCAAATCAGAAGCCATGGGTGAGGCTGTTGTCTATGAGGAATTCTCTCCCGGACTCGAGTCACTGGATAGCTTCACTCATGCCATACTCATCTACTGGTTTCACAGATCAGCTGGGCCAAGACTCCTCTTGACTCCCTACTTAGACTCACGAGAAAGAGGAGTCTTCTCGACAAGAGCCCCCTCCCGACCGAATCCCATCGGGCTCTCAGTCATAGAAATCGCAGAGGTCAAACGCGATCGTGTTCTGTTCAGGGGAGCTGATATGCTCAACAACACTCCTCTCCTCGATATCAAGCCCTTTGTTCCTGAGTTTGACAATCGACTCGAGGCAAGTTCAGGCTGGTTGGATAAGTTACTACGCGACAGTAATCAGTCGTTTGCCGCGGATGACAGATATCAAGCGTGAACACAGTGTGTCTATCACGTTCCGTTTTGTGCTTCGGCATCAATTCAGAATCCGTGCGCCGTCATCCTCTTGCATGTACTATCCTCCTCCTGCTGGCACCTAGGGAATGATTGGAGAATTGACCCGCACTCGTCATTCAGCCACGATGAGCTTCGCGTGGGCCGCTTCATGACATAGAGCCTGCAGAATCACACTCTTCAGGTATGATTTTGTTCCGCGTCGTGCCATATATGCGGGGAGTCACAGAGGAGGTTTCTCATAGTCACACTGGCGAATACTGATATATGGAGCGAATCCAGTCAGATAGAATATGAACGGTCAAGCTGCTCAGAAGGCGGCCCTGACGGCATACGCCAACGCCTACCTTCAAGCACACAAGGTTGCCTTCGGGCTCGACCACCCCACCGCATCCCATTGTCGGAGCATTGAGTTTGTCGACGTTCCGCACGTTGGATCTTTCAAGGGTCGTAAGATGCTGGCCAAGGACCCCGAATCTTGGTTCGCCTACCTTGCGACAAATGGCGTCCAACATCTAAGACTGCACTACAGCTCCGCATCAGGGGAAGGGTTGGCAGACAGGACAAGTGCAGCCTTCTCAGGAGGGGGCGGTTATTGGTTCATAGAAACCGTACGCCCAGCCGGGAGTGCTCTGTGGGAGTCGGTGTGGAGGGTTCCAAGCAATCGCGGAAAAAGAATCTGGAAGGTCTGGTACGTCCTATCCAAGGTAAGACCTGAGGAGATCCAAGATACTCCGTGCTCAATCGGAGACGTACGTAAGGAATTACAGCAGGCCTTGGTAGACATCTCTTCCTTCGCAAAGAAACACGATGACACCAAGGAATGGGTCAGCTATTTTCAGCGTGCCCTGGATGCACTTGACTCCGAATATGATGTCCAGACCACAGAGATTCTTCCTGCGGGCTGCTTCACCAGAGATGCTGAACAGCTGATGGCTGCCAGCAGACATGCGTTTGTGTTCGGCGGAATGGGGTCGTGGAATGACGTTCTCTTCGGGGCTGCTGACGAAATCCAGAAGGAGTATGACAGGGTTTCCAACCGATTGTATGGTGCCATCTGCAGAGCCATTGTGACCGCAGTGAACAGCTTTCCGAAGCCATGACTGTCAAGGAAATCCGCCCTGATCGAGTCTTCTACTCATCTCGCGTCGGCCGAGTGGGCTCGCTTGCGATTCCTGCGTATGGATTGAGCCATTCTTTTTATGGATTGCACGCACTTGATGTTGAGGCTGAATGAGCCATGGTCACTCTACAGGACCTCGAAAAGAAACGGTCACTACGCGAAACGCGACTCCGTGCAGCCCTTGAAAGTCTGATTGACACACTGAAGTCTCTTGGAGCAAGGAGAGTGTTTCTGTTCGGTTCACTTGCACGAGGAGAGGTTACAGAGTGGAGCGACTTGGATCTGCTTGTGGTCATGCCATCAACAAAGCCCGGGAGAGCATGGCGCAAGACAGTTCTAGAGAGTGTGAAGAGGGAGGTTGCCTGTGACATCTTGGTCTTCACAGAGAACGAGCTCGATGAAGACCTGCCTGCCAGTTCCTTCCTCAGGCAGATCATCCAAGAAGGAGTTGTAGTCTATGAGAGCAGATCGTGAAGAAGAAGCACATCGATGGTTTACATAAGCAGAAGATGAACTTCGAGATGCTCGCATGCTTGGGGAACAGACGAGATACTATCTCGCCCTCTATCTCTGCCAGCAGAGTGCTGAGAAGGCACTGAAAGCTTTCTTGTATTGGCGAAACCAAGGTCCTTTACTGACCCACTCCGTCACGACTCTGCTCGAACTAGTCACCCAGCTTGACAGTTCATTCGAGCAGCTATCGGATGCCAAGAGGTTGGACGACTATTACATACCAACGCGGTACCCGAATGGTCTGCCGGGTGGGATTCCATCGCGCTATTTCAATGACCCCGATGAAGTTTCGAAAGCGCTTGCTGTCAGTTCCTCTGTTCTGAGCGCAGTCCGAGAGAAGCTGACTACGAGAGCTAGGTCCAGAAAGTAGCCTACCACAGTCCAACGTGAATGGCGAAGTCAAGTCTTCTTCTCTGATTGGAATGCACTGCGTGTACAACAGAATCCGACCTATGTTGCGTACGGCAACGTTACGGCCAGTCAGAGGGGCGGCTCAGGAATCATAGTTGTAGCCGCCGTTGTGATTGACGTTGTTGCCTTAGCTGTGGTTGCGAGAAGACGCTGAAGTCCTCGTAGATGAAAGCAGGAGAGAGCCAGCGAGGCCCTCTCCTCTCGTTTTCTTTCTTCGGGAATCATCTGATTGAGCGAACTCGGGCGGCTCGGCTTGGTACGCAGCATTGCTGTCAATGCAAGTTCTCTTCCTTGGGTATGCACCTCACTCTCTGAAACCCGCAGCTTTGAGCTTGGAGTTCACGCTACTCAAGCCGAGAGTGCTGAGTGTTTCCGGAGTTGGCACGCCGTTATCATCCCAACCTACAGCGAGATAGTAGTCTGCTCGCGTTTTCTCGAAGAAAGCCCTGTCCAATGCTTTGCCTTTGTAAGGTCCTGAAGGCAAAGGCTCCCAGAACCTAGGCGGATTGTCATCATCAGTCTTGGGCCTCCAAGTGACATCGGGTCCTCCAAGTAACAACATCGTTCTCTGTATCTGAAGTATCCTTAGGGCTTTTTTGCTGTACCATTCTTCTGCTGTCTGTTTCCACCCCGTGATGGCCGTATAGAAGCGGAAGACCTGCTCATTGTCAACGCTCTTGGCGAACATGCAATAGACTGCAGAATCATGCAGAATCGCAGACAAATCACCGCCCTCTCCATTCGGCGGGAAGCGAGCTTGAGAACCATGATCGCCTCCTTGCACCGAACATGCATACCCGATATGATTCGATATGAAGTCTTTTTCACTCCTGATACCGTGGCCTCCGATTGCCATGCCTTTCTCCTGTACGACATACTGAGTGAGGTCTACTCCTTTCATCTCTCCGATTCTCAACGCAGCCCGATAGACCCCCTGTGCTAGGATGTCGCCAATCCCTTGTCGATTGACGACTAGATTCATCAATGCCTCGAATGCATCTGGATTCCCCCATTCAAGTTCTATTCCCTCAAGGTCATCCTTTGTGAGAATGCCTCTCTGGTACAACTCTCCTGCAAGACCAAGAACCGCTCCCCCTTGGATTCCGCAGAGACCCATTTCGTTGACGACTTGGGCGAGGTGAATGTTCACTTCGGGATCAAACACACCCAGGTTCGTTCCGTCATATGACTGCAGTTCATAATCTGG